>JACCDK010468309.1_pt1 | contig 10562 bp, 4 predicted proteins | sample 7445871 | NCBI WGS metagenome assembly JACCDK01 (sample SAMN15323436, study PRJNA562643) | freshwater metagenome | isolation source: river surface water | place: USA:Blue River Watershed | collected 2017-08-15
CGTAATAAATAAAAATCTCTAAAATGACAAAAAAGGACTAAAAATTTGGAAAATTTCCAAAAATGTAGTCTTTGATGAAGAGTTTTTTAGAGTTTTTTTTAATAGGTTTCAACACGATGTTCCAGTGCTTTGTGTCGTGATAATTAAACAATTTAAGAAATATTTACGACTATAATAATATATGATGTATATATGTGAAAGATGCAGATATTCAACTGAACGAAAAGGTGATTTGACTAAACATTTGAAGAAAAAAAAGGAATGCTCTCCTATTGATTCTCAAGTATGTCGTCAAGATCTTATTTTAAAACTTCAAACAAAGGAGCGTTCTAATAATAAATGTTCAACTTGCGGAAAAGATTTTAATAATAAAAGCAATCTGTGTAGACATCAAAAGATATGTAAAGAAACTACAGGTTATCAAGTGCATAATCTGAGAAATGAAATAGAAGTTCTAAAAGATAAGTTGGAAACAACTAACTTGAAAAACGATAATCTTGAAAATTTAATAAAAAATGAAATAGTGTCTATAAAGAACGAGATAGAGAAAACTAAAGTAACTCATCAAAATATAACACAAATTGGTATTATAAACATAAATAGTTTTGGAAGAGAAGATATAAATCACCTACCTTTAGAATTCATGACTTCTTGTTTTATGATGAAAAATATACCTGCATTGATTGAAAATATATACTTTGATGATGATTATCCTCAAAACAAAACAATAAAGTTGAAATCACTCAAGAATAAAACTGTTCTGATTCATGACTCTGGACATTGGATTACAAAGCCAACAAATAGAGTTCTGGACGAGCTTATTGATAAAGGACAAACTTTATTAAAAAAACATTATATAAAAAATCCAAGTGATGTACATGATGATATGTCGCATGATGAAATAGAAGATGTATTGTCTTGGCTACAAGAAATATGGAATGAAAATATAAGAGTAAGATCATTAATCAAAAACGATCTTATGGCAATTTTAGAAACCTATAGAGTTGAGAACATTTCTATGCAATAAATTTGTATTTTTTTATTAAAGATGTCAAGAAATTATGTATTAAATACTGGTAATGGTGTTTCTCTTTTTGTTGGGTCTAACCAGAATGTAGGGTTTCATACTGCAGCACCTAGTGAGAAACTGCATTTTGATAAAGGACATGCCAAGTTTAATAGTAATATTTATGTAATGAAGAAGATTGGTATAAGTACATCAAATCCATCTGTTGAGTTGGATGTTACAGGTGATGCTCATGTAACAGGAGATATATCTATTGAAGGAGATATGCAAATATACAACCCTATAATGGTAAATGGATTTTATGTGACAAAAAATACTGCTATGTCCAATAATATATTAAAAACTGCTATATCCTCTGCGGTTCATAATATGGATGTAAATGAAGCAGGTACAAAGTTTGCAATAGCAAATAGAGGTCAAGAATTCCGTTTTATAGCTACTAGTAATGAAACCAATATATTTAAAATTGATGGTATGGGAAACTTGATGGTATATGGGGATGTATTACCTGATGTTAATGTTGCATATGATTTAGGAAGTTCTAATAAAAGATTCAAGGATTTATATTTGAGCGGTAATACAATTAATATGGACAATGTAACAATAAGTAAAGATATAATAACAGGTAATATAAAGTTACAAGATGCCACTACAGGTTCAATGAAATCATTAATGGTATCAGAGTTACAACTAGTTGATAATGATAAAATTTTCAAAATAAAACACGATTCAAATATTGGAAAGGTAAAGTTTGTCACCATGGATAATAGCAATAATGAGTTAGATGAGCCTCCTATCCCTAATCTTTTTACATATAATAGTAATATAGGTATAGGTATATCAAATCCAATAACAAGATTACATGTATCAGATGATGCTATTATAAATACAAGTAAATTAGGTAGTTATCTAGGTGATAAGTCGTATGCCATGTTTGCACATTCCAATTCATCTACTACTACAGGCTATGCTTTATTACACCATAGTAGTGGCGATACTTATATAAATGCAGCAAGTAGTAAGACAATACGATTTAGAATAAATAATAATGATGCAGTGGCTATAAATTCAGCTGGTAGACTAGGTATAGGTTTATCGAATCCTCAAGTAAGCTTGGAAGTTAATTCTACAGATTCAATAAAAGTTCCCGTCGGAACTACTTCTCAACGCCCATCCACTGCTCAACAAGGATATGTACGTTACAATAGTTCAATCAACACATTTGAAGGATATGGAGCAGGGAATACCTGGGGATCCCTGGGAGGTATCAAAGATACAAACCAAGATACTTATATATCTGCAGAAAGCTTCCCAACATCCAATGATGATATATTACGTTTTTTCAATTCAAATAATGAAACATTACGTATAACTGCGGCTGGAAGAATTGGAATAAGTAATCAATCCCCGAGTGAGCGATTTGAAGTTAGTGGAGGAAATGCCAAGTTCAACTCTAATATATATATCTTAGGGAATATTGGGGTAGGAACATCGAATCCTACTACACGATTGGAAGTAAATGGTTCAGCAAAAATCACCTCCAATTTGGAAGTACTTGGAGACTTTACAATACGTGGTACAACAACTTATGTTGATTCAACAACTGTTAATATTGCAGATAATATAATTCGTCTAAATAATGGCGCTACATACACATCGGCTTTACAAGCTGGATTCGAGGTGAATAGAGGAACCGGATACAGTAACTATCTATTAGTTTTTGACGAAACAACAGATACTCTTCAAACAGGTATGCAAGGAGCATTACAAGCTGTCCCTAATATAGATGGAACCATGATATCAAATGGAGTATTATTATATGATAATACCAATAAGAAGATAACATCATGTAATAACTTTGTATACAATGGAACAGGATTAGGTATTGGTACGACGACACCAACAGAACAATTAGATATAAATAAAAATGCCAAAATAAATAGTAATTTATATGTATCAAGCAGACTTGGTGTAGCAACAAGCAACCCCACAGAAGCCCTAGATATCATTGGGAACCTTAAGGCATCTTCAAATATGTATGTCGTTCAAAGACAATCTATTGGTAAGAGTAATCCCACAGAAGTCCTAGATATCATTGGGAACCTCAAAGCGTCAAGTAACATATATTCTATGTCACGTATTGGTATATCAACCAGCAATCCCACAGAGTCCCTAGATATCATTGGAAACTTCAAAGCGTCAAGTAACATATATTCTATGTTACGTATTGGTATATCAACCAGCAATCCCACAGAGGCCCTAGATATCATTGGGAACCTCAAGGCATCTTCTAATATGTATGTCATTCAAAGACAGTCTATTGGTAAGAGTAACCCTACAGAGTCCCTAGATATCATTGGAAACTTCAAAGCGTCAAGTAACATATATTCTATGTCAAGAATAGGTCTTGGAAATAGTAATCCTGCATACCAATTACATGCATCTGGAACAATTGCATCTTCTAATACTGTGTATCTTAGCGATGGTACTGTTACAGCACCAGTAATAACATGGTCTAATGACTTAGATACAGGTATTTATCATTTAAGTAATCATAGTATTGGTATATCAACAGGCGGGTACAATGCTTTAACAATTAATAATAATAAAGTTGGTATAAATACATTAAATCCAGAGTTTGCATTGGATGTTATGGATACAGTACATATATCAAGTAATATACTATTTGGTGATAAAACATCTATTAGCTCTAATATATTATTTCCATCATCTGCATTAGCAGTCAATAATCCATCAGGTAGTTTAAATGGAATAAATTATACATTCGTTAGTACAAACTTGGCAGGTAACTGGGATGGTAATTGGTGGTATGATTTTAACTATAATAGTAGCTTAACATGTGATCCTTATGTTTCTGGAGTTTTTAATGGAGTAACTGCTACATCTAATGTAGATGGTTCAAATGTGATAAGAGGACAAATATCTGGAATTACAGGTTCATCAAATTTCATATTAAAGGGTTATAGGTTCGAAAATAGTAATGCATCAATAACTAATTTACCAAAGAAGCTATATTTACTAGGTAGTTATGATAATACAAATTGGAATACAATAGATTATTATCTTACCAATTCAAATGTTTATTCTACACCATTGGGAACAAATATCACAGGTCTAGATCGTCAAGTAGAAAATACATCTAATTATAGGTACTATAGAGTTGTATTTAATGAGCTTTTGAGTGGAAATGGTTTCACTATCCAAGAATTTAGATGGTATATTTTATCTATTAATGATTTATACAAAAATGGAATATATTACAATACTTCTAATAACATGTATGGTATAAATACACCAATACCAAAATATACATTAGATATAACTGGAGATATAGCATCAAGTAATATATACTTATCAACTTCAGGAACAGCTACTGCACCTGGATACTCATGGACAGAAGATAGTAATACAGGGATGTATAGAATTGGTGAAGATAGTATTGGATTCTCAACAGATGGAGTAAACAGAGTGACTATTAATTCAACAGGTATAAGTGGAAATGGAAGTGGATTAACAAGCTTAAGTGCCGACAATATTTCATCAGGTACTCTCCCAATCGCAAGAGGCGGAACAGGTGCCACTACTTCCACAGGAGGAGGTGCTGTTGTTCTTGCAAATGACTCAGTACTTACAGGTAATACTACAGCATACAATTTACAGGTAGATAGAACGTTAAAGTTAATAAGTTGGAATTTTAATAACGATTGTAAAATAAATTTTTATAGTCCCAATACAGGATCTAATGTAAATGCTGAAATTTGGTATGAAGACTATAATAATAATGTTGGATCTGGTTTCAGATTCAGATCAGCAACTAGAAATGCAATAGGAGCTCCTGCTGATATTTGGTTTCAACATGATGGTAGAATTCATTGTCAGTATTTGACTTCATATTGTAATATTATAGCAAATGGTGTTACTTCATATGGTAATATCATAGCAAATGGTGGTAATTTAGAATCGTATTCAAGTAATGTTTCAAGTGTTAATCCAATATTTAATGCGGCTAAAAGGACAAATGGTGTTGTACATAATACAATTACTTTAGGTACCACCTATGGACTTAACGCTACAGCTAACCTTCGCTTTGCTGATAATCGTCATCTTACTTCAGATAAGTTAAATTACTCAAGTAACCATTTAGGTATTGGATTCTGGAATAATGATGACATTCTGAATGTACATGCAAGTAGACAAGTAGGAATAAATACTACAAGGCCAGCAGAATCCCTTGATATCATAGGGAATCTCAAGGCATCCTCTAATATATATTCCATGATGCGAGTCGGTATCGCAACCAGCAATCCCACAGAGGCCCTGGATATCATAGGGAATACCAAAATATCAAGTAATTTATATGTTATTAATAATATCGGAATAGGACTAAGCAATCCTTCTATAACCTTAGAAGTGAATGGTGGTGTCAAAGTGAGGTCTAATGTAGAGATTTTGGGAGATCTTACCATCCGTGGTACAACAACAACTGTAGACTCTACAACAGTTAATATTACTGATAATATAATTCGTTTAAATAATGGAGCTGTATTTAACGCATCTTTACAGTCCGGAATTGAAATCAACCGTGGAACAGGTAATAGTAACTATTACTTGGTATATGATGAAATAAGTGATGTATTAAGAGCAGGTTTTACTGGTACTTTATCAGCAGTAGCTACAAGGGATGATTCTCCTCCAAGTTTTTCAATTCCATACTACAACTTTGCTAATTCTAATTATACTGCAATTAATCAATTTGTTTATAGCAACAATAATCTTGGTATTGGAGTAACTAACCCTATATACAAACTGGACACTAATGGTACGATAAGATCAACACTAAATAATGGAGCTGGAATGATTTTGGAATCAATTGGACATATAGATATAAGTTTTTCAAATAATCAATCTGCCATGGCTCAAATTGGATTAGCTTATGGTAATACTCAATATTCATCTCATGCTAGTAGTAATGATCTAGTGATAAGAAATATGAAAGGTAAGGTTATATTACAAAATGGCAGTTCTACATCAGCACTTGTTATTAATAGTAATAACTTTGTAGGAATAGGTACAAATGCGCCTGCAGTAAGACTTGATGTAGTAGGAACAACGAATTCATCAACAGGTTATTCAAGTGGATCAGCATTATTGCAAGCAAATGATGCACAAAATGGAAATTGGAAAGTCACTGGTAATGCACAAGGTTCATATGATGGAATAAGATTTACAACTGCTGATATATCTGTTTTGGCAGGGAATGCAGGAACAAAACGCTCAGGTTTTTATAACAATGGTGTTGGATGGTCACTTTATATAGATGAAAATAGAAACATGTTTTGCCCGGGTGATATAACAGCATATTGGTCAGATAAGAGACTAAAATCTAATTTAGAAGAAATTAAAGATTACGATCATATATTATCATCATTAACAGCATATAGATTCAATTGGAATAAAATAGGACAGAACATATTACAAAGATCTGAAGATGATATCGAAGTAGGTTTAATAGCTCAAGATGTTCAAAGTGTTCTACCACAAGCTGTAAAGATAAATAAAGCAGGTATATCTGTAGATAGTAATGAGGATGAACAAAATGATTATTTAACTATAAACTATGACAGGCTTGTGCCAATATTAATAGAAGGCTATAAAGATCAGAAGTTGAGAATTGCTAAATTGGAAGAGGAAATAACATATCTTAAAGAAAAAATAAAAAAATTTGATTAACAAAGTAATATAAGAAAATCAACACGAATAAACAAGAATGTCAAATAATAATAATAATAATAATATATTGTCTATGCTATTACCAGTTATGTTGATGAAAAATGATGGAGATATAAAGAGTAAACTTTCTAATACTTTACTTATTTTTATAGTTACAAGTTTAGTTGATATACTTGTAAAACATTATAATACAATATATAATCTTGTATTAAGCTTTACAAAGTATAAAAAAAGAACAATATATGAAATTAAAGGAAATATCACATATAAAAATAATACATATTGTTATAACACCCTAACATTACGATATAAGGCAATAATGAATTTTTTGTATAACAAAATAATAAATGATAGTACAAATAAAGTAAAATATAATATTTTAGATAAAGATTTCTTCTATAATAACAGTAATGTAAAAATTGTTTTGTTTTCAAACCCGAATCAAGTATATAATTTAACTGAAACAATTCAGGTAATGCATAAACACAAATCTGAAAAATGTATAAAAGATGAATTTTTATATGAAGAGTATGTTATACATTTAAGTTCAACTGACAATGATATCAAAAAAGTGGTGGAGTTTATTGAACAAGCAATTATAGATTATGATAAAGAACAAAGTAAACATTTGAATAAATTAAAGATTTATACATTAAACGGATTTCATAAAGAAACTGAAGAACCAAACTATAAAGAAGTAGATTTTGTTAGTAACAAAACCTTTAATAATATGTTTTTTGAAGACAAAAGTAAGTTTATAAAGCGTATTAAATTTTTCGAAAAAGAATGCAAAAGTGAATATGAACGTCTTGGTATTCCATATACAATTGGAGTATTATTTCACGGTGAACCTGGTACAGGAAAAACATCAGCTATTAAAGCCTTAGCAAACTATACAAACAGACACATAATTCTAATACCTATTAAAAAAGTTAATAATGCTGATAATTTAAAGCAATTGTTTATGTCTAAACGTATAAATGATATAAACGTACCTATGAATAGACGATTATATGTATTTGAAGAGATTGACTGTTCACAATTGAAAAATGCGGTATTATCAAGAAAATACAAAACAAATGATTTAGAAGAAAATAATTCTACGTATGATGCTGATACTCTAACAGAATGTATTAAAAACGCTTTATCAACAGATAAATCCAAAGAAAAGAAAATAGAATGTGATATCAACTTGGGTGACATATTAGAAATACTTGATGGAATGATAGAAATACCAGGAAGAATGTTGATCATGACATCTAATCACCCGGAACTCTTAGATCCGGCACTTTTACGTCCAGGAAGAATAGATCTTAAAGTTGAGTTCAAGAAAATGACTAGGTATAACATACAAGACATGTATAGATTATGGTTTGATAAAGAGATTCCTGATAATATATTCAAATCTATGAAAGATTATGTGTTTTCACAAGCAGATATTGGAAATTTATTCTCAAGTGGTGACCAAGATTATATTTTCAAAACTTTAGCATATTAATATATATAATGCAAATAAATGAAACAATTCTCATAATTTATTTTCTTGTTGCCGTTAATTTTTTATTCAATAGACTGAAAGATTTTAGTTGTCATACACAGACATGGTTGACAAAGAATCTTATTGCAAAACATCTTTTCAATGTAGCTGCAATATTTTTTGTCATCGTATTATTCACTAGATCAAAACCTATTCATCCTATAGCTTTAATAATATTGACATTTGTAATGTATGGATTTTTTATGATAATAACTCGTTGTGATCACAGGTTTCTAGCTGTTTTTCTCATATCAATGGTTATTGTATTTTTAATAGAGGCTTATAAATCATATTATAAAGAACAAGAAACCAAACAAGAAATACAAGAAATACAAGAAAAACAACATTATATAGAGAGACAAAAAAGTTTTTTAACTACTCAATTGATAGTACAAATATTTAGTATTTTAATTGTATTTGTAGGTTTTTTTGTTTATTTGGGTCAAAAATCGAGGGAATATCCCAAGTGGAATTGGAGAAAGTTTTGGCTAGGTGTTGAAAAGTGCAAGGGTAATTCCTTATCGCGCAAACTTCAGAGAGATATATTCACAGATTTATTACATGGATTGAAGCGTATATTCTGATAAAAAAGATATAAAGATATGATAAAATGGCAATCGAACCTGGAGGAGCATTTGAGGTGGCATTGTATAACAATGATTTTTTTACTAATTCTTCAAATGATGATCTGCAAATACGTACGATGTTGGAGCGACAAAGGATTCTCATTGGTACACGGAGTAATGCAGATGCTGCATTGATGATTACTAGCAATACAGTCATGATGAATAATAATTTGTATATTTATAGTAAGTTAGGTGTAGGAAAGTCCAATTTGGATACGTATCCAGTAGATATTATAGGTAATACTGCGATAGATGGAAGCGTAAATACAACAAAGCATATATTATGTAGAGGTGTACAGCTTCGACGTAAAACAGGATCTTATTATTCAACAAGTAATCTTCCATCGGGTCTTGTACAAGGTTTTAGTAATGATAATACAGATACAGATAATGGTCTAACATTTTATATTAATTCAAATACTTCCACAAACTATTTTAGATATTTATCTGCTGGTAATGAGATAGCTAGACTTACGGGAGATGGTAAACTCGGTATAGGCTTATCAAATCCTTCCTATGATTTACATGTACAAGGTGAGGTATTCATAAGCTCGAACATGTATATATCAGGACATTTATTACCTAATATAGATGTAGAATGTGATTTAGGTAGTTCCAATATGAGATTTCGAGATTTATATTTGAGTAGTAATACAATACATATAGGAAGCTCAAAGATAAGGAGTACAATTGAAGGAGGTATAGCGTTACTAAGTGAGAATGATACTCAAGCACCTATAGTAAGCTCGATGTTGAGTTTAAGTAATTATGGTAAAATCATATTATATACATCTAATAATAATCTTGGTATTTCTTTATCTAATCCAACAAGTATATTAGAGATAGGAGGCAATGATGCAATGCTTATTCCAAAAGGTACAACAGGACAGCGGCCTACATTACCAAAACAAGGATATATACGTTATAATACTTCAATCAACACATTTGAAGGGTATGGAGCAGGGAATACCTGGGGATCCTTGGGAGGTATCAAAGATACAAACCAGGATACTTATATATCTGTTGAAAGCTTCCCAACATCCAATGATGATATAATACGTTTTTTCAATTCAAATAATGAAACATTACGTATAACTGCGACTGGAAGGATTGGTATAAGTAACCAATCCCCGAGTGAGCGCCTAGAGGTAAGTGGAGGAAATGCCAAGTTTTCATCAAATATATATGTATTATCACGTATGGGCATTGCAAACAGCAACCCCACAGAATCTTTAGATATCACAGGAAACCTCAAAGCATCTTCCAATATGTATGTTATCAGAAGACAGGCCATTGGTACCAGTAATCCAACCGAGTCTCTAGATATCATAGGGAACCTCAAGACATCCTCCAATATGTATTCTATGTCCAGAATAGGTGTAGCTAATAGTAATCCAACCGAATCTCTAGATATCATAGGAAATCTCAAGACATCCTCCGATATGTACTCCATGTCCAGAATAGGGGTTGCAACAAGTAACCCTACCGAGTCTCTAGATATCATAGGAAATCTCAAGACATCCTCCAATATGTACTCCATGTCCAGAATAGGTGTTGCAACAAGTAATCCAACCGAATCTTTAGATATCATAGGAAATCTCAAGACATCCTCCAATATGTA
>JACCDK010013153.1_pt1 | contig 10561 bp, 7 predicted proteins | sample 7445871 | NCBI WGS metagenome assembly JACCDK01 (sample SAMN15323436, study PRJNA562643) | freshwater metagenome | isolation source: river surface water | place: USA:Blue River Watershed | collected 2017-08-15
CCTCGACCCCTTTCACTCGCTGCTTGACTTCAACCGCGCTGGGGTTCCGCTGCTCGAAATCGTATCGGAGCCAGACCTGCGCAACGGCGAAGAGGCCTATGCCTACCTGTCTGAGATTCGCCAGCTCGTGCGCTACCTCGACATTTCAGACGGAAACATGGAAGAGGGCTCGCTGCTCTGCGACGTCAACATTTCGGTGCGCCCTGTGGGCCGCGCGCAATTCGGAACCAAAGTCGAAGTCAAAAACCTGAACTCCTTTCGCCACGTGCAGAAGGCGATCGACTTTGAATTTCAGCGCCAAGTTGCCGCCGTCGAAGCCGGCGAAACCATTTACCAAGAGACCCGTACGTTTGACTCCGGCAAGGGCATAACTACCGTCTTGCGAATCAAAGAGGACGCCAACGACTACCGCTACTTTACCGAACCCGACCTCGCCCCTGTGCGATTGACTCCGGATTGGATTGAGTCGCAGCGTGCGAGTCTGCCGGAACTTCCTCGTGCCCGTCAAGCCCGCTACCAGCGCGATTTAGCTCTGTCTGAGTACGACGCCCAACTGCTCACCGACGACAAGGCCACAGCTACCTATTTTGACGCCGTGGTTGCCACGGGTTCGCCTGCTAAAACCGCAGCCAACTGGATCAGCGGACCCATTGCGGGCTGGCTGAACGAACGCGCCATGGGCATTGAACGCCTTCCGGTGCAGGCCGCCCAGCTCGCAGCCTTGATTGGCCTCATTGAGTCGCGCACTGTGAGCCACAGTGCCGCCCAGCAAATTTTTGGGCATCTGGCGGATCGTCCGGATTCCGACCCCAAATCCTTGGCCGAAGAGCTTGGCCTCGTGCAGCAAAGCGACGTCAGCGCCCTTCAGGGTATTGTCGACGCCGTCCTGGCCGAGTGGCCCGAAAAAGTGGCCGAGTACCGCTCGGGCAAAAAAGGCCTCATCGGACTCTTTATGGGCGAAGTCATGAAGCGGAGCCGCGGTGCGGCCGACCCCAAAGTCACGACAGAGCTCCTCAAAAATCAACTCGATCAATAATCCCCCAACCCGCCATGAACAAACTTTGGCTTAGCGCTCCTGCGCTCTTTTTGGCTGCCTGCACCGGCGGCGACCTCGTACCTGTTGAACTCCAAGTTGCCGGAGCCAAAGAGGTCATCGTTTACCGCATCGATCCTGACCGCCTTTACCCATGGGACACCGTGCAGTTGGCCGACGGCGTACTGGACATCGAGCTCCCCCTCGACAGTTCAGGTAGCACCTTCTATGCCTTTGCCTTTGACAACAATGGCAGTCTGCGCCTCGGAATCGAGCGCGGTGACGACATCGAAGGCGAGGTTAGTGTGGCAAAGGACATCACGACCTACAGCCTCACAGGCTCACCCCTGTCTGAGCGCCTCTTGGCCCACTACCAACCACTTCGCCATTCAGCCATGTTGATGGACAGTCTGGATACCGAAGCCCAGACCTACCAAGGGCTACCTGATGTTGCCGAGAAAAACGCACTTCTGTTCGCCCGCTACCAGGCGCGCGTCGAGAAGCACCGCAAGGACCTCGAAGCAATGATCATCGAGGAACCCGCTTCACTCGCCAACATCTTTGCGATCTACCAATCTGTCGGAAACTACCCACTGTTCAATCCCGACCAGGATGCTGAATTGATTCGCAAAACAGCTGATGCCATGAGCGAAGCCCATCCAAATCACCCGATTCTGAAGATCTTCATTCAGAGCGCGGTTCGGTAATCCAAACTTTTTCTAGTAGAGTGAATCGCGGCCCGAGGGCTGCGGTTTTTTTTTGCGCAATTGGCTCGTTAGCAAGATTGGCAAGGTTAGCAGAGATTAGCTCGTTGGCTTTTCGCGCTTCGCGCTAGGGCCGCTTGCGCGGCTAATTTTTCTCAAACGGATTATGGTCGTAACAATATGGTTATGTGGGATATAGCAGTTTCGAGATTTTTGAGAAAAAGTAAAATCCGGTTATAACCGAACGGGTTGTTGCGCTTCGCGCCTTCGGCGCTCAGGCCAATGCGCTACGCGCTTGGGCTGCTTCGCAACGTGTGCCGCTGTGGGGCAACACGTTACTAGAAACTAGCCACTTGCAAACCAACGAACCAATCTTGCTAAACCTTGCCAACGAGCCAACAAAAAAGGGCCGCCTCACAGCAGCCCCTTTGAATGTTTGTGGTAAACGATTAGCGCTTCATGAAGATTTCGCTAATCACCTGTCCGCCCTGAGTGCGGGTAAGCACGTACTGGCCTTTGGCAAGGTTGCTTACCTGAACGGGCACTGCAGAGACACCGTTGGTGGTCTTCATGTCAATACGACGTACCAAGCGGCCATCCATGGTGCGGATGGTCAGGGTAACGGCTCCGTCGCCCACAGGAACGCGAACGACATCCGATGCAGGGTTCGGGAAGAGACCGAGCGACTCTTTGTCAAGGCGCGCCTCGGGCTCGTTGCTGCCCAATGGGCGGTTCACGCTGGTCGTGGTGGTTTGGAACCAGCCACGTCCGTGGGTGGCGATGAATACGTCTCCCTCAGTCGGAGAAGAAATAGGGTTGTTGGGGTCGTAGTTGAAGTCCGTGCGGTACTGCTCGATTTCAAAGACTGGTAAGCGTGCCATTCCGTTATTCTCTTCGGAATAGCTTGGCGTAGCGGAATTGATGTTGTCGGCCATGAACATACCCCACTCGCTGCCCACAAAGAGGCGGTTCGGGTTGCCCTTGTCGAATGATACCGAGTAGCATGGGAACATCGGAAGATCTCCTTGCTTGCTTGTGAACGAAGGAACAGAAGCCAGTGCGTTCGTTGAGAGGTAGACGTAGGCCGAGTTTCCGTAGTTACCCAATGAAACCGCTACACGGTTGGGGTCGTTGGGGTCCACATCGATTCCGGTCACGACACGACCGTTCCAGTTTCCGATTTGCGTAACTGTGATTACTGCATTTGCGGAATCAACCGATGCCTGGCTGAGTGTGCGAGCCGCTAGAAGATTTGAAATGCGGTAGAGGCGACCACTTGTAGTAGATACGAAGAGGTGGTTACCGTCCGCAGAAACCTTCATGTAGTGAGGGGTGACGTTGCTACCCAAATGAGCAATTTGCCACCACTCTGGAGTCTTGCTGAAGTCGTGCACGTCGCGTGTCATAAAGACTCCGCCCATTTTGGGAACCGTCGCAGTCGTTTGCGAGGTTAGGCCAACAAAGAACATAGACTGAATGGGATCCTGAACCTTAAATTCATCTCCTACATCAAGACGGCTCGTGGTGGTCGCACGCACGGGAAGTGCACCAATTGCGGACTTGAGCGTCAACGATGAGTTTGCAGGAAGGTAGACATCACATGTGACGATGATTTCGGCAATAGGCGGAGTATTGAACGTGATTTCAAAATAAGCCGAATCCTCGTAAAACACCCCTGTGGCATCACCTGAAACGATTCCATTTGCATTTGCCGTGGCCGTAAGTGCACCTGCGGTAATCTGGACGGTGCTGGCAATGAACTTAGCCGCAGGTTGACTGTGGTTGATTTTTCCTTTGAAGACGCGCTTGATTCCGTCACCAAAGCCCATCGAGCGAATGCCGGGAAGCAATTCGAATGATACCGAATCTTGAGACTGTGCATCGGTTGTGGTCTCCCACAATTCGAACGGCATCATCCAGTTCGAGTACGGTAGTCCGGCTGTGCGTGTTCGTGTAAGAAGTGCGTTAGAGAACGTCGCCCAACCTTCACCCCCGTCGTCGGAGCGGTAGAAGTTTCCGTTCTGTGTCTCAGCAAACATCACTTTGGGGTTGAGCCAAGATATATCGCTGTGTCCACCGTCGCCTCCAAAAACCTTTTTGACTCCGTGCGGCGAAACGCTTGTGTAGTCAAGGTAGCTCGTACCGTTGTCCTGACATCCGCCCAAGAGTTTGCGGTCCTTACCCACTCCGAATCCGAAGTACTGGTAGGTGTTGTATCCGAGGTTGCGCTCAAACCACGTTGCGCCGTGGTTGTTTGACTTGAATACTCCGCCATCGTTTGAGGTAAAGATGACGTCGGGGTTATTGGGGTCGACGATGAGCTCGTGGCTGTCGGCGTGCAGATAGAATGGGTTGCCGGCAAAGTCGTTTAGAGTGGACGACTGTACCCATCCGCCCGTGGCAGACCACTGCCATACAGTGATGCCGCCCAACCACACATGGTCTTTGTCTTTAGCACTTACGGTAAGGAACAAGTCGAAGATGCCTTGACAGTATACGTCTGCACCTACACCATTACAGAGTGGATCAAAGTTGGATCCCTTTTGGCCAATTTTAGACCATGTGCTGCCACCATCTGTAGAACGGTAGACCGCTGCGAGTGCCGAACCGTTGGTCTGCACACAGTATACATAGTTGTCGTCCTGAGGGCTCACTGAATAACGAATTCGTCCACCTGCACGACGCGGAAGTGAGGTTGATGTAACAACTGGAGCTGAAACCTCGGTAAACGTGGCTCCATCGGTTGACTTCATCGTACGTCCCGCTTGGTTCACGTAGATCGTTCCCGCGGCTGAAAGAGCGAAATCCGTAATGCTTCCGCTCATAAGTTGGGTCCATGTAGCACCACCATCGGTAGTCTTCATGAAGCCGCCGTTGGTCGCAGCAAAAATGGTATTCGCATCGGTCGGATGCGCTTCAATATCTGCAACGGCAGTCCAAGCCGCACTTGCGGAATTACTGGCTGGCAACGTGCTCGCCAATTGCACGAAGTTTACCCCGTCAGTTGACTTATACACCCCGCGACCTGCGAAGTTGGGCGTAGTGTTCTGACCAGTACCGCCATACCCGAGCCAAATTTCACCTGTTCCGTAGTAAATGTCACCGTTTGCAGCCTGACAAATGCTACCAATTGCTTGGTTTGCACCTGGATCACTAACCACATTCCAGCTCGCACCACCGTTGGTTGAACGGTACAAACCTCCACCTACTGAACCAGCGTACACGATGTTTGAATTGTTGCGATCCACAAGGAGTGAGCGCGTACGACCACCGTGGTTGTCAGGTCCGCGTGACTCCCAATTGAGTGTATTGGTTTTTTGTGCAGTCTGAAGAAGCTGCGCCCACGCGGCCTGAACCGCAGCAGGGTCAATCTCACCAGTGACTTGGTTGGCGCGCATCATATGGAGGTACTCGTTGTAGCCTGCAAAGCGACCTTGAGCGAGCTCGTCGCCGAATTGATAGTGGCGCTCAGCGGGTTGCGCATCCCAGGTGAGGACTGCAGCAGTTCCAGCAAGAAGTACAGCCGATCCTGAAAGTAGGACGGCGAGGCGGGTACGGTTCATTTTCATACGGTTTCGAAACAGAGTGCTAAAAATAAGGTAAAGATGGCTTAGTGCACATGCCGTTCGGCGTGGTACGACGAACGAACGAGCGGACTGCTCTCCACATGGCGAAATCCGAGGGTGCGGGCGTACGCTCCGAGGCGCTCAAACTCTTCGGGTTCTACAAAGCGCTGGACGGGCAAGTGGCGTGCAGAAGGCTGTAAATACTGGCCAAGGGTAACTACATCGACCCCGACAGAGCGCACTTCATCGAGGGTTTGGTAGAGCTCGTCTTCGGTTTCGCCAAGGCCAAGCATGATACCCGTTTTGGTGCGGTTGACGCCGTTGGCCTTGAGGTAGCGAAGTACTTCGAGCGAGCGATCGTACTGCGCCTGAATGCGAACTTGGCGCGTCAGGCGGCGCACAGTCTCCATATTGTGGCTTACGACTTCGGGTGCAGCCTCGACAATGCGGTCAATTTGGTCGGTGATTCCGCGAAAGTCGGGAATCAGAGTCTCCATGGTGGTTCCGGGTGAAAGGCGGCGCACGGCAGCCACCGTTTCAGCCCAGATGATTGATCCGCCGTCAGCTAAGTCGTCGCGGTCCACACTCGTGAGGACGGCATGCTTGATCTTCATGCGCTGAATGGAGCGCGCAACGCGGTCAGGCTCGTCCCAATCCACGGGCAGTGGGCGTCCGGTGGCTACGTTGCAAAATCCACACGAGCGGGTGCAGATGTTACCCAAAATCATAAAGGTCGCAGTGCCCTCGCCCCAGCATTCACCCATGTTCGGGCAGCGTCCTGATTCACAAATCGTATGAAGCTTGTACTGGTCCACGACGTTGCGCACGGCGCGATAGTTCGTGCCAGTGGGCAACTTGACGCGCAGCCAGTTGGGCTTGCGTACGGGTGTGGGGTTCGAATTCGATGCTTCCATGAATGATAGTGTAACGCGCTAGTCAGCGTTCAGTTCAGTGACTCGATCCAGCGAGTATCGATTCCGAAGTGGCTTTCGTGAAGCACACTACCATCTTCGCGAAACCACAGTAGCTGCGGACTTTGGTGCTCTACTGACCAAGCTTCAGCGAGTTCGTTGCTGAGCGGGCGTTGAGAAAGTACGTCGAGGTAGCCCACTTCAACCTCGGGTCGGGTCGAAAGCCAGGTGGTCACACGGTGGTGAGCCGCCGTTGAAATGCTACAGCGCGTGCTGTGCTTAAATACTAGAATTCCGCCCCGAAAGCGACCGAGGCGGTAGATGTCGTCCATGCGGGCGACAGGCACCAGACTCATACCTGGGCCGTAGCTTCGGCGGTCGGCGCGGCCGATCCGATGAACGCTGGACACATGTCAGCTGATTTGCACGAGGCCGTAGAAGCCGCGGCAGCTGCAATAAGAAGGGCCGCAAGGATTGTTTTAATCGTACGCATAAGGGCAAAAATACGAAGTTTGCAGTGTGAACCGCATTCCTCCACTTCCGGCTGACTGGCAGCACGCGCTCCAACTGGATTCAACGGCGACGTGGATGGACGACATCTGCAGTCGTGCCGCGGATACCTACGCAACTGAAGTCGTCTATCCGCCATCTGCAGATCTGTGGAATGCGTTTGAATTGTGTCCTTTTGAAAAGGTTCGGGTGGTCGTGCTGGGGCAGGACCCCTACCACGGGCCGGGGCAGGCCCATGGATTGGCTTTTTCGGTTCCTCGGGGAGTGATAGAGCCACCCTCGCTGCGCAACATTTTGAAGGAGTTTGCATCAGACACCGGTCGGACCCCTCCCCCGACAGGCGATTTGACGGCATGGGCCCGCGAAGGCGTGCTCCTTCTGAACACATCACTGACCGTGCGCGCCGGAGCCGCAGCCAGCCACTCCGACGGCCGCTGGGATCCGTTTGTACATCGCGTGCTCGAGGTTTTGAACACTGAAGCGCGTCCCATCGCATTTTGGTTGTGGGGTGCGCATGCGCAAAAGCGAGGATCTATCCTAAACAATCCGCGCCACCTTGTGCTGCGCTCGGCCCATCCCTCCCCGCTCGGAGCCTACCGCGGATTTTGGGGCAGCAAACCGTTTTCAACGACTGCGGAATGGTTCAAAACTCAGGGCGCGGACGGCCCTAATTGGTCGGCCGACCTTCCTACCTTTGACCTGTGATGTCGACCGGGCTTTTAATTCTCACTGTAGTGCTTCTCGGGGCCCTCATTGTGCTTCAGCTTCGGCGCAGTACTTCGGGCGGAACCGATTCCGGTGAAATGGCCCGCATTCAAGGGTTGTTCGATGCTGCCAACCAGCGAGTTCGCGACCTAGAAACGGCATTGACGGCCGCTCAAAATGCCCAGCGCGAGTCTGACATGGCACTCGCCCGTGCGCAAGAGCGCCTCGCTGCGGCAGATTCCGCGCGAAGCGAAGTCGAGGCCCAGCGCGAACAGCTCAAAAACGAGTTTAAAGTGGTGGCTCAAGAAGCCCTTGGCCAGCAGTCGCGGATGCTTCACGAACAACTTAAGCAGGGCAACAAGGCCGAAATGGACGTACTACTTGCTCCCTTTCGAGCCAAACTCGAGCAGTTTGGGGAGCGTGTCGAGAAGACCCACCTGCAAGGCGTTCAGGAGCGCAGCGAACTTAAGGCCGAGGTGCGCAGCCTTATGGAGCAGTCCGAAAAGCTCCGCAACGAAGCCAACGCGCTCACCCGCGCCTTGCGCAGCGACAACAAGGCCCAAGGAAACTGGGGCGAAATGGTGCTCGAAAAGCTTCTTGAACGCAGTGGACTCACCCGCGACCTCGAGTACAGCGTGCAAGCTTCGACCACGGATTCCGACGGCCGCCGACTACAGCCTGACGTGGTACTCAACCTGCCCGAGGGCAAGCACTTGGTGATTGATTCCAAAGTCAGTCTGGTGGCATATGAACGCTTTGTAAACGCCGAAAATCCTGAAGAGCAGGCCCTCGCGATGAAGGAGCACATCGCGTCGCTTCGTGCGCACATTCGCGGACTTTCAGACAAAAACTACCAGAATTTGTATGACGTTTCGCTGGACTTTGTGCTGCTGTTTGTTCCGATCGAAGGCGCGTTCAGCACCGCCTTGCAGGCCGAACCCGGACTGTACCAAGAGGCATTTGACCGCAACATTGCGCTGGTCAGCACCACCACCCTTTGGACCACGCTGCGCACCGTCGGAACCCTTTGGCGCCAAGAGCGCCAGAACCGCAACGTCGGCGAAATCATTCGCCAGGCATCGGACCTGTACGACAAGTTCGTAGGATTCTCTGAAGAAATGATCAAGGTGGGCAACCAAATGCAGACCACCACCAAGACCTACGAAAACGCGATGAAGCAGCTCAGCCAAGGCAAGGGCAACCTCGTTCGCCGTGCCGAGCAACTGCGCCAGTTAGGGCTTAAAAACAGCAAATCCACGAATCCGTCATTGGTCGACCGCGCCCTTCAGGGTGAGTCCGAAGAAGGCGAAACCGAATAACACACTATGAGCGAGCAACTTGACGACCAATTAATCTACGGAATTCGCCCGATTGAAGAGGCTCTAGAGTCTGAAGTGGTTCTGGACCGCGTGTTTATCGCTCAAGAATCCCGCAACCCTGCGCTCATGGCGATTGCGGCCAAGGCCCGCAAGAAGGGAATTTTTGTCAAGTTTGTTCCGAACGAGCGCATGCAGCGCTTCACCCGCGCCAACCACCAAGGTGTCGTGAGCTGGGCTTCGAGCGTGGCCTATGCCGACCTTGCCGATGTCATGGCCGGGCTCGCCGAGCGCGGAGTCGATCCCCTCGTCGTCGTGCTCGACCGCGTCACTGACGTGCGCAATGTCGGAGCCATCGCTCGCTCGTGCGAAAGCTTTGGCGCCCACACCATCGTACTCTCAGAAGGAAGCGCACCCATGAACGCCGACGCCGTAAAATCTTCAGCCGGAGCACTGTTGCGCATGCCCATTTGCCGCGTGCGCTCGCTTCCCATCGCGCTGACCTCGCTTGAAATGAGCGGTTGCCAGATCGTCGGAATCTCTGAAAAAGCCACCGGAACCTTGGCCGACTGCGACCTTCGCGGTCCCGCCGTTCTCATCATGGGTTCTGAAGCAGACGGAATCTCTCCCGCCCTATGGAAGGCCTGTAACGCCACCGCCAAAATCCCCACCAGCGGCGAGACCGCCTCACTCAACGTATCAGTGGCTGCCGGAATCGCGCTCTACGAAGCGTCGATGCAGCGGCTTAGCTAGTTTAGCAAGGCTAGCAAGGTTGGCTGAGATTAGCTCGTTGGCTCGTTGGCAAGGTTAGCAAGATTGGCTCGTTGGTATGCAAGTGGCTAGTTACTAGTAACTCGTTGCCGCACAGCGGCCCTAGCGCTAAGCGCAACAAACCGTTCGGTTATAACCGGATTTTACTTTTTCTCAAATTTCTCGAAATGGCTATGTGCCAAAAATTCAAGCTGTTGAGAGAAATATCCGTTTGAAAAATTTGGCTGCGAAGCAGCAATGAGCCGCTCCAGCGGCCCTATCGCGTAGCGCAAAAGGCCAAAGGCCAACGAGCCAACGAGCTAATCTCAGCCAACCTTGCTAGCGAGCTAGCGAGCTAACTGACTAATCAGCTTTTGGGCAATTTCGATCTTTGACTCCGCGTCCGCAAGTTTTTTGCGTTCAGCGTCGACCACGGCGGCGGGGGCTCCGCTCACAAATTTTTGGTTCGAGAGTTTTGCTTCGACGCTGCGCTTGAAGCCGCTGTAGTATTCGATTTCCTTTTGGGCCTTAGCGATCTCGGCCTCGACGTCGATGTCGTCGGCTGCAACTTGGACGCGAAGCTCTGAGGTTCCCGCACGAAGAGGGAGTCCGCCTTCGGCCCCACCCCACTGGGTGTTGGTGAGCTTGGCGATGGCTGACCATGCAGCGGGCTTGGTGGCAGCGTCCGCGGTGAGTGGCGACTTGAAGGCGATGTTCTTCTCGGCCCTAAAGGTGCGCAGGGCGACCACGTGCTCCTCCATGATGGCGAAGGTGGTGGGGTCGTAGGCGGTTCCGCCCGAAGTCGGATACGTGGCAAAGTCGAGGAAGTCGGTCTCGGCGCGCTCAGACAGCAGGTGCCACACCTCTTCGGTGAGGAAGGGCATGAAGGGGTGCAGCGCCGCCATGAGGGTTTCGAAGAATTCGACCGTGGCACGGTACACGCCGGCAGAAATCGGCTGGCCGTATGCGGGCTTGACGAGCTCGAGGTACCAGGCGCAGAAGCTGTTCCAGGTGAGCTTGTAGAGGCGCATTAGGGCTTCTGAGAGGGCGTAGCGGTCAAAGTCAC
>JACCDK010921891.1_pt1 | contig 10561 bp, 6 predicted proteins | sample 7445871 | NCBI WGS metagenome assembly JACCDK01 (sample SAMN15323436, study PRJNA562643) | freshwater metagenome | isolation source: river surface water | place: USA:Blue River Watershed | collected 2017-08-15
TCGGACATCCTGGCACACTTCCAGTCCTTAACATGGAAGCAATAAACCACGTACTCAAGATGGGTGTCGCACTCGGTGGCAAACTTGCCGATTTCACTGAGTGGGATCGCAAGAATTATTTTTATCCCGACATACCAAAAGGATACCAAATCAGTCAGTACAAGTACCCTCTCGTCTCGGGCGGTGCCCTTGCCGGAGTTGAACTAGAGCGTATCCATCTCGAAGAAGACACCGCACAGTCGACGCACGACACGCACGAAAAAAGTCTCGTTAACTTCAACCGTTCAGGTGTCCCCCTCATGGAGCTCGTGACCAAACCGGTCATCCATGATGGAGCGACTGCGGTGAGGTTTGCGAGCGAGCTTCAGCTTCTTCTCCGCTATCTCGGAGCGGGCGAGGCGAACATGGAGAAGGGCGAGATGCGCATCGAGGCGAACATTTCTGTCGCCTCCCCTGCCGATACCGCTGCAGGTAAGTTTGGAACCAAGACTGAGGTCAAGAACCTCAACTCATTCCGTTCTGTCGAGAAAGCTATCGAGTATGAGATCGAGCGCCAGTCCAATGTACTCCATGATGGTGGAAAAGTCGTGCAAGAAACACGCGGATGGGATGATGGAAAATCTGAGACCTATTCTCAACGCACCAAGGAAAGTTCACATGATTACCGTTACTTCCCCGACCCTGATATACCAAAGCTCAAGATCTCAGAGATTCCTGAGTTCTCAATCGACAACCTCAAAAAGGAGTTACCCGAACTTCCGTGGGTATTGCGTGAGCGTTTCAAGAAAGATTTCAGTATGACCGACAAGGAAGCGGATGTGTTCGTCGAATCCCCTGAGACCGCGGACTACTACGAACAAATAGTGAATCACTTCGCCGCGGGAGACTCAAAATCAGTGAGGCTCGTCACCAACTATCTTCTCACCGACTATCTGAAGCTCGTCAAAGATGCTTCTACCACTTCGGCAGAAACGACTCAGAAGGCAACTGAGACAAGCCCCTCCCTGCTCTGGAACCTCTCCCCTTCCGTCTTCGCTGAGCTTATAAGTATGATCAGTGCAGGCGAACTCTCATCGCGCGGAGCCAAGGATCTCCTCAAGATTCTCTTCACCGAGAAGGGTGTTTCCGCCAAGAAAACGGCTGAGGCGAAGGGTCTTATCCAGAAGAATGACCCGTCGGCACTCATTCCTGCTATCGACCAAGTCCTCGCTGACAACCCCAAGGCAATCGCCGAATACAAGGCCGGCAAGCTCGCCTCCCTCCAGTTCCTGGTGGGTATGGCGATGAAGGCGACCAAGGGTGCAGGCAACCCTGAAATGATCAAGAAGATATTAGTGGAGAAGTTGGGGTAATGAATGATTTAGCTACTTCAACCTCGCAACAATCTCCTCACCTATCTTCTTCACAGACTTGTCATCCAAAATCGAAACTTCCAATATCTCCTTGCCATGCTTCTCGAGGACCTTGCGCGCAGCTTTCACAGTTTCAGTATCCACAAGATCAGTCTTGGTAAGAATGATAACCTCCTTTTTATCAGCGAGACCCTGTCCGTACTTTTCCAATTCCGCACGAATCGTCGTGTAGATATCCTCAATCTTATCAGCCGGATTCTCGAGAGAAACAAGGTGAAAGAGTACCTTCGTCCTCTTCACGTGCTTCAAGAATTTATGTCCAAGACCCTTTCCCTCTGAAGCACCTTCGATGAGACCGGGTATATCTGCAAGCACATATCCATGAAGTGCGCCGAGGTTTGGATCAAGTGTAGTGAAGGCGTAGCTACCGACTTTGGCATTTGCGCGCGTAAGCGCATTCAAGAGACTAGACTTCCCCGCGTTCGGTAAGCCGATGAATCCTGCGTCGGCAATAAGATTGAGCTCGACGATGAAGTCTGCCTCCTCACCCTCCATTCCAGAGGTTGATTGTTCAGGCCTCACATTAGTCGATGCCTTGAAGTGCTCATTACCGAGGCCACCTCTTCCGCCATGAAGTATTTTTGAAACTTGACCATCCTCGATGAGCTCGACTTCGCGACCAGTCTGAAGATTCTTGATGAGAGATCCTATGGGAAGCTCAATATATTTATCTTCACCCGCTCCGCCCTGTCTGCTCCAGTTGGCACCCGCTTCTCCATCGGTCGCACGAAATTCTTTGACCGCCTTGTGGCGAGCGAGAATATTGGCATCGCGAACTGCACGCACATATACATCGCCACCAGGGCCACCGTTGCCACCTGCAGCTCCGGCAAACTCTTTACCCTTCTCGTGTCGCCAACGGACGACGCCCGTGCCGCCGTTACCCGCCTTCGCGTGGAATGTGATTTCGTCTATAAATGCCATGTGATTATTCTACTTTTCTACCTGTCGCAGTCCTGTATATCTCGAGGAGCGAGAAGAGGAACGCGAGTATAATCGGACCAAGCACGAATCCTACGGGACCAAAGAATGAAAGTCCTCCCAAGACTGAAATGAGGACCATGAATGAGTGAACTTTAATCGTCCTATTCATGAAAACGGGTCCAAGGAAATTGTCTATGAGACCAACTGCAAGCAAGCCCCAAATGAGAAGACCTATAGCTGGGTTGGTCATACCAGTAAGGAGAAGATACGCAATACCAGGAATGATAACGAGTGAGGTTCCAACCCCGGGAATAAGTGCGGCGATAGCTGCTACGAATCCCCAGAGCGCCGGACTCGGAACACCAAATATCCAGAAACCTACGCCAACAAGCACACCCTGTATGATACCCACGAAGATTGAACCTGCAAATATGGCATAGATAGCGCGTTGCATCTTACGCATAATCTTTTCATCATCTGCATCACCGAGTGGCGAGAGTGCGATAATCTGGCGCTTGAGTTCACGGCCGTCACGCAAAAAGTAAAAGAGAGCCAGAAGCATGATAAATCCATTAAATGCCATGAGTGCAACACTCGTGAAGACGCTATCAAGATTGGCAAATGCCCATTCAAGCCCTTTCTTGAGAATAGCTGTAATACTGAAGGAATCGAAAGAATAATCAGGATAGATACTGTATATCTTGAGGGTCAACACATCTGAAAATGAATTGAGAGTACTGATGAACTGTGAGCGTCCCCCCTCATCGATGAGGTAACTATACATAGTCTGGATTTCTGAGTATATCTTACCGATGATCAATAATGCGGGGACGAGAACGATAGCCGCAACAATAAGCAACGTAATGAATGCAGCCAAGCTCGAGCGTTCTCGATCCTTGAAGAGCTTCGATTGTACTTTACGATGAAGTGGACCGAACACAACTGACAAAGCCGCCGCGAGGACAATCGGCGTCAAAAATGGCAAGAACATAAGCACTGCCAACGTAAGGACAGCAAAAAGAAGACCGTAAAAGAAGTAATTAGGAGTTCCGTTTATCATGGCATCACTGTACCATGGTTATCCAATAAAGAAAAGAAACGCTTAAATTGCGACAACCTCAACAAGCTTCTCCTCAATAATTTTCGCGGAATAATCTACAGTAGACGGCTGATCAAACAGGAATCTACCCTTGAATTTCTTACCTTGAAGCACCATCGGTAGCCAGTACTGATCATCTGACCACATCTGATTATATGGTATCTTGTCTATATCGAACCACTCTGGACGCATCTCATCACTCTCAACAGGTTCACCTGCATATTTCTTAGCACTGAAAATATGCACTTCCATGACTTTCGGATCATTCTGGAACTCAAACTCGAGGATGCCGGCTTTTTGTATATCCAACGGGTCAACACCCGCTTCCTCGCGCACCTCTCGAGTAGCCGCAGCTATGATTTCTTCTCCTGGCTCAACTTTGCCCCCGAACCCATTCCAACGACCCGCACCGAAGCCTTTCTTCTTCATACCAAGAAGAATCCTGCCGTCCTGATGGATCATGCAGAGTGTAAAGAGTTTGCGAGGTTTCTGTTCCATATATTATTTACCTTCGCCGTGGCACTTTTTATACTTCTTACCCGAACCACACGGACACGGATCATTCCTACCAACTTCAGGTTCTTTTTTCGCCGTTGACTGTGCTTTGCTCGAACCATCCTGAGCTCCGATAATGGATGCGTTCTCATGAACCTCCTTAAGATCAGTAGGCATTTCTCCCTTCTCCCTACTTCCTACTCCCTTCTCCACTGGAACCACGTGCGGAATAACTTTAACAACCTGTGCGCTCATGGCCGCCTGCATCTCCTTGAAGAGCCTCAAACCTTCCTTCTTGTATTCGACAAGCGGATCACGCTGACCATAGGCGCGCAGATTGACGCTCGAACGAGTGTAATCCATGACTTCAAGGTGCTCGACCCAGTACATATCTATAGCTTGAAGGAGCACCATGCGAACTGCATTGAGGAATGCCTCTCGACCGAACTGCGCAACTTTTTCAGAAATAACAGCAGATAAAGGTGAGGGGTTCAGGGTAGAGGGTGTAGTATCTCCACCCTTTACGCTATCCCCTATACCCTCTGTAATAGCTTTCAACTCTACCTCCACCTCATCGACAGTGCCGAGCAATATCTTTCTGCGACGACCATAGATACTCTTTCGCTGGGTGTTGATAACGTCATCAAACTCGAGGACATGCTTGCGAGAATCGAAGTTGAAGCCCTCGATCTTCTCCTGAGCACTCTCGAGCGATCGTGAAATAAGCTTGTGCTCGATAGGCTCATCCTCAGCTACACCGAGCTTACCCATCATAGACTTGAGCATATCTGAAGCAAACACGCGCATAAGCGTATCCTCGAGAGATACGAAGAACTGCGTCTGACCTGGATCTCCCTGACGGCCCGAACGACCACGGAGCTGGTTGTCGATGCGGCGTGCTTCATGACGCTCAGTACCGATAACGAAAAGACCTCCGAGGGATTTGACCTCAGCGAAGCTCTCCGGCGTGCTCGGATTGCCACCAAGCTTGATGTCAACGCCGCGACCTGCCATGTTTGTAGCAATAGTGACGGCTCCCTTCTTACCTGCCTGCGCGATAATCTCACCCTCCTTCTCATGATTCTTCGCATTGAGAACCTGGTGCGGGATACCTTCTGCTTTCAAGAATTGCGAGAGAACTTCGTTCTTTTCGATAGACACTGTACCAATAAGCACTGGTTGACCCTTATCATGAATAGCTTTCACCGTGCGTGCAAGTGCTTTGAACTTACCAAGCTCTGTCTGGAAGATCTGATCATTGCTATCGATACGCACTGGCGTATTGTTCGTCGGAATAACAGACACCTCGAGACCATACACCTTGAAAAATTCCTCTGCCGAGGTAGCGGCTGTTCCAGTCATTCCTGCAAGTTTGGGATACATGCGAAAGAAGTTCTGGAATGTGACAGATGCATAGGTGCGTGATTCCTGCTGGATGCTGACACCCTCCTTTGCCTCAATGGCCTGATGGAGACCATCCGACCAACGACGCCCCGGCTGCATGCGACCAGTAAATTCATCGACGATGACAATCTGATTATCCTTCACAACGTATTCCTTATCCTTGTGATAGAGAGCTGTCGCTTTGATCGCAGTCTCGAGATGATGAACTGACTTGATACCCTTGTCAGTGTAAATATTATCTATACCAAGAGCCTTCTCGGCCTTAGTGATACCCTCCCCTGTAAGTGAGATCGAGCGATGCTTCTCATCGACAGTATAATCAACATCCTTAACGAAATTCTTGACCATCGAAGCAAACTGCTTATATGTAGATTCAGCATCACGCGTCGGAGCTGAGATGATGAGTGGTGTGCGCGCTTCATCGATAAGGATAGAGTCTATCTCGTCGACAATAGCGTAGTTGGGCTCACGCTGGCGGAGCTTGTCCGGAGAATACTCGAGGTTATCGCGGAGATAGTCAAACCCAAACTCATTGTTCGTACCATAGGTGATATCTGCAGCATACGCGTCCTTACGGGACACGGGACGCAGGAATTCGTGAACAACCTTGAAAGCGCCGAGCTGATCACGCTCCTTATCGAGTGGATCTTTCTCGACTGACTGAGGCTCATCTTTGTGCGTAGGATCATAGATGAACGATGCCTCACTGTTGAGCACGCCGACTGAAAGTCCGAGGAATGAATAAATCTGACCCATCCAGACTGCATCGCGACGTGAGAGATAATCGTTGACGGTGACGACGTGGACGCCCTTGCCGGTCAACGCATTCAGATACGCAGGAAGTGTAGCGACGAGCGTCTTTCCCTCACCTGTCCTCATTTCAGCAATGCCACCAGAATTGAGCACCATGCCGCCGAGGAGCTGGACATCAAAATGGCGCTGGCCGAGCGTACGGCGAGATGCCTCACGAACAACCGCAAATGCCTCAGGAAGAATATCCTCGAGTGTCTTTCCTTCTGCGAGTGCTTTCTTGAATTCATCAGTCTTAGCACGCAAATCAGCGTCGGAGAGTGCCTTGATAGCTTCCTCGAAGGCATTTACACGTGCAACGATAGGCTCAAATGCCTTTACATTCTTGGTGTGAGAACGGTTAAAAATGTTGGAAAATATAGCCATATAAGGTAGATGGCACTGTAGCATATTTCTAGGGATAAAAAAACAGGGCCTGAACTGATCTTCAGGCCCTGAGTAAAAATCCCGGTAACAGAATTCCGACTGGGATAGCAGTAAGCTAGGTGTTCTGCGCAAAGAAGTGGACTGGCAGAACGTAGAACAATGACCTGGCGAATATTGTAGCACCGATTCACCACAAGTCACGGTGGATATCCCGAGGTGCGTTACCTCGGAGTAATCCCCTGGTGGGATATCTATATCTAATTCACCCATTCCACCTCTCCCTCTATATCTATACCAGTTTTCTCCTTGACCATCTTCATAATGTCCTGCGCCATCTTAATAACCTCTTCTGATGTAGCGCCAGGCTTTGTGACAAGGACCAGCGCCTGCTTCTCGTAAACGCAGACATTACCGGCACAGTATCCTTTCATATTACAAATCTTGTCGAGAATCCAACCGAGCGACACCTTTACAACACCATCACCCTCTGGATACCCTGGGAGATCAGGATATGCTTTCTTGAGACCCTCATAGTGTTCGGTGCGGATGATCGGGTTCTTGAAGAATGACCCCGCAGTTCCCCAGAGCTTCCAATCCGGTAGTTTATTCCAGCGAATATCAATAACCGCCTCACGAACCTCCTTGAGCGACGGGTCTGTGATTCCTTTTTTGACGAAATATTCCTTCACGTCCTTATATGTCGTATTTACAGCACCATCTCTTTTTAATGAGAAGCTAACTCGCGTAATGATGTACCTCCCTTTCTCCTTCTTGAAAATGCTATCTCTATATGAAAAATGACACTCGGGATTGGAAAACTCGACAAAGACTCTCTCCTTGGTGTCGAAAGCACTCACAGCATGAATCTTTTCAGCAGCATCCGTGCCATATGCTCCAATATTCTGAACAGGTGCCGCACCGACAGTTCCCGGGATTGCTGATAGGTTCTCAATTCCATAAAGTCCTTTATTAACTGCGTATTCAACGAAGTCATCCCATTGTTCTCCTGCTCCCGCTAAGAGTATATCTCCCTGCTCCTCGATACCCATTATCTCTATTTTGATAACAAGACCATCAAACCCTTTGTCACTGATGAGCACATTTGATCCTCCACCAAGTACGAATATCGGAATTTTCTTTTCCTGCGCAAAAGCAACGGCCTCTGAGAGGTCGTCTTGATTGCTGATAGTACAGAAAAAACGCGCCGGCCCGCCGATTTTGAACGTTGTATAGGGGGCGAGTGATTCCTGCTCTTTAATGATCAATGTCATAAATTAGATTGTTTGCGCCGAGTGATGGCGACGGGTGCGAGCTCCAAGAAAATGTTTAAATTTATGTGAGTACAGCCGTCGCCGTCACTTGGTACAATCTGTCACACAGTATATCGTACTAGGTGTTTTCGAGACAAGGGAGGGGCAGGTGCGTGGTGTGAATCGAGGACTTGTCTGAGCGCTGAATGATTACTGGTCATTTTGACATGACCGTTGATGGTTGAATGTCAAAATGGCCATGTAATCATTACAGTGCGAGTTCCGCAGATTCACACCACGCACCTGCCCCTCCCTTGTCTTCCAAAACGCAAAAGCCCGCCGAGGGCGGGACTTTGCGAAACATTTATTTTTGGAAGTCCCACACTTGGGTACTCACGAGGCTATTATATCATCACTACGCCTGAAATCAAGCTATGTTATCCACCAATAAGACAAATCGGATACTACTTAGCCGCCTTCATCCGAGTGATAGCCTGCTCAATCTGATCCTTGTACTCTGGGTAATCCTTGATGATACTGCGAAATGTCTGCTCTGCCGCCCACATCATTCCCGCAGACTGTTGTACTTGAGCAAGCTGAGCACGAAGTTCAATACTCTTAGGATCCGCCACAATAAGCTTTTCGAAGATGGCTATTGATTTCTGATACTGCTTGAGTGTCGCATATGCCTGCGCCATACGAGCAGTCTCGAATAACTCTGGAGAATCCTTGAATATCTCCTTTGCCTCAACCTCCTTTCCATCGAGAACTAAGATGATTGCATACGCGCTCTGAGCATCGACATATGAAGGTTCAGCTTCATAGGCATCCTTGAGGGCCTTCACCGCATCGTCAATCCTGTTGACATTGAGGTACGCCGTCGCGAGCTGAAATAGCATAGATTGTTTGCGCGGTGTGAGTTCGCGAGCCTTCTCGAGAAGCTTAACTGCATCATCGAATTGACCAAGCGCATTGAAGAATGACCCTCCAAGAATATACATGCGCGCATCGTTAGGAGCAGATGCAATCTGATCATTGATAGCTTTCACGGTCACTTGATAGAATCCTTGCTTGACTGGAGTTGGATAGTTGCTATTGATGATCCCTCCTGTACATGCGATAGATTGCTCGCGGATCTCCTGCTCAGCCATGGTCGAACCTAGAGCAAGGGCACTTTCAAAAAGCTTAGGATCAGCGGAGCCAACCGTTCGGTCAGCACATGCGGAAAGTGCACTTATGAGACGGGTATTTGCTTGAATAGGACGAATATTCACTAAATAAATAGATGCAAGGAGGCCAATCACCGCCACAGGCATGACAACATACTCGATTGAGTCAGGACTGAAGTACTTCTCACCCATCCATCGATCGAACTTCGAACGTCTCACGTGGCCTGCATGCACTATAGATCCAGCGAATCCGAGCAGTGCGAAGAATGAGATATAGCTGGCCAAATTGTCGAATACGAATATGTTATGCACTGCATATCCTGCAACGAGACCGACGAGCACACTTTTCTCAGCAACCGTGAATGAAGACTTCTTCCAGATTGCAATAATGAGAAGCACATAAAGGGAGAGGTACGATATCAAACCTACGAAACCAGAAGCGACGAACCAATCAAGGAAGACGCTATGAGCTCGATCGAACCACTGCTCCTGCGAATGCATCTTAGGGTTGTAGCCTGCGTTGAATATATAGTTAAAGTTCTCCTGACCCCATCCAATAATTGGGCGCTCAAGTGCCCCACTGACGGCCATAGGCCAGATGTAGGCACGAGCTTGTGACTGAGTCTCATTCCACGAGATACTTGCGATACGATTCAAGATAGGACTTTTCTGGATAAATGGTGCTGTGCGATTTGCCCAAAACACTATACCGAGCACAATAATAAATCCGAGCACACTTGCTGAGACGATGCGTGACTTTTTCGCCTTTGCACCACGAGCAAAGATGGCATACAGCGCAAGTGAGAGCATAACACCACCAATGAGACCAAGGATGGTTCCGCGTGTCTGCGTCTGAAACACGAGATATCCAAACAAGACCGCAAGGACTGGGTACACATACATCAGCGCTTTTGCATATGGTATCTGTTTTGCACGAGCAGCGAAGGTCATATATGCCGCTATCCCCGCATGCATTAGCATATAGACAGCGAAATACGCTGCATTTCCGAGCGACGCATCGAGACGAGTGCTGCCTTGATGGATCGCTGCCCAACCAAAAATCTGAAATACTCCATGAATAGCTGTATACAGAGCGACGAGGAGCGATACATTGAACCAGTTATGCCACATGCGCATACCCTCCTTGTCAGAGCCAAAAGAATATACCGCCGCCATAAAGAACGCCCAGAGGTGCACGACCACCATCCAGCCTTCCATACGCTCAAAGTTCGACCAGATACTGCGGAGCGGATTGACGCCGAGTAGATCTGCGAGGAGCGCAACGACCGCGAATATCGTCACTCCGATAGTGATCGGCGTAAGCTTCGGGCGATATTTCACATCCAGAAACGCGAGAACCATCCAACCTATGAATGCAATCTCAACCAATATCCTGAAATAGAATGCCTTTCCGGTGATAAATGGGAAGAAAAATGGATTGGCGACGATGAGTGCAAAGAACGGGATGAGGAACAGTGCGCCAAGCACGATGGGACGGATAATTTTCTGGAGGGTCATGAGTGTTGAGCAATAATTAAGATAATAGTAAGTACCGGAAAATATACCATGCCCCACCATATAAAGCATCACAGATTCATGTCCTAGACAGCAACACCGCAGCAGGGTGCGACA
>JACCDK012059594.1_pt1 | contig 10560 bp, 12 predicted proteins | sample 7445871 | NCBI WGS metagenome assembly JACCDK01 (sample SAMN15323436, study PRJNA562643) | freshwater metagenome | isolation source: river surface water | place: USA:Blue River Watershed | collected 2017-08-15
GAAGAAGTTTTAGCACTCGACGAGTGCAAGCATTTCAGAAGGATCAGGCTATCTTTTCGATGATTGCTTCTTTTCAAGACCATGATCCAGGGCTGGAACATCAAACCGAAATGCCTATCGACATTCCTGCACCTGAAACACTCCCCACCGCCGCTGAACTCATCGGAGAAAATCCGCACCCGGTAGCGCAATACTGGGCCAAGGCTAGACCGTTCGATATGCGACATGTGCCATCACCGATTTACTTCAAAGTTGACGGCGAATTGATCGCCCACCAGGCTGTTTGGATTAAATCACTCGGTGTATTACCCGATGACAAAAACTTGCACCGTGCAGCAATTGCATATGCGAGTGACTACTCGATCTTGGAGAGCATAATTCGCAAACACGGCATCGCTTGGGCGCATCCTGGTTTGAAGAGTGCGAGTCTGGATCACGCGATGTGGTTTCACCGTGAAGGCCGTGCCGACCAATGGCTGCTCTACGTGCAGGAATCACCAAGTGCTCAAGGTGGACGTGGCTTAGCGCTTGGCAGGATTTACACGCGCGATGGAATTCTCCTAGCGAGCGTGGCCCAAGAAGGCATGGTTCGCGTGCCTGAAATTTCCTAAACGAAACTAGTCGCGTGTAAGTCGACGGTAAGTCGAACGGTGAGGCTTTGCAGCTTCCGCGCCCAACCGCGCAATCTTGTTCTCTTCGTAAGCTTCGAAGTTTCCTTCGAACCAGTACCAGTTAGATGGATTGTCGTCGGTACCCTCATAGGCAAGAATGTGAGTCGCTACTCTGTCGAGGAACCAGCGATCGTGAGTGATGACCACGGCACAGCCTGGGAACTCAAGAAGCGCGTTTTCCAATGATGAGAGCGTTTCAACATCGAGGTCGTTGGTTGGCTCATCGAGAAGCAATAGGTTTCCACCCTCTTTTAGGGTTAGCGCCAGGTTTAAGCGGTTACGCTCACCACCGGATAGCACTCCGGCCGGCTTTTGCTGGTCTGGTCCTTTGAATCCAAAAGCGGCAACGTAGGCACGGGAAGGCATTTCTTGATTACCCACCTGCATGAAGTCGAGGCCACCAGAAACCACCTCGAACAAAGTCTTGTTTGGGTCGATTCCGCCACGAGATTGGTCGACGTAAGAAATCTTGACGGTCTCACCAATCTTCAGGTCTCCCCCGTCGAGTTTTTCGAGACCAACAATGGTCTTAAACAAGGTGGTCTTACCCACACCATTCGGACCAATCACACCGACGATGCCATTGCGTGGAAGCGAGAAGTCAAGACCTTCCACCAGTACGCGGTCACCGAACTGCTTTCGTAACCCTTTAGCCTCGAGCACGATGTTTCCCAAACGTGGTCCGGCAGGAATTTGAATTTCTTCGAAGTCAAGTTTGCGAGTGCGATCCGCTTCCGCCGCCATTTCTTCGTACTTAGCCAAACGCGCCTTTGACTTGGTCTGCTTAGCCTTCGGAGTCGAGCGAACCCACTCGAGTTCTTCTGAGAGTCGCTTCGCCAACTTGGCATCTTTCTTGCCAGCGACCTCAAGACGTTCTGCCTTTTTCTGCAGGTAAGTCGAATAGTTGCCTTCATACGGATAAGCGCGTCCGCGGTCGAGCTCCAAGATCCACTCGGCCACGTTGTCGAGGAAGTAACGGTCGTGAGTAACCGCAAGTACCGCTCCCGGATACTTTGCCAAGTGCTGCTCTAGCCAAAGCACCGACTCAGCATCAAGGTGGTTAGTTGGTTCGTCGAGCAAAAGTAGGTCGGGCTTCTCTAACAAAAGCTTGCACAAAGCAACACGACGCTTTTCTCCACCAGACAGGTGCTTGATTTCCGTGTCGCCAGGAGGGCAACGCAGCGCATCCATAGCCTGCTCTAGTTGTGAATCGAGATCCCAAGCATCGAGGTGATCAATCTGCTCTTGCAGGGTTCCCATCTCGGCCAGTAGCGCATCAAAGTCGGCATCCGGCTCTGCCATAAGTGCAGAAATTTCGTTGAAGCGATCAAGTTTCGCCTTGGTCTCTTTTACGGCAAGCTCAACGTTTCCAAGAACGGTTAGGTTTTCATCCAGCTGAGGCTCCTGCATGAGAATGCCAACGCTGTGCTCTGGAGAAAGACGCGCCTCTCCATTGCTCGGAGTGTCCAGGCCGGCCATGATTTTCAAGACGGTGGACTTACCGGCACCGTTAGGACCAACCACACCAATTTTTGCGCCAGGGAAGAACGCCAAAGTTACGTCGTCAAGGATTACCTTGTCGCCATGCGCTTTACGCGCCTTGATCATCTGATAGATGAATTCAGCCAAGATGGCACCGCTTTCGTGAAAAAACGACGCCCACTCGCGTCGCTTGCTATCGATAAGTTTACCGACCGCAATCTAACGAGTGGGCGTGTACCTCTCTCGAAGAGGTGGTGTGCTGGGTTGAAAACGGGGGGGGTGCCATCAACCCAGCAGTCTTTGGGTTACTTGCCGACTAATTCCTTATCGTCTGAGGCTTCCTCCTCTACCTCAGGCTCTCTCACCAAGACGGTACGGGTGAATACTGCGTTACCCCAGCAAAGATCGTGCCCGAGAGAATCGGCTTCAACCTCGACCGACGTGCCCGCTCGCTCGCCGTTGTCCCAGTCGCGCACGCGCAATTTGCCGGCGACCATAATTCGGTCGCCTTTAGAAATAGACCCAGCCGCATTAATTGCAAGCTGACGAAAAGATGTGACGGTAAACCAATTGGTCTCACCATCCACCCACTTGTTTTGCGAACGATCAAATCGGCGGTGTGAAGCTGCCAATCTGAACGATGTGATTGGGAGTCCGTCCTGAGTGACCAGGTGACGTGGTGTGGTGGCGACCAAGCCTGCCACCGAAATTGATTCTGACAACTTTTTACCTTTCTGATGCGATGTCCGCAAAGAAAGAATTACAAAAATAAGTTATTTGAAACTGAAGCTAAATAAATCTGTGGATAGAGAATTTAGCCAAGAAGGTACTGTGAAAAACCGGATCGCACTTTGGCCACCTTCGGAATAATCACTGCTTGGCAATATCCATTGCCGGGATTGTTTGCGAAATAATCCTGGTGATAAGCCTCACCCATCCAGAAAGTCTCGATAGGCAAAATTTCAGTGACGATACCGTCGCCCCAATACTCTTTCGCTCTATCCCGAGCCGCCTCGAAAAGATCACGCTGAGTTTTATCTTCATAAAACATGCAGGTACGGTATTGGCTGCCAACGTCATTGCCCTGACGATTTAGTTGCGTTGGGTCATGCATGGTAAAGAACATGTCGAGAATCACCTCGGCAGGAATCACCGACTCATCAAAGGTCACCCGTGCAACCTCAGCATGACCGGTGTTTCCGTCGCAGACTCTTTCGTAAGACGGATTGTCTAAACTGCCGCCCATGTAACCGACGTCGACTGCCGTGACACCTTTGAAGTTCACGTAGGCGCTGTCGAGACACCAGAAGCAACCGCCACCAAGAACAAAACTCATCATGGCTCTAGCCTAGGCTTTTCGAGTGAGCCAAAACCAAAAGCATCCCGGACTCGGCGTGCTCCTTGCGCTCAGTAGTTCCCTGCTTTTCGGGCTCAACGCCAGCACCACCAAGGTACTCATCGCGAGCGGAATTTCCGCCGGCAACCTGGTTTTGTTCCGATGCCTCGCGGTGGTCTTTTTCAGCGGTATAGCTCTAGCAATACTCAACCCCAAGAACTTCCGGATCTCGATCAAGGAACTTCCACTCTTCGCAGTATTTGGCGTGGTCGGCGTTGGATTAATGCAGTGGGCCTACTCGAATGCGGTGGCCAACCTCCAAGTTGGAGTGGCGCTCCTCATCGAATACACCGCCATCGTGATCGTGCCGATCGCCTGCTACTTCTTATTTCGAGAGCAAGTACGTCCGAGAATTTGGATTGCGGTCGGTCTTGTCATCGGTGGCTTGGCGGTCGTCGCTAAGCCCTGGAACACATCGCTAAGTCCAGTAGGCGTGCTGTTTGGAGTGCTGGCAGCGATCTTCTTGAGCAGCTATTTCATCATGGGTGAGCGCATTCAGCGAAGCCGCGATGCATTCTCAACCATGTTCTACTCATTCCTCGCGGCGAGTATTTTCTGGGCCATGATGTCTGTTATTTTTCCGGCCGGACGAATTGATTTTGGCAATCCGGTGAATCTATCCGGTTCACTTGCCGATCTAACTTTCCCTACCTGGACAGTTTTGCTTTGGGTTTCGATTTTCGGATCTTTTGCACCAATGTTGTTTACCTTCTTGGCAATGCGCCATCTTTCGGCTAGCGGAGTAGGAATCGCCAGCACCGCGGAAACGATTTTTGCTTTTGTATTTGGCTTTCTCTGGCTAGGCGAGAATATAGACCTGTCGCAAATTTCCGGTGGTGCGCTAGTTGTCGTTGGAATAGTCGTGGCTCAAACAGCAAGGAGCAAAGAGTGGCAACCATAGAACTAGGGCAAGAGCGCTTTGCCGAAGTAATCTCTTCACCCGGAATTGTCTTCATTGATTTCTGGGCCGAATGGTGTGGTCCGTGCAGAATGTTTGGCCCAATCTTTGAAGAAGCCAGCAACAAAGAACCTGACATCGTTTTTGCCAAGGTGGACACCGAGAAGGAGCAGCAGCTGGCCGGTTCTCTCGAGATCACCTCGATACCAACTCTCATGGCTTTCCGTGACGGGATACTTCTATACAACCGTGCCGGGGCGCTTCCCGCCCCAGCCTTTGACGAGCTTGTCCAAGCCGTGAAAAACATCGATATGGACGAGGTTCGAGCCGAAATCGCCAAGGGTTCAGCAGAGGACGCCGACTAAACTTTAGGCATGTCTAAAGTTCTCGCATCCCTTCCAATCGGCGAAAAAGTCGGAATTGCATTCTCCGGCGGTCTCGACACCTCTGTAGCGGTGGCTTGGATGCGTGAAAAAGGCGCTATCCCATTCGCCTACACGGCAAACCTAGGCCAGTATGACGAAGATGACATCGACTCAATTCCCGCTCGCGCCCAGGAATACGGCGCAGAAGCTGGTCGCCTAGTCGACTGCCGCCAGTCACTTGTTGAAGAAGCACTAGCCGCAATTGCCTGTGGCGCATTCCACATACGCACGGGTGGCAAGGTTTACTTCAACACCACCCCTCTTGGTCGCGTTGTCACCGGCACTCTCCTAGTTCGCGCCATGCAAAACGATGGTGTGGAGATCTGGGGTGACGGCAGCACCTACAAGGGCAACGACATCGAGCGCTTCTACCGCTATGGCCTTCTCGCTAACCCTAACCTGCGTATTTACAAGCCTTGGCTTGATGCCCAGTTCGTGAGCGAACTTGGCGGACGTCAGGAGATGTCCGAGTGGCTACTCGAGCGCAAGTTGCCATATCGCGCTTCTGTGGAGAAGGCTTACTCAACCGATGCAAACATGCTCGGCGCAACCCACGAAGCCAAAACACTTGAGCATCTCGACACCTCTTACGAAATCGTCGAACCAATCATGGGTGTGAAATTCTGGGACTCAAACGTCAAGATCGACAGCGAAGATGTGACCATCAAGTTTGTTCAGGGACGCCCGGTAAGCATCAATGGCGAAACCTTCAAAGACGCCGTAGAACTTTTCTACAAAGCCAACGAAATCGGCGGCCGCCACGGCTTGGGCATGAGCGACCAGATCGAAAACCGCATCATCGAAGCCAAGAGCCGCGGAATTTACGAAGCTCCGGGAATGGCGTTGATTCACATTGCTTACGAGCGTCTGCTCAGCGCAATTCACAATGAAGACACCATTGCCAACTATCACGCAGAGGGTCGCCGCATGGGTCGACTACTTTATGAAGGTCGTTGGCTAGACCCGCAGACTCTCATGCTGCGCGAATCGCTCACCAAGTGGGTTGCCAGCGCTGTAAACGGATCTGTCACGCTTCGACTTCGTCGCGGAGACGACTACACAATCCTCAACACTCAGGGCGATGGCTTTAGCTACCACCCGGAGAAACTCTCAATGGAGCGCACGGAAGACTCGGCTTTCGGTCCAACCGACCGCATTGGCCAGCTAACCATGCGAAACCTCGACATAGCCGATACCCGCCAGAAACTCGACCTCTACCGTAAGCAGGGACAGATCGAGGGCGGACAGTTCGAGCTCACCTAAATCATGAGCCAGGAGCAGCAAGACCTTTCCAAGGTTCTTCACCAAGAAGAACTATTGGTTTTCCCGAGCTTTACTCAGGACGACGCCTTCACCATCGGCACCGCAATACGAAACAAGGCCCAAGCTTTGGGTTGGGCCGTAGTTGTAGATATCCGTCACGGCGATGACATTTGGCACATGCACTCAATGCCAGGCACTAACTCGGAAAATTTTGACTGGACAAGGCGCAAGCGCAATTTGGTTTATAAAACCCATACTGCGTCTTACGCCTGCAATCTCAGAGCCGTGCTAGGACTAGTTGATCCTGAAGCTGAAGGCTGGGACAGAGAGAACTATGCGCCTGCAGGCGGTTGCTTTCCGGTGCGAATCAAAGGTGAGGGACTTGTCGGCAGCATCACGGTTTCGGGTGTACCTCAGCGAGATGACCACAAACTGGTCAGCGAAACCATCGCAGAATTTCTAAATGTAGACCTCGGAGAATTTGCCCTCTAGTTCGGGGTTATAGTCGAGTTGAGGCCAACTGAAGGAGCTCAACAATGCAGGTCAAAAACAAACTCGTAGTGGTTACCGGTGCCGGAAGTGGCATGGGTCGTGAACTCACTCTTGAATTAGTACGCCGAGGCGCTTCAGTCGCAGCGCTAGACATGCGTAAAGAAACACTTGCTGAAACCAAAAACCTTGCCGACGCACTCAAAGGGAGCGTCGAAACTTTTGTAGTGGATATCACCGATGCAAAGAAAGTCGCAGCGCTTCCTGCTGCAATCGAAAAGAAGATGGGCAAAGTTGATGCCCTTATCAACAACGCCGGAATTATTCAGCCATTTGTGCATGTGAAAGATCTATCAATCGAATCTGCTCACAAGGTCATGGACGTTAATTTCACCGGGCCGCTGCTAATGGTCAAAGCATTCTTGCCCGCTCTACTAACCCGCCCTGAGGCTCACATTTTGAATGTCTCATCTATGGGTGCCTATGCCCCGGTTCCTGGGCAGACTGTGTACGGAGCCTCCAAGGCTGCGATCAATTTATTCACCCAAGGACTTCGATCCGAACTCATGGGCACCAAAGTTGGAGTCACTGTGGTTTTCCCCGGCGCGATTGCCACCAACATCGCTCAAAATTCTGGAATGGCAATGCCAGCCAATGCGGATGCGGCAGCCAGTAAGTTCAAGACCACGCCAGCCCCAGTGGCAGCTAAGGCGATGGTAGATGCGATTGAGGCCAACAAGCCACGAATAACAATTGGTTCAGACGCGGGCATGATGGATTTTCTTTCACGACTAAATCCAGTGATGGCGGCAAACATCATCTACAAGCAGATGGCTTCTTTACTTAAGTAAGAACTTCCAGTGTTTAGTCACGGAGGCTAAGAATTCAGCGGGCTGCTCTTCATGAGGAAGGTGTCCGGCTTGCCGGATAACTTCAAGTTCACTGTTCGGGAGTAGGGAGTCGAGACGAACAGTGTCCTTAGTAGGCACGACCGTGTCTCTGTCTCCGGTGATGAGCAAAGTTGGAGTCTTGAGATTCGCCAAATTTTCGACAAGTTTGTTTTTCCTCGGAGCAGTAGCGAAATTCCAGAATGCTTTTTCCCAGCCCTTAACCTTTAGCGGTTGGTGGTAGCCGTCGTAAACAGCCTGGGATAGAACTGACTTATCGTAAAAGCTTTCACGCAGCAGATTATCGCCAGAGCTAGCGATGGAACTGACCAAAATAGGTCCGAGCTTTGCAATTTGAGGAATCTGATAAAACCACTCAATCCCCTCGGGGCCTCCGCCGGTAGTCAGAATCGCTGGATCAACCAAAATCAGTGCAGAGACTTTAGTTGGGTTCATCCGTGCGTATTCTGCCGCTAGTTGCCCACCAGCAGAGTGGCCGACCAAAACTACCTGGCGTTTGGCTGCATGCTTGGCAATTAATCCATCCAGCAGCTCGAAGTTTCCTTCGAATCCATAAGGATTAACGCCGGACCAGCTTGTTGGTCTTTCGGTGAATCCAAACGCTGGTCGATCGTAGGCAATTACTTCGCCCAACTTGGAAAGGGGCTGAGTAACTTCTCGCCAGGAGAAAGTACTAGCCCCAAAACCGTGCATGAGAACGATAAGCGGCGCTTCACAGTTGCAATCGCCCGAATAATTTTCAGTGACGACGTGAACATTCAGATTGTTTATCCGAACAAATTCCGCTTGATTGCCTGCGGCTTCAACGTTAGTCAAACTCCCCGAAGTTGAATCCGGAATTAATAGGGGAATGACCAAAAAAGCGAGTACGCCCGCGGCCAATAATCTGACCATGACTTTGCGAAACGTTCTCATGGCCAGAGTTTAGCCTTGCCCTGGTAATACAGTTAGAGCAATTCGCGAAAGAGACGGTTTATGCGCAAGGTACTAAAGGTTATCCTCGGATTGGCTCTGGTCTTTGCTGGCACGGGTCATCTAACATTTGCCAGAACCGAATTCGTTGCTCAAGTACCACCTTGGCTACCCTTTGAGGCCGATCTAGTGGTTCTGGCATCGGGTGTCGTCGAAATAATCCTGGGCACCGGTCTCATTGCTGTGCCCAAGTACACAAAGCAATTCGGCATTGCAACAGCAATATTTTTCGGCCTCATTTTTCCCGGGAACCTCGCCCAGTTCCTTGAGCATCGCGACGCCTTCGGGTTGAACACAGACCTGGCACGAGGCGTACGACTACTTTTCCAACCCTTGCTAGTGGTTTGGGCGCTCGCTGCCACCGGCGCGCTGAAGCAGCGCGCTAAGTAAGGACGTCAGTTTTCGAGCAACAACGCTGCTACTGAAATCAGGAGCACCTGGATTACAACCAAAAGGTTTGGCAGTCCACTTGCAGTCGCTTGCTCTACTCCCAGTGCTAGCTTTTTACCTCTAGTCCTGAGGATTAGAAAATTCCCGAGAAGCGCGCCAAGACTAACTAGCAAAATTGCTATCGCAAAAGTTGATTGTCCGAGGAAGGCAGACCTGCAAACCCAAATGCTCAAAACAAATAAAGCCAAGCTGGTCCTAGCCCAGGCCAATTCAGTTCTTTGCGGCTGAGTATCTATTTCTTGATAGGCCATTATGCGAGTGCAAGCAACGCAACCAGCAGTGCAACTATTGAAAAAGCCAGCACCAGCCCAAAGCCTGAGATTAGAGATGGAAGAGGTTCAGATTCGCGCATCGCGCGCTCAATCTTCATCCAACGTAGGAATGAGAAAATAGCCAAAACTACTCCGAGAACAATCAGAGCGCCAACAACAATTCCGCGCAGTAATGCATTATTACCGACACCTAGCTCATTGATCGCTACGCCTATGGCGATTATCGCAATTGCGCTTCGGATCCAAGCTAAGAAGGTTCTCTCGTTCGCCAAAGTGAAACGAGGATCAGGCTCGGTGCCCTTGCTGTACACCGAACTCGGCCAGCGTCTAGTAGATTCGCCCATTGTTGTTCCTTCCTAAGCAAATCTTAAGTCTTGCATGTTTGGCTGCTTCACTTTTGGACCAAGTGATCAAAATCAAGTGCCAACCTAAATCCAGTGTGCGAGAGGGAACTATCGGCGGTGTTTTTTATCCTCGCGCTATTCCTATACCTATTGCAGTATGAGTCGTGGCAAAGGTAAGAACCACCTTTCAGCACCTTGCCTCCTTGCCAATCCGAACTGGTCCACTCCCATACATTTCCAACCGTGTTGTAGAGCCCATAACCGTTTGGAGTAAAAGATTTGGCGGGAGCAGTAGCGAGGTAGCCGTCTTCCAAAGTGTTGTGCGCGGGGAAATCACCCTGCCAAATGTTGGCACCCGGCTTGCCTGCCACAGAAAACTCATCGCCCCAAGGGTAGGTCTTTTGTTCCAATCCCCCGCGCGATGCGCACTCCCACTCAGCTTCGGTTGGGAGTCGCTTACCTATCCAATTTGCGTAGGCATTAGCGTCGTTCCAGGAAACGTGAACCACCGGATGGTCATCGACAAAACTTGAGTCAGGCCCGAACGGATGAGCCCAGTCAGCTCCGTCGATTGCAAGCCACCAGTTTGGTCGCTCGAGTCGACCTCTCAAGTGGTTTGACATAGTCTCTGCACTGACCAAACCGTCAAAAACGAAACTCCAGCCAAAGACTTCGGCGTCAGTTTTGTAACCGGTAGCGGCGACAAAATTGGCAAATGCTTCATTCGTGACTGATGTCTCGTCGATCCAGAATGCATCCAGTTCAATCGGCCGAACCGGGCCTTCATGATCCGAGTGAAAAACATGATGCGAATCTGATCCCATCAGAAATTTTTGTCTGGGTATCAGCGACATCCCGATCGATGATGCAGCCCCAGACACCGCGTCCTGGGCGCCTGCAGAACCAGCGCCTCTCGTTGGCGAGCAGCATTCACACATCTTGGAGTCCGACAACTTTGAGATGCTCCTCTCAAATCGCAGTTCTGTTAGC
>JACCDK012123330.1_pt1 | contig 10559 bp, 9 predicted proteins | sample 7445871 | NCBI WGS metagenome assembly JACCDK01 (sample SAMN15323436, study PRJNA562643) | freshwater metagenome | isolation source: river surface water | place: USA:Blue River Watershed | collected 2017-08-15
ATCGAAGAAGGAATACGTAAGGCAGAGGACTGAACTTCCTTCGCGCGAACTTTTTCTTTTGGAGTAATCGTTTGAGTCTCTGTCGTCGCGTATGTCACTAGTTGAGTCTCACCCGGAGTCACCGCCGAGTTATCGCCACCAGTGCTCTCCCCCGATGGTGTTCCTTCCACGACCACCACTGAATCGCTATCACTAGCTGAAGGAAGAAGTATTTCATTTGGCGGTGGAGTTGCTTCATCAGCCAAGGTCGGAATCAATTGCGTTACTGCCAAGGCAGCAACAGCGAGTCCGGCAATACGAATGAGCCAACGTGCACCGCGCCCCCGACCCTGTAACCCACGAGAGAAGCGCTCGCTGATATCGGTCAACCGTTCGACAATGAATGAGAACGGACGCAACATGCTCGGATTCTTCCATCATTGAGTGAGCGAGGGCAAGAAAGCATAAGTTTCCCTCTCACTACTGACGATGAGTGGACTCATGAGGTAGTTTCGGGCTATGGCAAAGAAGCGGCGAAACGATGGAGCCTTATTGCTCGCCACCAAACTCGAAGAATGGTCACTTAGGCATAAAGTCACTGAGGACACCTACGTCGTCGGGCTTCTTGGCGCTTTGCGCGAGCAAAAAAATCTACCGCTCTGGGCAGAGCTAAATCCTGTCGATTACCTTCCGCGCCCTGAGACTAAAGGCGACAGAGGGATCTCGGCATGGACTCGAAGACTCTCTATTCTGCGTGGCGTCCTACTCTTCGCGCCGGTTGCATTGACATGGTTCGCCGTAGGACAAGCATCAGATGGCTTCTCTCGATACATTGATGAGAATCCGGCAGCAATAGTCAACTTTCTCGAGTTCTGGCAAGACGGTTATGGCTATATCGCCGAAGAGTGGACACTCACTCGCATCGCATTCTTAGACTTTCTCATCATTGCCCTCGTTATCGTGCTGACAGTGGTCGTAGCTTCACTGACGAGACGTACCCAAAATATGCGAAACAATGAAATTGTTTCTCTTGATGGCGAGAGATTCGAACTGGCAATTGAACTGAGCGAGTATCTCTTCGACAAGCGTGCGATTACCCCCTTCACGATGCGTGATTCGCTTGCTAAGTCGGTACAAGACCTTTCCAACAGCACGAAATCACTTCTTGAGACTGCTAAAAGTCTTGAGAAGATAGCCAAGGCAATGCCATCCAATACGGAGATCCTCAAGGAAGTTCGAAAACTCAAACCCTCGTTCTCCTTTGACTGGGATAAATGAAACGCCAGCGACTCACTTCTGAAGTAGCGGAAGAGAACACCGCAGACCAAGCAGGTTGGATGTATGCCGACTTGCTTCTTGCACTCATGGTCATCTTCTTGGCGACTATTTCTTTCGTACCTCAATTCCTCGATACATATGTCCCATCAGGCTCTGGTGTAGGCAACAGCAGTCAACAAGGATCTGGCGGAATGGGTATTGGTGACGGTTCCGCAGGAACTGGTACTTCAAATCGACCAAGTAGCGGCATTCCTGATGCCGATTACACATTTGATCAGGGCCTTGCGCTCTTCTATGAGGATTTTGATCTCAACACTTTTGTTGCAGATGTAGAGAACTTCAGGCTACAAGAGAATCTTGGTGAAAACTTCGAAATTGTCTTTGCCCAAATAACTGGTGGGTACGATGCAAAGACCGAAAGCGCCGAGAAAGGCACTTTGCGAGCAATTGCATTTAGTATCAAACTCAAAGAGAGCAATCTCGACTATCTCAATAACACTTCCACATCAATCAGAACGAACCCAGAGGTTCCCAATAATAAGGTTCTAGTTCGCTTCACTTTTGCTCGACTATCCAACTGACAGATGTGCTACATCTTCAAATCCGTTTAGCTTCGAAGCGTCTCCATCACTGACGAGAGGTCTTCCGGCTTTACAAGAACTACGCGAGCCTTTGAACCCTCAGACGGCCCCACTATTCCCCTGCTCTCCATGAGATCCATCAATCGCCCAGCCTTGGCAAAACCAATTCGAAGTTTGCGCTGCAACATCGATGTCGAACCAAATTGAGTGGAAACGACAAGTTCAACAGCTGCAAGAAGATCGTCCATATCATCACCGATATCTTCATCAACAATCTTCTTTGCCTGAGCCACGGTGAGTACATCTTCACGATAGACCGGCGCTAACTCCCCCTTAACATGGGAGACCACTGCTTTGATTTCACTTTCCGAGATGTATGCCCCTTGAATGCGAATCGGTTTGCTCGCGCCCATCGGCAAGAAGAGTCCATCGCCTTGCCCAACTAACTTTTCGGCCCCCGGAGAATCAAGAATGACTCGTGAGTCAGCCAGGCTCGCGGTGGCAAAAGAAAGGCGTGATGGAACATTCGCTTTGATCAGACCAGTGACAATATCAACGCTCGGTCGTTGGGTAGCAATGACAAGGTGGATTCCTGCAGCTCGAGCCAACTGCGTGATTCTCACAATGGAATCTTCGACCTCTTTTGCTGCCACCATCATCAAATCTGCAAGTTCATCGACAATGACTAATAGATAGGGATATGGCTCAAGCGGGCGCTCTGCATTGGCGGGCGCAGTTAACTTCCCTGAACGCACTGCCTTATTGAAATCATCAATGTGGCGGAATCCGTAGTTCGATAGATCGTCGTAGCGAATATCCATCTCGCGAACTACCCATGCAAGTGAATCAGCGGCCTTTTTGGGATGAGTGATGATGGGAGTTATCAGGTGGGGAATTCCTTCATAGGCATTGAGTTCCACACGCTTAGGATCAATCAGAATCATTCGCACATCATTAGGAGTTGCTCGCATCAAGATGGAGGTCACAAGTGAGTTGATCATCGACGACTTACCAGCACCAGTAGCTCCGGCAACAAGTAAGTGAGGCATCTTGGCGAGATTGGCGCAGATGAAGGTTCCTTCGACATCTTTACCAAGGGCAACCAGCATCGGATGGTGATCATTTCCCGCAACCGGAGAGCGAAGAACATCGCCTAATGCGACGATCTCTCGATCAGTATTTGGAATTTCGATACCCACGGCAGACTTCCCAGGGATTGGCGAGAGGATTCGCACATCTGGGCTCGCTACGACATAGGCGATGTTCTTTGCTAAGGCAGTGATTGCTTCGACTTTGACCCCGTCACCAAGTTCGACTTCATACCGAGTGACTGTCGGTCCTCGCATAAACCCTGTAACTTCACAGTCAATGTCGAATTGATGGAAGACATCACGAAGTGATGCCACCACATCCTCGTTCGCTTTACTCTTACCTTTGCTTGGCGGCCCTTGCCGGAGTAGGTCCATGCTTGGGAGTTGATAATCATCTTCTGGAGTGAGCACTAGCTGCACTGGACGCAGGGGCCGTTGCGATTCTGATTCTGAAGTGAATTCACGAGGAACTTCGACACCTTGAGAGAACTCTTCATCGAATTCTTCTTCGTCAATATCCGAATCTTCGAGAGCATCGACCTCCGCTAATTGCTTGACCAGCGGAGTTTCGAAGGGCGGTGTATCGGCGACCTCAATCTCTTCTCGCGCCTCACGTCGTTCTTGAACTTTCTCCTTAGTTCCGGTGACGAAATTCGCAATCCACCGCCAAATTGCGGAGACCGGAGTTCGGGTAACTATCAATATGCCAAAAAGGAAGAGCAGAATCAGAATCGGGTAAGCGAGTGGAATGGTGACAAGTGCCACCAATGGCGTCGAGATGGCAAACCCCAGCCATCCGCCACCCGCTTGGAGCGAGGCTGAGTCTGTGCCGATCGAGCCATTTATTATGTGGATTAAGCCAGTAGATGAGAAGAGCAATATGAACGATCCAAATATCAGACGTGGCGGGAATCTTTCTCCAGCAGCCGTCTTGAAGAGTCTCAATGAGAGATAGGCAAAAATGATTGGCGTGAAAAGTGCGATTCGGCCAAAGAGGCCGAAGAATAAATCATGAAGTAAACGTCCGAAAAGATTGTCAAGACTCCACCAGGTTGTTGCTACAGAAAGGAGCATCACAATCAGAAGAAGTAGAGCAATCCCATCGCGTCGATGTTCGACATCCATATCCTTTGCCGAACGAGAGATAACTCGTACTGCGCCACCGACAGTCTTTGCAACGCCACGCCAAATCGCTCCCATAGCGCTAGTCAGCACCGGGAGGAAACCAGTCTTTTTCTTCTTGGCCATGACTGATAAACCCTAAGACAAGTGAAGCGCGGTCTGGTAAAGGCGCGCCGTCACACCTCGATGACAACTGGCACGATCATTGGACGACGACGATGTTCTTCGCCAACCCAACTCCCTACAGTTTTTCTAACTATCTGTGAAAGTTGATGCGTTCCATTGATTCCTTCACTCACCGCTTTACCGAGAGCCGATTCGATTCGTCCAGTCACTTCATCAAATAGTCTCTGGTTCTCTGTGAAACCTCTTGCATGAATATCGGGACCAGCCACTATTCGGCCATTCTGTGAATCAATAACTACGATCACTGAGATGAAACCTTCTTCGCCGAGGACACGACGATCCTTCAGCGATGCTTCTGTGATCTCACCAATTGTCTGACCATCGACATACACATATCCACATGGCACAGCACCGACAACTTTCGCGTTCCCGCCTTCAAGATCTACTGCTACACCATTCTCGATCACCATGGCATTCTTTGCCGGTACTCCACACTTAATCGCAAGGTCTGCATTGGCGCGCATATGTCGCCACTCACCATGGACAGGGACAACATTCTTTGGCTTAACAAGGTTGTAGCAATACATCAATTCTCCCGCTGCAGAATGGCCCGAGACATGGACTAGGGCATTGCCCTTGTGCACGACCCTTGCACCAAATCTGGTTAGTTCGTTGATGACTCGATATACCGAATTCTCATTTCCAGGAATCAGTGACGATGCAAAAATGACAGTATCTCCCTCACCAACTCGAATCTGGTGATCACCATTTGCCATCCGAGATAGCGCGGCGAGTGGCTCCCCTTGCGAACCAGTGCAGATCAGGACCACATTGTCACCGTGCTTCTCAAGATCCTTTTCATCAATCATTACATTTGGAGGTATCTGCAAGAATCCAAGCTCATCTGCAATCCCCATGTTCTTCACCATCGAACGACCGATAAATGCAACTTTCCGCTGATGCTCTGCGGCAATATCAATCACTTGCTGAATTCGATGAACGTGGGAAGCAAAAGAGGCAACGATCACTCGCTTCTTGGTGCTCGCCACAACACGATCGAGTACCGGCATGATCTCGCGCTCTGAAATTGTGAAACCAGGAATGTCAGCATTTGTTGAGTCGACAAAGAAAAGGTCTACCCCTTCCCTACCAAGTCGCGAGAATGCTTCAAGATCTGTTACTCGACCATCGAGCGGGAGTTGATCCATCTTGAAATCCCCAGTGTGGAGGAAGGTCCCAGCATCAGTCCTCACCGCAACCGCTAAAGCATCGGGTATCGAGTGATTGACTGCGATGTATTCAAGATCAAAACCACCAACTTTCTCACGCATTCCCTCTTTTACGATTCGAAGATCTGCCTTGATTCTTCGCTCTTTTAATTTCGAAGCGAGAAAGGCGATTGTTAGCTGTGAACCGATAATCGGGATATCTGCTCTCTCCTTCAAGAGATAAGGAACGGCCCCAATATGGTCTTCATGACCGTGCGTCAAGAAGATCGCCACGATGTCATTCAATCGGTGACGAAGTGAAGACCAATCAGGAAGTATCAAATCAATTCCAGGCTGATTCTCTTCCGGAAAGAGCACGCCACAGTCGATGATCAAGATTTTTCCGCGATATTCGACTGCGGCCATATTCCGCCCTACTTCACCAAGGCCACCTAAAGGTATGAATCGAAGAGCGCCATCTTTGAGTCGAGGAGGTACTCCGAGATTGGGATGCGGATGATTCATCTGGCTAGAAGTGTCGATTGAATTTTCGGAGGCATTTAGATTGAGATTAATCCCGCACGAAGATCCTCACGAAGCTGCGAGATCTGTTCAGGAGTGGCATCAACGAGTGGCAATCGCACTTTGCCCCCAGGCAGTCCCATCAAATTAAGCGCTGCCTTGGTCAAGATCGCACCTTGAGTACGGAATGTTCCTGTGAATACCGGTAGCAGTTCGTGATGGATTCTCTGCGCCGTTGCGATATCGCCACCAAACCATGCATCAAGCATCGAGCGAAGGCGAGCGCCAACTGTATGACCGCAGACAGAAACAAACCCGACTCCTCCGATTGCCAGGAAGGTGAGATTGAGAATGTCATCTCCAGAATAAACCGGTATGGCGGAACGCTTTATCACCCAGGATGTAGCGGCAAGATCGCCTTTTGCATCTTTGAGTGCCACGATCTTTGGATTCTCAGCAAGACGAACAATCGTCTCACTTTCGATTGCAACACCAGTACGTCCAGGAATGTCGTAGAGCATCACCGGAATATCGCTCGCTGAGGCCATTGCGGTGAAGTGCGCAAAGATGCCCGCTTGTGGTGGCTTGTTGTAATAGGGAGTGACAACTAAAAGCCCATCAGCTCCTGCGGCCGCGGCCATACGCGCCTGATCAATTGAATGTGAAGTCTCGTTGTTTCCTGCACCTGCCACTATCTTGAGGCGTCCACCTGTAGCTGCTTTGACGACTTTGATGATCTCGATTTTTTCTTCATCGCTCGTGGTCGGAGCTTCTCCGGTGGTTCCATTAACCACGATTCCGTCATGACCGGTTGACTCAAGGTGGGCAGCAAGTTTCTCAACTCCCTGCCAATCGATAGTGAGGTCATCTTTAAATGGTGTGATCATCGCCGTGAGAAGACGGCCAAAGGGTGGCTTGATCTCAAAGGGCGAACTCATGAGCCGAAGGTTACTAGGTGTTCTTGCTCTGACCACTAGTGGGCCATCACACCGAGACCAGTTACGGGGCTACCCGTCCAGACTTCTGAAAAGCGGAGTAGGTAAGCGGCATCAACTCAGCGAAGTGAGACTCCATCTTCTCGGCCACCATCTCGATCTCGCGTTGTGGGTAGCTCGGGAAGTGAGAACCTTCACGTGATGTACGAAGCGAGAGGAAATTCATCAAAGCCCTTGCATTCATCGTCACATACATCGAAGAGTAGAGCGCGACAGGCAGGACCGCACGAGCCACTTCTCGCGCGATTCCAGCATCGAGCATCTTCTTATAGCTCTCATAGGATTTGATGTAACTCTCTTTCATCGCCGCGACCATCAGATCAAATTGCTCACTTGTTCCATCAATAAATTCGTACGCACCCGTCTTTCCGATCTGTACCAGCTTTCGGTCCTTGTTCGGAAGATAGAAAACTGGGCGAAGCTCTCGATAGCGTCCACTCTCTTCGTTATAGGAAGCGATTCGGTGTCGCATAAACTCACGAAAAACCAGGATCGGTGCGGAGATGAAAAATGTCATCGAGGTGTGTTCAAAAGGTGAGCCATGACGTTCGCGAGCCAAATAATTAATCAGACCGGCAGAGCGTGAGGGATCGGCATCAATTTCGGCCAATGACTGTTCTCCAGCAGGAGAGACGCGAGCCGCCCAGATCACATCAGCATCGTTTGCGCTTGCTTTAACTAAGTCGACGGTCACATCATCTCGGAAGATGATTTCGGAAGCTTCACTCACGCGCCAGACCTTATCTAACGCAGCGAAGTGCCTTTGCCATAGGGCAGAATCTCCGCGTGTCATCTCCCATCTTCCGTCAGTCCATGGGGGTTGCGATTCCAGTTGGCATGTATGGCGCAGCCTTCGGCGCAGCGGGAATTGCGGCAGGTCTATCAATCTGGCAAACCAGCGCGCTCTCACTGCTTCTCTTCTCTGGCGCATCCCAATTCGCAATCGTTGGTGTTATCGGAGCCGGAGGAACGGTCATCGCCGCCATCCTGGCTGGCGTTCTCTTAGGGCTTCGCAATGGTTTCTACGCACTTCGAATGGCTCCCTTGCTTGGTGTTTCAGGGGTCAAGCGAGTTCTTGCATCTCACATCACAATTGATGAATCCACCCTCGTTGCACTTGCCCAAGATCAAGAGAAGGTAGAACAAGTACGGAAAGGTTTTTGGTTCACCGGTCTTGGCGTCTTCTTTTTCTGGAACCTCTTTACCGTTATCGGTGCACTTGGTGCATCACTTTTGGATGATCCATCGAAGTGGGGACTTGATAGCGCTGTACCCGCCGCATTTCTCGCACTTCTTTGGCCCCAGCTCACCTCAAGGAAACTTCAGGTGATTGCTCTTCTTGCAATGGCAATGGCGCTCGCACTCTCACCGCTACTCTCTCCTGGACTTCCAATTATTTCTGTTGTGATTATCGCTTTCATCGCAGGATGGAATTCGAGATGACGAACACCGGTATCTGGGTGGCGATCCTGGTCTCAAGTGGACTGATTTTTGTTGCGCGAATCATCGGCTACAACGTACCCGGATCGATTCTTGCCAAAGAGCGTCTTCAGCGAATAACGAGCCTGATTCCAATCGTCTTACTCTCTGCTCTTGTGGGATCACAGACTATGGTCAAAAGTGGTGAGGTCGTTATTGACCATCGACTTGCGGGCCTTCTTGCAGGAGCTATAGCGCTACGGTTGAAGGGGAGTTTTCTTATAGTTCTTGTTGTCGCTGGTCTTACTGGAGCACTGGTTTACAACTTCAGCTGATGTGAAAAAACACAAGGACTAGAAGAGGTAGGAGTCCAGACCGACTGTAAGTCCTGGATGTGATTTCGCTTTTCGTATAGCGAGCAGGACACCAGGCATGAAACTTGAACGATCCAGTGAGTCGTGGCGAATCGTGAGCGTCTCACCAGTTGCTCCGAAGATGACCTCTTGATGCGCAACTGCCCCTTGTGCTCTTATGGAATGAATAGGAACTCCCTCTACTCGTGCACCTCGCGCCCCGTCGAGAGAACTTTGGGTTGCATCGGGCATTTCACCCAAGCCAGATTCTTGCCTTGCCTTTGAAATAAGTTCAGCAGTCTTCTTTGCAGTTCCACTTGGTGCATCAACTTTCGCTGGATGATGAATCTCGACGATTTCAGCGCTCGGAAAATGGGCTGCTGCCTCACTTGAAAAGCGCATCATCAAAACTGCACCTAATCCAAAGTTTGGCGCAATCAGCACGCCGCTCTTAGGGCTTCCTCCGAGCCATCCTTCAATCTGATTGAGTCGCTCCGTCGTGAACCCAGTAGTTCCGACCACAGCATCAATCGAGTTTTCCACCAGGAATTTGATGTTTTGCATCACTGAATCAGGAATCGTGAAATCAACGACTACCTCGGCTCGCAGTTCCACTAACTTCTTTAGATCATCACCAAGATCAAGGGCTGCGACAAGTTCCATATCGGATTCCTTCGAGACGGCCCGGACTACTTCACTTCCCATTCGGCCTTTAGCGCCGAGGACTCCGACTCGAATCATCTGACCTTCAACTCCTACTACTTAATCGCTAGATCAAGTTCTCAAAGACAGCCGCGGACCGGAATGGCCCCACAACGGCAAGGGTAGGGCTTTTACTGAGTAACTCGCTAGCAATTGCAGTGATGGCGCGAGAATCGACCGAATCGATTCGATGAAGAATCTCATCAAAGCTAGCCACGTGACCGTAGACCAATTCACTCTTACCGATTCTGCTCATACGAGATCCACTATCTTCTTGGGAGAGGACGAGTGATCCGCGGACTGCACCTTTTGCCCTCAACAACTCCTCACTATTGAGTCCATTGCTAGCGACTTCCTCGAGCACGCCACGAAAGACTCGTATCACTTCTTTTGCATTCTTAGGCGCGGTTCCGGCATAGAAACCTAAGTGTCCGGTGCCCGAGAATTGTTGAGCATATGCATAGACAGAATAGGCAAGTCCACGTTTTTCGCGAACCTCTTGAAAGAGTCGGGAAGACATTCCGCCGCCAAGGGCGGCTGAGAGAACTCCAACAGCAAATCTTCGAGGATCATCACGATCCACTGAAGGAAGCCCAAAAAATAGGTGAGCTTGTTCGCTCTTTCGTGCCATGAGCCCGACACTTCCTTTGGAACGAGTGAATGGCTCGCTCTTTCTGATCTCTGGAGCGCTTGGCCGATCTAAGAATCCATCGCGGGAAAGGGCTGATTCAATTGCAGCGATTACTTTGCGGTGTTTGATATTTCCGGAGACTGAGACGACGATCTGATCCGGACGATATCGCTTCTGGTAATAGTCGAAAATAGCATCGCGCTTGATTTTTTTAATGGTGTCGACGCTACCAAGTATGGAGCGAGCGAGAGCATTCTTTCCGTAGAAACTTTCGGCAAATACTTCATGGACAAGATCGCTTGGATCATCATCGCGCATCGCGATTTCTTCTAAGACGACATTGCGCTCTGCATCGACATCCTCAGGCTTGCACAGCGATGAGGTGATCAAATCAGAGATAACGTCGATAGCAATCGGTAAATCTGTATCTATCACTCGCGCGTAAAAACATGTGTATTCCTTGGTAGTGAAGGCATTCATCTCACCTCCGACTGATTCAATCGCAGATGAGATCTCGAGACTTGATCGACGCTTCGTTCCTTTGAAGAGTAG
>JACCDK010535692.1_pt1 | contig 10557 bp, 10 predicted proteins | sample 7445871 | NCBI WGS metagenome assembly JACCDK01 (sample SAMN15323436, study PRJNA562643) | freshwater metagenome | isolation source: river surface water | place: USA:Blue River Watershed | collected 2017-08-15
GCAATTTTATTTGATTCTAGATTAGTGATCTTAGATGAGCCAACTACTGCTATGGCATTGACTGAGGCTGCTGAGGTTTTAGAGTTTATTAGAAACCTTAAGAAATCTGGCAAATCAGTAATCTTTATTAGCCACAACCCATGGGATGCCCATGCGGTGGCTGATCGATTTGTAATTTTAGAACGAGGCAAGATCGTATTTGATGGACCAAAGGGATCAATGAGTGCTGATGATTTCATCGCACTACTACACAAATTTGCGAAGAAGGATATTAAATCATGAGTAAAGTGAAAAAAGGTTATGTAATTCCAGAGCGATTTAGGCCAGTACTTGGCGCCTTTTTCTTCTTTGTATTAATGATGGTTATCTTTATTGCCGCAGCCCCAGAGGTTTTCTTAACAGTTGGTATTTACACTGCGATCTTCCTATCCCTTCCACTCTTTGCAATTATGGGACTTAGTCTGGTCTTTGTTACCGCAGCTGGTGAGATCGATCTATCTTTTCCATCAATAATTCCACTCTCCGGCCTTGCCTTTGCCTGGACATTGCAGCAGACCAATTTTAATTTTGCCTTAGCTGCCATTTTTTGTGTAGTAGTTGGCTTAGCTTGCGGCTTATTAAATGGTTACTTGGTAACTAAATTAGGACTCTCCTCATTAATTACTACCTTAGGTATGAACTTTGCCTTAATTGGTTTAACCAATGTGTTAAATAATGGTGAGGTCAGAACCTTTAGTGAGTTAAATGACTCTGCAGTTAGATCAATCTTGGTTGGCTCATTTGGCCCAATTCCAGCGCAGATGTTTTGGATGGCTGGTATCGCCTTAATTTTGGGAATGTTGTTCCACCGTCATAAATTTGGTTTACATGTTCGAGTGGCAGGAGATAACCCAGAGGCAGGCAGAGCGATGGGTGTAAATATTGAGCGCACTAAGATTTTATGTTTTGTATTAATTGGAGCATGTGCGGCAATTGTTGCCATCTTAGGTATTTATCTAAATAGCACCTACTTCTCAACTATGGGTGAGGGTTATCTGCTTCCAACACTTGCTGCCGTCTTTGTTGGTGGCACACCTGTTACTGGCGGTAAGGGAACAATCGGTGGCTTAGTAATTGGCGCTGCAACTGTGGTCTTTATTCAAACAGGAGTGGTGGCAACTGGGCTAGATGGTTATTGGACCTCACTTGGCTTTGGTGTGGTAATTGTTTTATCACTCCTTGGTCATAGAAAATTCTCTGGCAGATTAACTAGATAATTTTGTGAAGTTAAACCACAAAGAGTCATCTCACTCCTTTGAGGTGGATGATAAATCTGGATTACTTACCGGCCTTTCCTACACATCCCCAACTGGGGTAAGAGCTGTTAGCTTTGAAACTCACTTAAATATTCAATCAGGTCGTGGGGAGCGGCGCGCTGCAACTGGCGGCCTTGAGTACTTTGATTGCAAAAATCAATCAGATGTTGTGGCAAAGGGTGCCCCAATTTATGGCCAAGGATTTAACGGCATTGTTTGGCATCAGCCGGTAAGTATTGGTGATATCAACGCTGAGTTAATTTATAGATTGGATAGACAATCAGCAACAGCTGCAATTGCACTCTGGTTTCCAGGAGGACAAACTCAATTAATTAGGGATATCAATCTGGTATTTCAAATTAAATTACCAAAGGATAACTGGGTAGTTAATATGCCTGGAAATGGGTTGCGAAAGGATGTTCCGCTTTCAATTCTAAATACTGAGGTCGGTATCTCCCCAGTTGGCGGTCTTCGTGGCTCAAGCTCTGTGATCCACTTAGGATCAAAAAACAATGGTCAGGTTGTGATCTGGCCAAATAATCGAGTTGAGATTCCGCAATTAACCTTAAAAAACAATGGTGATAATCAGCTGCAGTTAAAGATTGATACCAACTTTGGCTCAGATCTATCTGTGGTGGCAGGAGTTGAGCTTGAGATCTGCAAGATTGATCTATCTGTTCCAGCCTATGATGAGTTTGCACCAATTTTTCAAGATTGGATGAGGCGAGATGGTTATGTCTCACCAAATAATCCACCAAAGTGGATTGATGGGGCGATGATTTATGAGGCACAGATTGGCTTTTCAGTCTTTAACGAGGTTAATCATTACTCACCATATCCGCAGGTGCGAGATTTAATTAATGATTTAGAGCAGATTGCAGATTTTGGCTTTACCTGTATTCAATTAATGCCAAAGCAGCCATACCCAAGTTATAACATCCATGATTTTTGGGATATTGATACCTCATATGGAAACAAGGATGAGATTAAAGAGTTGGTGCAAAAGGCGCACAAACTTGGGATCAAGGTAATTTTAGATATTTTGCTACATGGCGTATTAGATAAAGAGATTATTAAGATCGCAGCAGATGGGGTAAGAAGTGGACCATTTGCTGCGTTAATTACCTCTGAAACCGGAGATAGCTTTAATGCCGATGTTAAGGATTGGCACAATTACTTAATTGCCTGGTCTCGTCATATCTTAGATTTTGAAAAGTATTGGTATGAGGGCAGCCCAGCAGTCTCACCATTGATCGCCCAGCATCCAGATTGGTTTTACACCGATTCAAATGGTGTGGTGCAAGGTGTTTATACAAAAGCCTTTGATGCTAGAAGCACATCTTGGCAGGATTACTTTATTTCAGCATGCCAGTTTTTAATGAATGAGTTAAATATTGATGGCTTTAGATTTGATGCCCCTTCTTACAATGATTTTCCAAATTGGGCCCCTTGGGCGCGGGGCAGAGCAGGAGCTTCAGCATTAGGTTGCCTTGGTTTATTTGATCGACTTCGCCCAGTAATGAAAAAGATTAATCCACAATCTTTGTTATATACCGAGCCATCTGGACATGTATTTAGACAGGCGATGGATTTAAATTACAACTATGACGAGCAGTGGTTAGTTACCTCACTGGCTGATGAAAAGGCGCAAACTGCCTGGGGAATAAAGTGCGCTAAAGATTTAGCAGCTTGGATTGCAGAGCGGGATAAGTTCCTACCAACTGGATCGATGACCGCCCACCATATTGATTCGCATGACACCTTTTGGTGGCCAAGTTGGGGCAAAAAATGGCGGCGTGAACAATTTGATATTACAAAGGTTAAATTATTAACTTTAATCTTTGGCTCTCTTCCTGGTCCATTTATGATGTTTTCCGGAGGTGAGATTGGAATTGAGCAATTACTTCCTAAACTTGCGCAGGTTAAGCGATCTAAGATCTGGTTAACCGGTGAGATCTCTTGGTGGACATCCTCAAATTACCCAGATGGCTTATTTGCAATCTCACGCCAGCAGGATGGAAAGGTCAGCGCTAGCTTAGTTAACTTCACCGATAAGGAGTTGATTGTTAAAAATGTGGCTAAGTATCAACTTAAATCTATTCAACTTCAGATCGGGGATTTGATTACAGTTGACTCATCGACAATAAAACTGCCACCATTTACCGGCGCAGTTGTCGAGCTTGAGATTGGCTAATATGAAAACTGTAGTTATTTCCGGAGCTGCTGGTGGCATGGGCAGTGCAACCGCTGCTTTATTCAAATCTCGTGGCTTTTTAGTTTTAGGAACAGATAATAAAGAGGTGCCTGGGTGTGATTTTGCAGTTACAGGTGATGTGGCAGATGAGGCAACTTGGCGAAAGATTGCTGATCTAATAAAGCAAAATAAGCTTGAGATCTCATCCTTAATAAATATTGCAGGGCGAAATTACTTTGATCTAATCACCGATGCTAAAAAAGATGAGTGGCTAAATATGTTTGAGGTTAATGTGGTGGCGATGGTGCTTGGCGTTAAGCACCTCACCCCATTTTTGCGCCAAAGTAAGGGTGCAGCGATTGTGAACATGAGCTCAATCTCAGCCCAGATAGGAACTAGCGGGTATGCCGCCTATGTGGCCACAAAGGGAGCGGTTGATTCCTTAACAAAGGCTTTGTCCCTTGAGTTAGCACCTGACATTAGAGTCAATGCGGTAGCACCAGGTTGGATTGAGACCCCCTTTACTGTTGCAGGGTTAAATCTAAATCCAGATCCAGTTGCTTACCGTAAAACTGTAGAGGGTATGCATGCGCTAAATCGGGTGGGAACACCAGATGAGATTGCAAAGGTGATTTACTTCTTAGCAAGTGAGGAGTCATCATTTATGACTGGCTCGATCGTAACTGCAGATGGTGGATACTTAATAAAGAATTAAATCTCAACTACTTTATAACTTTGATCAGAGTTTACGATTAAAGCGCTTGAGTTTTTAAGCTCCTGCCAATTATCTTGATTCCAGCCAGATGAGCCAACTACTACGCAGCCATTGATGGTGGTGTAATTGATCTGGTAGTACTCCGGGGTGGATTTAAACCGCTCTGGTACTCGATCAAGGTTATATAGACAAAGGCAGATCAAGGTATCTTTATTTGAGATCATCATATTTAAGCTGGTGTAATCACAATTTGCTTTGATGTAGGAGATAGCTGCTAAGACCCCATCAATAAAGCCTAAAGCTTTAATCTGGGTTAATAGGTATAAAAAGTAACGCTCTGAATCGGTAGTACCAGATTTGATTGCTAGGAACTCAGTTGCGATCTTAGAATCTAAACATTCAGTTGGCGTAATTGAGCCATTGTGCATAAAACTTATATCTTGATAGGTAAAGGGGTGGGTATTGTTTTGATTAATACCTAATCCAGGAGTTGCCCAACGAAGGTGTAAAAGTGCAATCGCTGAGCTACTTTCTGCTAACTGCGATTTAAAGCTCTCACTTGAAGTAGCAGCAACCGGCTCTTTAAATAGTTTTGCACTCTTTGGTGTAGAGGTTGCAATACCCCAACCATCACAATGTTGATGGGCTAACTCAACAAAGCCTTTGAAATCATCTCCTAAAACTTGATTAAAGGTGGTGGGAGTTGGGCTGTGATAGGCGAGTAATCTACACATCTGTCTCACCCCATCCTCTCACCATAAGATTGAAGATCACCCTACATCTATAGCGATCAGTTACTACCTGCCTTAGGTGTATTAACTTAATACAACTATAGATTTTATCTAAGGCTAAATTAGGTAAAAGCGGCAGATAAATCAATTAGATCAGGCAGAATCTTAAAACTTTGAGCAATTAGGTGTAGATTGCAATTACAAAGTCCATCTATTGGAAAGCTTTTTAGAGAGAGTGCCTAAATGAAGATTAAGGGATCAACCATCCTGATTACTGGGGCAGGGGATGGGATGGGGCGGGCACTTGCAATTGAGTGCATTAAAAGAGGGGCAAAGGTTGCCGCCTTAGATATTAATCAAGCAGCTTTAGATCAAACCAAAAAATTAGCAGCAGGTAATGAGAGTAATTTTAAATCCTACCTAGTAGATATTACAGATAGTAATAAGGTCGCCACACTTGCTGAGGTAATTGCAGATGAGTTTTCTGCGGTAAATATCTTGATTAATAATGCTGGCGTAATTCAACCCTTTGTGAAGATTAATGAGTTAAGTAAAGCTGATGCGCAAAGGGTTATGGAGATCAATTTTTTTGCTCCATTTAACTTAATCAAAGCCTTCCTGCCAAGCTTTTTAAAGCAGGAGGTGGCCCATATTGTTAACACCTCATCAATGGGTGCTTACGCCCCAGTTCCTGGCCAATCCTTATATGGTGCTTCAAAGGCTGCCTTATCTGCACTTACCGCAGGGCTTCACTCAGAGTTAATTGGATCTAATGTATTTGTGACAACAGTTTTTCCAGGTGCGATAGCTACCAATATTGCAGCAAACTCAGGAATTGATATGAAGGGCATGGATGCATCTAGTAGCAAGATAAAGATGACGAGCGCCTTTGATGCGGCTGCAATTATTATTGCTGGGATTGAGAAAAATAAGCCAAGAGTCTTTATTGGTAAGGATGCTAAGTTGATGAACCTTTTAAGTAGGGTAAATCCAATCTTTGCCGCTAAATTAATTCAAAAACAGATGTAGGATGTGCTTTAATAGATCTCATAACTTTGGGCAGCCTTTGGTGTAATGGCATTCCAACCAAGCTCAGTACTTAATCTTGAAGCAAAGGTTTGCGCACTTTTTGGATCGCCATGAACCACAAATACCTGCTTTGGATTATTAACCCCTTTAAGCCAGGTGATTAACTCATTGCTATCGGCATGAACTGAGAATGATTCAATATGTTCAATCTTTGCTGCAACCGGTACAAATTGGCCAAACATCTTTATTTGAGTAGCACCCTCAAGTAGGGATGCTCCTCTAGTTCCTGCTGCTTGAAAGCCAACTAAGATAACTGTGCTGTTTTTATCAGGCAGGATCTGCTCTAAGTGGTGAACCACTCTTCCTCCTGTGCCCATGCCAGAGGCGGAGATGATAATTGCATTGGTAAGTAATTTATTTAAAGAGATTGATTGTTCAGTTGTATGCATCTGGTTTAACTGACCTGGATCAAATGGATCTACCCCGGCCCACTTTTTACAAACCTCTGTTCTAATCTCTGGCGAGCCCTCATTAATCGCCTGCCGGTAGTAATCAAGTGCTTTAAGCGCCATCGGGGAGTCAACATAGATTGGTATTTGGGGAATTACTCCTTGATCAATTAACTCCCGCAGCTTCATCAAGATTACCTCGGTGCGATCTACCGCAAAGGCAGGAATTAAAATCTTGCCACCTCGTTTGATCGCATCATTTAATTGTCTGCCAAATAGATCAGGTAGATCTTCATGGATGCGATCACCATAGGTAGATTCTGTAATTACTACATCAATGCCCTCTGCAGGTGGGGAGGCTGGTGGCACAAGAAGTGGATGATTTGATCTGCCTAAATCATTTGTGAAGAGAAATTGTTTATCTGCCATCTTGAGCAAAATAATTGATGCCCCCAATATGTGGCCTGAGGGGTAGAAGGTGATCTGGCAATCTTTAGTAATTTGAGTAGTTTTTCCAAACTCAACAGTTTTAAAGGCCGGTAATGTCTTTTCCACCTCATCTGGACCATAAAGTGGTTTTGGTGGATTATGTTTTGAGTAACCCTTCTTTATTGCATACTTTGCATCCTCAGTTTGCAACCTCGCTGAATCATTAAGTATTACTGCTGCTAACTCTTTGGTGTAATCAGTTGAGTAGATCGGGCCGGTAAAGCCCTCACTTACTAGCCTTGGTAGGTAGCCACAATGATCTAGATGGGCATGGCTTAATACAACTGCATCAATTGATCTGGGATCGGCGGCAAATGGCTCCCAGTTTTTTAAGCGATCTTTTTTTAACCCTTGAAACATGCCACAATCAATTAAAACTCGAGAATTAGGGCCGGTAATTAAAAATCTACTACCAGTAACAGTCTCTGTTGCCCCTAAAAAGGTGATACTTACCTGGCTCATCTATTAAGGGTAGTAGAGAAAACTTTTATTTACTTAACCTCAATAACTTCAGATGTGGCAACTCTTCGCAAGAAGGTATCAACCAACTCCGCTGCCCGCTTATTGGAGCCAGCCTCCTGCTCTAAGGTCTGACTTCGCAGCTGATCTAGATCCACCCCTTCACCTGTAATCTCAACACAACCACTTTCTCGGCTTAACCAGGCTTCTAAAACTTGCGGATCAACCTCTGGATGAAATTGCAAGGCTAAAGTTTTGCCCATAACAAATGCTTGGTTAGCAAGATTAGTTTTTGCAATCTCAGTAGCCCCCTTTGGTGTTACCCATCTATCCCAGTGGTACTCAAACCATGGCCCAGTTGGAATCAAGGTTGTGTCATTAGATTCAACCTCAAACCAACCAACCTCAGCCTTTGGCGCTTTAGCAACTGAGCCACCGAGCGCCCTTGCCATTAACTGGCCACCAAAGCAGATACCAAGTATTGGAATACCAGCATTATGAGCTGCCTTTAACTTTTCTAACTCAGGAAGTAACCAATTGCCAATTCGATCATCCTCATACGCGCCATAGGGAGCACCCATTGGAACTAGTAGGTCATACTCTAAAAAGTTTGGAAAGGTAGTGGTGACATTTGGGGAGTCGTAATTTTCCTCAGGCACAATTAAAAAACGTTCAATCTCATACCCATGTTTTTCAAGGCTTCGCCAGATTGGCCCACCGAGTGAGATGTGATCATGTTCGATAAAGAGTGCGCGCATTGGATAACCTTACGCTAAATTGTTAACAAAACTAATCTCACTGCTTAGTTACACCGAGCGAAGTACTGCAGTTACCTTTCCTAAAATAATTGCATCATCTGCTGGAATTGGTGTGAAATCATCATTTGCTGGCAGAAGCCAGAAGTGGCCATCTTTTTTCGACCAGGTTTTAACAGTTGCCTCACCATCAATCATCGCCGCAACAATCTCACCCTTTTCAGCACTCTTTTGGGCTCTGATAACAACATAATCACCATCACAGATAGCAAGATCAATCATCGAATCACCTTTTACCTGCAACATAAATAACTCACCCTTACCAACTACCGATTCTGGTAGTGGTAGTACCTCTTCAACTATCTGCTCTGCCAAAATTGGATTTCCAGCTGCAATCTTTCCAACCAATGGAATCAAGCGGGTTTTATCCTGAGGTGCTGCCTCACCATCTTGGCCTGGCAGGGTGATCTCAATAGCCCGACCGCGGGCGGCATCCCTTCGGATCCAACCTTTTTCTTCAAGAATTTGCAGTTGATAGGTGACGGATGCGGTGGAGGATAGGCCGGCTTTTTGGCCAATCTCACGCATAGAGGGTGGGTAACCCTGATCCTCAACTGCTTTTTTAATTACCGACAAAATCTTTAATTGACGGGGGGTCAGCCCATTGTCATCTACTGGACCATCGGGAAGCTCAGTAACGCTCTTTTTAGCCATAGGTGAAGGGTATATGAAGTTTTGGGAAAAATCAAACATTTGTTCGGTTTTAACTGGACAATGTCAGTGGTGGGGTGTTTAATACTGCCTAGAACAGATGTTCGAATCCCCTCGAACACTGTTATCTAAGGAGTAAGTATGAAGGCAAGACAGGCCAAGCGATTGGCAAGAACCATCTCCACCATATCCCTATTGGTGCTGCTGGGTGCTGGTTTTTCCACTATCTCATCAGCTAATGATGCTTTGGTAGATACCGACAAGCCAAGCAACTACCAACAGATTACCGTCACACCGGGGGAGAGCCTTTGGTCAATCGCCGCTATGGTGGCATCGCCAGGACAGATCAATGCGGTGGTGGCAGATATTGTTGAGGTAAACAAGTTAGGCAGCGCTGATTTGCTAGCGGGCATGAAGATTTTGGTGCCGGTTAAGTAGATACCTACTTTTTAACTATTATCGATCTGAGCCACGGCTCTAGCTTTTCAAATTTAAAGCTATTGCTGTCAAATAACTCCATCATTTTTTTATAAATCTGAGCAGAGTTTGCTTTTATTTTAAAGCCGTTGATCCGTAAAAAAGTATCGGTGGCGGCAAAGGCAACCCGCTTATTTCCATCAATAAATGGATGGTTTATTGCCAGTGATTCAAAGAGGGCAGCAGCTTGGCCAATCAAATCATCGTAATAACCAGTTTGGGGCCGGTAGATTGCAGCCTCTAAGGCACCTAAATCCCGAATACCAGTTGAGCCACCATGTAATTTAATTGATACTGAGTGCATAGTAAGCAGATCAGCCACAGTGAGGTAGTAAACCTTCATCTTATTTTTTAATGTGCAACTTACTTAGCTAAATCTGCGTATAGCTGCTCATACTCCTGCAAAGATTCTCGGAAGGCGTTCAAGACTGCAGGGCTTGGTCGATCACTTTGGGATTTTTCTAAGTACTCAAGCAGTGCCGCTTCGATAATTGATTGCAGCTGGCGACCTTCAGATTTAGCTAATGATTTTGCCTTATTTAAAATCTTTGGATCTAGTTGGGATGAGAACTTAACCTTCTCATTTTTCATCGCCCTATCCACCTTTCATGATATATCTTGATTAATCTTGATGGTAGGTTAACATACCAACTCTGGCATTAACCGTTTTGTGGGTGGGCGATAAAAAAGATTTTGTAAAACACGCCGACTCAGGTGCTTTTAAACCCTAAAGCGTGGGTCTATGGTTCACCCAACATATAGGGGTGATTACGCTTATGGCTTCCATAAGTAGTGGTTTTCCGCTAATGTGCTCTTCCCCCGCTTAGCTAGAAAATAAAGGAGAAAACCACTCGTGATCTGTCCATTCTGTCGCTTTGAGGACTCTAGAGTGATTGATTCCCGCCCAACGGATGAGGGAAACCAGATCCGCAGAAGGCGCGAGTGCACAAGCTGTGGCAAGCGGTTTAACACAGCAGAGAGCTCCATTCTCCTAATCATCAAAAGATCAGGTGCTACTGAGCCCTTCTCAAGAGAGAAGGTGATCAATGGTGTGCGAAAAGCATGTCAAGGCAGGCCGGTTGATGATGATGATTTAGCGCTGCTTGCCCAACGGGTTGAAGAGTCCCTTCGCTCCGATGGTGTGGCAGAGGTTGAGGCCCAAGAGGTTGGAATGGCAGTACTTGCGCCACTCCGAGAACTCGATGAGGTCGCCTACCTACGATATGCCTCGGTATACCGTAGTTTTTCCTCCC
>JACCDK011559254.1_pt1 | contig 10555 bp, 6 predicted proteins | sample 7445871 | NCBI WGS metagenome assembly JACCDK01 (sample SAMN15323436, study PRJNA562643) | freshwater metagenome | isolation source: river surface water | place: USA:Blue River Watershed | collected 2017-08-15
CTCAATTATCGCTAGCTTGCTCGTGATCTTAATCTTCCCTGAAAACTCTCTCATAGCATCAGATGACTTCTTTGCAATCTTTTATCCCGTTGGCGATCTAGCACTAATGCTCGTTTCGATGACAGCGCTTTTGACTCGAGGGTTGAGTAAACAACGCTTAAGCGTATTTTTCGGAGTATTTATCTTCGCCGCCACAGATATCTATTACCTATGGCTCACGCTTCATAATAGATATCAATTTGGATCCTTCGCTGAAGTCGGTTGGTTAATTGCAATCACATTGCTAGCACTTTCGACCACGATAGAAGGCCGCGGGGTTGAAGGGATGAATTCATCAATTCACCCTGCCTTTATTGCGCTATCAATCTTTACTAGTCCGATACTTCTTGCCATCAGCGCGCTTCGGCCACAACTCTTTCCCATCTATATCTTGATTCCATCGATAGCTAATTTGCTTCTGGCCTTTATCCGAATGAGCACTGCGCTGCGCGAGGCGAGAATTCTGAGTGACGAGAGAATCCTCGCTCGCACCGATGAGCTGACAGGAGTTGCAAATAGAAGAAAGCTGATTGCAGAGCTCGATACATTTTCGAATATTGAAGGTGCGCTATTGCTCTTAGATCTCGATGGCTTTAAGCCGGTCAACGACAAATTCGGGCATGAAGTTGGAGATCTCATACTCCGCCAAGTGGCACAACGTTTTTCTAGAACTCTGCCACATACTGCCATTCTGGCGAGGTTGGGTGGTGATGAATTCGGAGTTCTGATTCATGGAAGTTACGAAGAGACCCTAGAGGCAGCTCATGCGCTTCGGGCTAGCCTGACCTATCCATTTACGATTCAAGGTCAATCAATAATGGTGGGAGTCAGTATTGGCCATGCTCATAACAATGGGGCAGGCGATCTCTTACAAAGAGCAGATAGCGCAATGTATAGGGCTAAGCGTTCGGATATGGGGGTAGCTCAATCTTGATCTCTTTCAGGCGTTCGAGAGATTCCACTCGTTCGACTGCATGATCCACAATGCGCTCTACATAGCCGTGGCTATAACCATCGAGATAGAGCCAAGGCTCATGAATATCGCGGTCAGAAAGGTGTGCAAGCTCTGGCACGTACTTTCGAATGTACGTTCCATCGCCATCAAACTTCTTACCTTGTTCGATCGGATTAAAGACTCGGTAATACGGAGATGCATCGGTACCGGTGCCAGCGGTCCACTGCCAGCCATGGGCGTTCGAGGCTGGGTCATAGTCGATGAGATGGTCTGCAAAGAAACGCTCACCTAACTGCCATTCAAGGTGGAGATCCTTTACTAGAAATGATGCAACAACCATACGGGTGCGGTTATGCATCCAGCCTTCGACCAGTAGCTGGCGCATCGCAGCATCTACAAATGGGTATCCAGTCTTACCCTCACACCACGCTTTAAATTGTGCGCCTGGTTTGTCGTAACGCATCTCTTTAAATCGTGGTGCGTAATACTCGGTATCTGTATTGGGGTTGTGGAAGAGAACATCAGCATAAAACTCGCGCCAAGCAATCTCTTTTCGGAAAGTATCGTGCGCCTTGCTCTCACCAAGATTTGCCAGCAATGTGCGTGGATGAATCTCACCAAACTTGAGATAGCTACTCATCTTTGAGGTGCCATCGATACCCGCAAAATTACGATTCTCGTCATAGCTATCGAGTGCGCTCTTGGTAAATTCTTTAAAGCGTTTTAGAGCGGCTTCTTCGCCAGCCTCGATCAGTGTTACACCAGCGGGGATTTTGAAATCTGGGAAGGCGCGATACTTCTCTGGTGGTTGAGGTGCGTTAATTTCCTTAGGCGCTGGTGCTGGTGCTCGCCATCCGTGGATGCACCAGTTCTTATAGAAAGGCGTGTAGACCTTATAAGGAGTGCCATCGGAGGGCTTCACAACGCGCCCGGGATAGACCGCATATGGACTTCCGGTGCGAATAAGCGGAATACCGGCAGCTTCGACTCGTGCATCACGTTGCGCACCATAGCGCTCTGGCTCTGCCGAGATATGAACTTCCGTCGCTCCGTAGAGCTCCATTAGTTCTTGTAAAACTTCAACCTGATCACCTTCAATAATGTGTAGGCGATTACCGAGTGAGGCATCAAGTGCGCGCAATGAGTTGCTCATATAGGCAAGGAGCTTGCTTCCCGCCTCTTCAATCTGTTGCTTATCGAGAATAAAGACCGGGATTACCTCTTCGCTACCTTCGATAGCTGCATTAAGGGCTGGATGGTCGTTGATGCGAAGATCGCGACGGAACCAGATGATGTTTCGCTTTATATTCGACATTCCTACGAAATCTTCCATCTCTGACTCTTCGAGATTGCAGTCTCGCCCTTACTGTTCTTCGCGATTGCAATGATCTCGACAGTAGTCCCGGACTTAAATATCTTGTCATTCATGTAGACACGATAGCTGCGCGCTGGATCGAAGGTGCGACGATCTGATGTTCCGATTGTGACCCATGGTTTTCCTGGATTGCGTGCAGCAAAGGTAACTTCAACAAAGTCATCGCCTGGAACATTTGCAGTGAGTAAAGTCCAACCATTAGTGATATATCCATTCTCTGGCGCTTCAAGAGTTACCTTGATTGCGCTCTGTGGCTGGTATTGACGATCTGCTTTAAGAATAACGTAACCAAGTGCGGGCAAGGTGACATTGATCGTTTTTGAAGAGGATGAAACATCTGCCTTTCCAAGAAGAGTCTTCCATTGTGCTCCAGCTGTAGATACTGGAATCTCAGCCTGGACTAGGTCATTTGCGCCATTTGCGAGCACGAGAATCTCTTCTCCATTGAGGTAACGCGAGAAAGCAAAGAGCCCATCGCGTGCAAAACGGATCTGCTGACCGCCTTGTGAGAGAGCCGGTTCACTTTTTCGCAGCGCATTAAGGGCGGCAAGTTGATCCTGGAGAGGATTTTTTACATCGAATGCACTTGCTGTACCGATTGGAGAACCACCAAGACGAGCCTCGCTCTGCCACGCTGAAACCACTGTTGGGAACATATCTTGGCGAGAATCCTGGTCGCCTCCAACGCCAGTCATTCCAACTTCATCGCCATAGTAGACGACCGGCCCACCACGAAGAGTCATGAGCAAAATATTTCCAAGCTCGCCTCGAGCAAGTGCCTCTTGCTTATCGCTGCTGTTGCTTGAAATAAAGTACCCGATTCGACCCATATCGTGATTGCCTAAGAATGTGGCAAGCGAGTAAGCGCTGGTACTTGAGCTGGTATACATATCGTCGGCATTGAAGAGATTGACCATGCCATCAAGACCACTTCCTGTGACCACAAAACGCCCCACCGCCGATTGGAAACCAAAGTCAAGGACAGTGTTGAAGTTCTGCTCCTTCACAAAAATCGAAAGCGTGCGGGGGTCAGAATCTGCGACTTCACCAAAGACGGGAAACTCTTTCTTGCCCGCAGTCTTTGCTGTCGCATAGATCTTTGGCAGGAATGCTTGCCAGAATTCTGGGTTGACATGCTTTGCAGTATCTACACGAAAACCATCAATATTAAAACGAGTAATCCAAGAAGCCCAGTTTGCTGTCCAGCCGGCGACAACCTCAGGCTTTTCTGTAAAGAGATCATCGAGGCCAAAGAAATCACCATCGTAAATCGATGTACCGACCCATGTTGAATCACCACGGTTGTGATAGTTAGTCAGATCATTGAGAAAGGCTGGCTTCTTTATATTGGCGTTCCACTTATCGACTGTGGGAATGTATGCAAACGACTTGTTGGTGCAGAGTTTAGGAAAGGTGCTCTTACCTGCAACCACATTCACATCAAATGCTTTGCCTGCACATGTCTTGTATGGATACTCAGCTTGATTGCGATATCCATATTTGCCCACTGTGTATTTGATGACATCACCTGTGTGATTGACGACGATATCCACAATGACCTTTATGCCTAGGGCATGAGCCGCCGAGACAAAGTTCTTAAAATCAGCTTCCGTACCTAGATGGGGATCAATCGTCGAGAAATCTACTCCCCAATAACCGTGATAACCCGCTGAAGAGCCCTGCACATACTGGTTTTTCACCGGCGGCGTGATCCAGATTGAGGTGAAACCTAATTTCTTAATGTAATCAAGGTGGGCTGTGAGGCCTTTGATATCTCCGCCATGGAAGTAAGCCTTATCGGATGGATCAAATCCTGTCTGCGTTCGGCTACCTGTAAGACCTGCCTGATCGTTTGTTGTATCGCCATTTGCGAAGCGATCTGTCATGACAAAGTAGACGGACTCTGCTGCTAGCGGTCCACGGGCAACGGGCTTAGCGAGGGTCGCGAGATTTTCCGCAGCAGAAGATGCCACCATCGGAAGTGCAATTGATATTGCTGCGATGAAACCTATCGCAACTTTCTTCACTGAACTCTCCAGATTCCGTAGGTTGAACTCTTTGATTTGATTGAGAAACTCGATCCCTTGGCGACTTCTCCTGCAAGTGACTCTTTAATCTCTAATCCAAATGGTTTGAGGTCAATCTTTGCATTGATGGAACCACGAGATACAAAGAAGAGGACTTGCTCTTTCTTTGATTCGCGCAGGAAAGCGATGTACTCATCCTCAATTGCAACCCAACGAAGTCCGCCGTTGATAAAGGCATCGTGAGTACGACGAATTCTGATGAGGTCTCGGACTTCGCGCAGGAAGATCTGATCCCACTTATCTTCTTCATCCCAATTGATTGTCCGGCGTGCATCCTCTCCCCAGAGTCCCTCAAGGCCAATTTCATCACCAGCAAAGATTGATGGAACTCCTGGGTAGGCAAGGGAAGTAGCTATGGCAGAGATGTGAGCATCCTTATCCCCCATCACGACAGATCTAAATCTAGCTGTGTCATGGGTATCGAGAAATGTCATACTCGCGACGAGAGATCTCCAAGGAATAGTTGCACTGAATTCATTCATGCTTGCGACGAGTTGCTTTCCTGTAATGCGAGGCATAGCAAATGGGAGACCTTGGAATCCACCGGTGATTTCTGTGTTGCGATTCATCCAGTTCCAGAAAGGGCGCATAAAACCTTGATAATTCATCGCTCCATGCCAGCCAAAACCGTCGAGATCTTTTGCAACAAAATCACCATTTTCAGCGACGAGCCACGCATCAGGATTGGTCTCCTCCATGCTCTTGCGGATCCCCTGCATGACTTCATCGTGAAAATCTTCAGCGCCCTGACGGCCAGTCATATTCCCGACATCGATTCGCCATCCTGACATTCCGTATTTTGGTGTCAGCCATTGCCTCACAATCGAGTTCTTGCCTTCATACATCTCGTTGCGGAGCGCCTTTGACGCAAAATTGAGCTTAGGAAGTGAAGCTAGGCCCCACCAACCAACATAACCGTGCTTAACAGATTTATCCCAGAAGAAATAGGAGCGCTCTTTCGACTTCTTATCCTTCTGTGCCTTAGCAAGCCAAGGATGTCCTGCACCACAATGATTCGAGGTGAGGTCGGCCATGACGCGGATGCCAAGTTTCTTTGACTTTTTTACCAATGAGAAGAGTGCGCTATCTCCACCGAGGATTGGATCGACTGTTCGAAAACTGGATGCGTCATATCGATGGTTTGAGAGAGCGGGAAAAAATGGAGTGAAATAGATTCCGTTAATTCCAAGATTACTGATGTGATCAAGATGCTCTTCGACTCCTTGCAGATCCCCACCATAGAGTTCAATGCCGGTTGTTTTGCCTCGGCCAGTGGGAAGTTCATTCCAATCGCGAGGGTCTGCCCAATCAGGAACCGGATTCTTTGCGCCCGACTTCGCAAAGCGATCAGGGAAGATTTGATAGAAGACAGATGAACGAATCCATGACGGGTACGCTTTTGTCGCAACAATAATAAAATCATTATTGCTATGTACATCGTGATCAAAAAGTCCGTATGCGTTTAAGGATTGGTACTGCTGCGGTCCTACAAAGATGAAGCGGTAAGCAGTAGATGGATTGAGAATTTCAACTTTAACGCTCCACCACGACTCATGGGCTTCATTCTTCTCGAGCTTGAGAGCCGCTGTTCTAGGTTCGCCATCGTGATAAAAGCGGATAAGTGCTTGTTCAAATGAGTAACTCCGAGGAACTCGCACTCGAAGGGTGACTTTCTCGCCGAATTTTGGGGCAGAGTTAGATACGTAAAGTTCGCTGCCATCATGGTGTGGGCGAGCAAGTTTCATATTTATCCCTTAACAGCGCCACCGGTAAGACCGGAAACGATGTACTTCTGTAGGCCGATAAAGAGAACCACGATCGGGGTTGCTGCGATGATTGCACCCGCTGAGAAGAGCGCCCAGTTCTTGGAGAATGGGTCTGCAATCAAAGTACCGAGTCCTACTGCAACTGTGTATTGATCTGCCTTATTGAAGACAATAGATGCAAGTACATAATCGCTCGACGTTCCGATAAAGGAGAGTAGGGCCATGACAGCAAGAATCGGCGAAACAAGACGGAGAATGATCTGGAAGTAAATCTGTGTGTGCGTGGCTCCATCAATCTTCGCTGCTTCATCGAGCTCTTTAGGAACTGTGTTGAAAAAGCCATACATGAGATATGTACCAGCACCGAGCGAGCCACCGAGATAAACCAAGATTAATCCCCACTGAGTACCGAGACCGATTGCAGGAATGTAATCGGTGAGGGAGTTAAGAATTCCGTAGACCGCTACCAGGCCGAGGATCGATGGGAACATTTGCACAAGAATCAGCGCCAGTAGCCCTGGGCGACGTCCCTTAAAACGTAGGCGTGAAAATGCAAATGCGGCAGATGCGCTGATGAAGACGCTAATGATTGAAGTAACTGTCGCAATAAAGAAGGTATTCCAGAGCCATGTGCGATAAGGAATTGTTGTCGAAGTAAGGAGATCCTTGTAATTGCCGAGATAGAACTGTCCAAAGAGAGTTTTATTCTCGATTCCACCCATATCTGTCAGTGAAGTCGACAAGATATACAGGATAGGAAAGAGTGCATACACGATGACGAGGCATGCCACGAGGTGGCGCCATCCGACCTGCTTTGCCCAACGGCCAAAGCTCTTCTTATTCTTATAGTCGCTCTTATTGATATTAGCTGTTGACATTATGCAGTCACCTCTTCAAGTGCACGTGTGCGTCGGAATGAGAAGAATGAGATTGAACCAATAATTGCGAAGATCAAGATAGAGAAGGCGGATGCAAGTCCGTAATCTGCACCTCCCGCACCGCCAAATGCGATTCGGTACACGAAGGTGATCAAGATATCTGTGCCACCTGCCGTAATTTTGAGAGTTGGGTCGATGATTGGACCACCACCTGTAACGAGGTAGATGATTGTGAAGTTGTTGAAGTTGAAGGCGAAGGAAGCGATGAGGAGTGGCGCCAATGAGACGAGTAACAAAGGCAACTTGATGAGTCGGAAGATCTTCCATGGGCCTGCGCCATCGAGACCTGCAGCCTCTGAGAGATCTGATGGAATCGCTTGAAGTGCGCCCGTTGCAATCAAGAACATATAAGGGAATCCAAGCCAGAGATTGACCAAGAGCACGGCGATACGTGCAGGACCTGTCTCGGTCAACCAATGAATGCCCTTGCCATCGGGAAGATTGAGGATTGATCGGTTGATAAAACCATTATCGGTTGCGAACATTCCTTTCCACACATATGCAGAGAGGAAAGCTGGGAAAGCGTAAGGCAAAATCAAGAGCGCACGATAGATCTTGATTCCCTTGACTCGTGGGTCATTAAGCAAGAGCGCGAGAGCAAGACCAACAATAAATGTTGAGAGCACCGTCAAAATTGCGAATGCGAAAGTCCAGATCACGATTCCAGTGAGAGGCCCGCGGAGCTCTTTATCGCTGAAAATACGTGTGAAGTTATGGAATCCAACGTTGACCTTCCAGCCCACCTCTGAGAGAAGTTCACCAGACTCTTGATTCTTGAAGAAACCCACTTTTTCATCGGCGATAAAGACCATGCCATCTGAAGTCCGCTTGATTGTCTTTGTCGCAGCGTCGTAGATGTATTGATATGTATATGTCTGCGCCATGAAAGCGTCGGGAGTTTTAATAAAGCCATCTTTAGCTACATCCGGCCCCAGCGGAACCATCGTTGAAGTAATTTCTGAAGATCGATTAGTGATCTCGTCATCACTCAAAATTCGAGCCCCGGTGAGAGAAACGACGACTCCAAACTCATCGAGCTTAAGACCATCTGCTGCTGTTACCTCGCGGAATGGGTGCTTTGAATAATCTGCACCACCGACAAATGTTTTCTGTGCATTGAAATCAGTTGCGATGAGGAGAATTGATTTGTCATCTGCCTCGGCAACTCGCACTTCATACTCTGTTGAGCCATCTGCGGGAGCGTAGGCAGATTGCAGAATTGCGTTGAGGGCTGAGTCGTAGCTGCCGTTGTGAAGCGAACCATAATTAGTTGTGGAGATATAACCGCTGAAGCCAACTACATAAACCTGGAAAATTAAGAGCAGGATGACTCCTGGTGCAAGATACTTTGGAGGTAATCCACCTCGGCGAAGATAGATAAAGTTAATTGCCAGAGTAATAACGGTAACGACAGTGACCATTGTCCATGCGTGCTTTGAGACTAAGAGCATGAAAAGGAAGACCGCACCAGCATCAACAAGTCCAAGGATCGCAATCTTGATCAGCGTGCCTCGAAGACTTGGTGTGCCGCCTGAGTAGAGAACCTTTCGTCGCGCTTTCTGTTCGCGCTTACTGACGAGGTGATCGTGTGACATCTGATTCCTTATCTACTGAGGCATTGAAATTAAAGAGTTAGGGGTGATTCTACTTATCGGGCAGAAGAGAACAAAGAGGGTTCAAAGGTCTTATCGACCCCTGAACCCTCTTTGGTTCTTACTTAATTACTTGCTAGCGTCGATTACAGCCTGAGCTGAAGCGATCGCCTTGCGAAGGAAGTCACCTGCATCGCCGGTGTACTTGCCTTCGATGATTGCTGACTCAGCAGCACCAACCTTGAGCCACATTGCATCCTGGAAGACGAATGATGGCATTGGGTAAGCGTTTGTTCCTGCCTGTCCAAATGCCTTAAGACCAGCATCTGAAACCTTTGCAAGAGCAGCTGAGTTAGCTGGGATTGAACCCTGTGCGTTGTACATAGCTGACTGGAACTCTGCTGAAGCGATGTAGCGAAGTACGCGACCTACTGCAACTGAGTTTGGCTGTGAAGCAACCGTTGATGCCATCCAGTATACGTAAACACCTGAGAACTGGTGAACAGTCTTGCCACCAGCTGATGGGATGTTTGCTACGCCGATTTCAGACTTCTTAAGTGCCTTTGCAGAGCAACCTGAGATTGTGTCCTGGCCGTGGTTGTACATCCATGGACCTGAGATTACATATGAACCCTTCTGAAGAGCACATGCTGTTGAGTCCCATCCGTCAGCTGGACGGTTGATCTTCTTACCGTACTTCACAAGGAAGTCTGCGTAAGCATCTGAACCTGTCTTGCCGTAACCAAGAGTCTTTGTCCAACCGCTCTTATCGCGTGTGTAGAAAGAAAGACCGAATGATGATGCGATTGATGAATAGTGGTACGGATCTCCGTTTGTGAGATCGCGTGTGATTGTCAATCCGCTTGTTGAGTTAACAAGGTCAAGGAATGACTTTCCTGTTGGATCAACGCCATCGCGCTTGTTCCAGATGAGAGCAATGTTCTCTGTGTAGATAGGTACACCGTAGAGCTTGCCTTCAAATGTAAAACCTGACTTTGTTGCTGCAGAGAACTGTGCACCTGTTGAACCGAGAACTACTGGAACAACTGTTCCTGAACCAACAAGTGGTCCTGTCCAGTCGTGTGCACCAACGAGAAGGTCTGGACCCTTGCCTGTTGGGACTGACTTAATAAACTCATCGCGAGCTGTTGGTCCATCCTTGTAAACAACGTTTACTGTGATGCCCTGGGTCTTTGCCCATGCTGCGATGATTGGGTTCTGCTTATCCTGATCTGCTGACTTTGCACCAGACAAGATTGTGACTGTACGTGATGCTGTTGCTGCAGATGCAGCTGGCATTACGAGACCAGACACAGCGAGAGCTGCAGCGGTCGCGAGACCAACTACGCCGAGACGCTTCTTCATATATTCCTCCATGGAATTTCGGGCATTGCACCCACGGTGGGCGTTGCCGAGTAGCCCAATTTCACACCACCTGAAAGGGTTAGGCAATTAATGGGGTCTTGAGAAACGCGAAAGGGAGCCCATTTCTAGGCTCCCTTTACGAAAATGTTATAACTCTTGCAGTTATTTGTGGAGCTGCTCCACAGTTGCATCCCAGCCGTTTACTTCTTCAGGCTTGCGTGGGCCCTTACCGACGTAGCGAGCAGATGGACGGATCAGACGACCTGTGCGCTTCTGCTCGAGGATGTGTGCAGACCAACCTGCAGTACGTGCAGCTGTAAACATTGATGTGAAGAGTGGTGCTGGAACTTCTGCGAAGTCCAAAATAATTGCAGCCCAGAACTCAACATTTGTTTCGAGAACACGATCTGGTTGACGCTCACGAAGTTCCTTGAGCGC
>JACCDK011320922.1_pt1 | contig 10553 bp, 8 predicted proteins | sample 7445871 | NCBI WGS metagenome assembly JACCDK01 (sample SAMN15323436, study PRJNA562643) | freshwater metagenome | isolation source: river surface water | place: USA:Blue River Watershed | collected 2017-08-15
GCGAGTGCGACGGTGGCAAGCCGCCAGCGAAGACCGGTCCGGCGCATCTTGCGCTGTGACATGGCGGGTTGTGGTGCGGGTGCAGCCGATGGCTCCGACACGGCAGTCAGCGGCCCAACGGGCGCGGACGGGGGATCATCCCCCGACCCGGCCATCTGTTGCCCCTGCTCTGTCATCGCCCTTGGCCCATCCCTGCCTGACACCGACCCATGATCTCGCCAATGATCTGGCCCTTGATTTGCCCGCGGACAGGCACTTTGTCGATCCTTTGCGCGGGCTTGCCTTTATCTTTGACGAAAGGCAACTAGATCGCCAAGGACCCGCCCCACAAAAGCAAGGAGCCGCCCATGTTGACCGTCGCAGACACCGCCCCCGATTTCACCCTGCCCCGTGATGGCGGCGGCACCGTGACACTGTCGGGCTTTCGCCCCGGAAAGGTGGTCTTGTATTTCTACCCCAAAGACGACACCCCCGGCTGCACGCTGGAAGCGCAGGATTTCACCGCCCGCGCCGCCGACTTTGCCGCCGCTGGCACCACGGTGATCGGCGTGTCCAAAGACAGCGTCAAAGCCCAGGACAAGTTTTGCAAAAAACACGGCCTGCAAATTATCCTCGCCTCGGATGAGGGCGGCACGACCTGTGAGGACTACGGCGTCTGGGTTGAGAAAAGCATGTATGGCAAAACCTATATGGGCATCGAACGCAGCACGGTTCTGATCGACGGCGCAGGGCGCGTCGCGCGGAGCTGGCCGAAGGTCTCGGTCAAGGGCCATGCCGATGAGGTTCTGGCCGCAGCACAAGCGCTGTAAGGCGGAGACGCGGGCATGAAATCGCTTGCCGAAATGGCGGTCGAGGTGCTGAGCTGCGCCGACGGTCGCGCCAAAACTGCGCTGTCGCATGCCCATGCGGCCGCGTGGTTTGCCGCGCGCAACGCCGGGCAGCCGCTGCCGATTGGCACCGCCACGCCCCCAGATTTTCCTGCCCGCCCAGACCGCCCCGAACTTCTCGACCCCCGCGATGTGCCGCGCCGCCGCCCTGGCAGCCCTGCGGGACGCCTCGCGCTGTTGCATGCGGTGGCCCATATCGAGCTGAACGCGGTCGATCTGCACTGGGACATCATCGCGCGCTTTGCCCATCAACCCATGCCGCTGGGATTTTACGATGACTGGGTGAAGGCGGCCGATGAAGAATCCAAACACTTCAATCTGGTCTCAGACCGGCTTGAAGCGCTTGGCAGCCACTACGGCGCCCTGCCCGCCCATGCCGGCATGTGGCGCGCCGCCGCTGACACCGCGCAAGATTTCATGGGGCGGCTGGCCGTGGTGCCGATGGTGCTGGAAGCCCGCGGCCTTGATGTGACGCCGGGCATGATCGAACTCTTTGATCGCGCCGGTGACCCCGACACCCGCGCAGCCCTTGAGGTGATCTATGCCGAAGAGGTCGGCCATGTCGCCTATGGCTCAAAATGGTTCAACTGGCTGTGCGGCCGCGAGGGATTTGATCCAAAAGACAAATTCCACGAGCTGGTGCGCACCTATTTTCCCGGCACATTGAAACCGCCCTTCAATGAAGAAAAGCGCGCTGAGGCCGGACTGCCGCCCGACTTTTACTGGCCCTTGGCCGAGACTGTCCCAAACCGCACCTGAAGGTACTTCGGCAGAAACTCGCCGATATGACCCCGCCCAAAGGACCGATCCGCCCCCTGCCGCGCAAAGCTGTTGCGAGGTCACCAAGCCGCCGCTAATCAGAAGTGGCCGCGCCAAGGGCGGGCTTGCATCTGTCCTTTAGTCCCGGAACCGCCCCACGTGTTGATGCGCTTTGCCTATCGGATCCACCAGACGCTTGAGCGGTACTTTCCCGAACAACGCCTGTTCTTGAAGTCTGATACTGAAACCCGGTTCATTCGTCTGCGCCCGGGCACGCAGGCCACTGCGGTCGTGGTGGGCGGGCTTGCGCTGGCTTGGACCATTCTGGCCACCGCAATTTTGATCTTTGACTCGATCTCGGCCGGGTCCTCGCGGGAACAGGTCCTGCGCCAACAGGTGCTGTACGAAGAGCGGATGAACACGCTCTCGATCGACCGCGATCTGCGCGCCGAAGAGGCTGCCTCGGCGCAAGAGCGGTTCAATCTTGCGTTGGAACAGGTCGCAACCATGCAGGCCCGGCTGCTGGCCTCGGAAGACCGTCGGCGCGAACTTGAAACCGGGATTGATGTGATCCAAAACACGCTGCGCCGCACGATTTTGGAACGCGACGAAGCACGCGCAGAGCTTGACAGCGCCGCCTTGGCGGCGGCACCCGGTGGCGCCAACACCGAAGCTGGCCGCGCTCAAGACACCAAGGATACGCTGGAGTTTCTGGCAAGCAGCCTAGACGGCACCGCGCGCGAACGTGACCGCATTCAAGGCATGGCCGACAAAGCCGCCGAACAGATCGCCAAGAATGCCGCGGAACGGCGCGAAATTGAACTGCGCAACGACGCCATTTTTATCCGCCTAGAAGAGGCGCTGACCGTCTCGGTTGAGCCATTGGAAAAAATGTTCAACGCCGCCGGCATGGACCCCGACGATCTTCTTGAGACGGTCCGGAAGGGCTATGACGGGCAAGGCGGTCCTCTGGCCCCCCTGTCGCTCTCGACCAAGGGCGTGCCGTCCATAGAAGAAATCCGCGCCAATGCCATTCTGGCCGGGCTTGACCGGATGAATCTCTACCGCCTTGCCGCGTTCAAAGCGCCTTTCGACAACCCCGTCAAAGGCCGTTACCGCTTCACCTCGGGCTTTGGCGCACGCCAAGATCCCAAGGGCTGGGGCACCCGGATGCATGCCGGCACCGATTTTGCCGCCGCCTACGGCACGCCGATCCATGCCACGGCCGATGGGGTGGTGACCTTTGTCGGTTGGTCCTCGGGCTATGGTCGGTTGATCAAGGTCCAGCACGCCTTTGGCATCGAAACCCGCTACGCGCATTTGGCGCAAATGCGCGTCTCGGTCGGACAAAAAGTGTCGCGCGGCGAGCGGATCGGTGATATGGGCAATTCAGGCCGATCCACCGGCACACACCTTCACTACGAGGTCAGGATTGGTGGCAATGCCGTCAACCCGATGACGTTCATAAAGGCAGCGACCAATGTTTTCTAAAAGCCGCATCAACGAACCCGGCCCGGCAAAAGCGGGCGAGTCTGACAAGCCGAAAGCCCCGGAGACCCCTGTGACCAAACCCTCGATGGATTTCACCCCGACCGCGCCCAAGGGCAAAGTTGCGGCATCTGTACTGTCGTCCGACTTGACCGTCGTTGGCAATCTGCGCACCACGGGTGACATTCAGGTTGAAGGCACCGTCGAAGGTGACATCCGCGCCCATCTGCTGACCGTTGGCGAAACCGCAACGATCCGGGGTGAGATCGTTGCAGACGATATCGTGGTGAATGGCCGCGTCATTGGCCGCGTGCGCGGCCTGAAGGTGCGTCTCACCTCGACCGCCAAGGTTGAGGGCGACATCATTCACAAGACCATCGCCATCGAATCGGGCGCGCATTTCGAAGGCTCCGTGCAGCGGCAGGACGACCCCTTGGCCACTGGCCGCGCGCCGATCCCGCAGGCCCGTGCCGCGGCCCCTGCGGCTGAGGCGCAGGACGACGTGCAAGGCTAAGAGCCGATCTACAAGATCGCACAGGGCACCCGGCCAAGCCGTGGTGCCCTTTTTCATGGGCCTTCACGCTCCCATGCGATTGCCCGGCGGTACAAATGCCAAGTTGCATGGCCAAAGACTGGCAAGACCACGAAAAGACCCGCGAACCCCGGCAGCATGGCCACAAACAAGCTGCCCCCAATGACTGCGCCCCAGCCCAGCATGACCAAGGGGCTTTCGGTCACCACCCCCAACGATGTCAGCATGGCGGTGACGAAATCCACCTCGCGGTCCAACAGCATCGGCAGACTGACCACCGTCAGCGCGAACAAAAGCGTGGCAAAGATCGCCCCCACAACCGTGCCCACGGCCAGCATCGCGATGCCTTCGGGCGTCAAGAACACCTCAGCCGATGTGGTGATATTGGTCAGCGTTGCTTTGCCCAGAAACAGCGCAAAAATCATATGCGCTAAGAAATTCCAAAACAGAAAGAACACCACGATCACCGCCGCCATCGACGGGATCTGCCGATCCTTTTGCCGAAACACCACACCAAGCACCTGCCCCCAGATCAAAGGTTCCCCCGCCTCGCGCCGCCGTGACACCTCATACAAACCGCAGGCCACAAACGGGCCCAAGATCGGAAACCCGGCGCTGGCAGGCAGGCTCCACCACAGTTGACCTTTGGCGGTCAGGGAAAAGACGATCAGCCAGCCGCCCAGCACATAGATCCCAGCGAAGAAGAGACCAAACAGCGGCTGCGCACGAAAATCACGCCAACCGGCGGTCAGGGCCTGTGTCAGATCGCTTAGGTCAACATGCAGGATTTCGGGCTTATCTGCGGGCGTTGGGGTCATCTCGGTCTCCATGGTGCGAAACCCTACGCACAGGACATGGGATTACCAAAGATGTATTTTATGCATCGAATTCAATGCGCTCGGCGCAGCCTTCGGCCCTGCGCCGGGGGCCACAGTGCGGTGCACCAATCAACCCGGGCGCGCCTCAATCTTCGGAATTTGCCTCAGCCCGACCCATGCCCGCCACGCCAAGCGCCAAGGTCGCCGCCATGAACTTATCCAGATCACCGTCCAGCACACCGCCCGTGTCGCTGGTTTCCACGCTGGTCCGAAGATCTTTGACCATCTGATAGGGCTGCAAGACATAGGACCGGATCTGGTTGCCCCAGCCCGCATCGCCCTTGTTCTCATGCGCCTCGTTGATGGCCGCGTTGCGCTTGTCCAACTCCAACTGGTAAAGCCGCGACTTCAGCGCCTGCATGGCGATGTCACGGTTCTGGTGCTGCGATTTCAGGGACGAGGTCACCACGATATTGGTCGGAAAGTGCGTGATCCGCACGGCCGAGTCGGTCTTGTTCACGTGCTGCCCGCCCGCGCCCGACGACCGATAGGTGTCGATGCGAATGTCCTTGTCCTGAATCTCGATCTCGATGTTGTCATCGACCACCGGATAGACCCAGACCGAGGAAAACGAGGTATGCCGCCGCGCCGCGGAATCGAAGGGCGAAATGCGAACCAAGCGGTGGACCCCGGATTCCGACTTTAGCCAGCCATAGGCGTTCTTGCCCGAAATCTTGTAGCTGACAGACCGGATGCCCGCCTCTTCGCCCGCGGTTTCCGACTCCATTTCAACGGTATAGCCCTTCTTCTCGGCCCAGCGAACATACATCCGCGCCAGAATCGACGCCCAATCGCAGCTTTCGGTGCCGCCCGCGCCTGCGTTGATTTCAAGATAGGTATCGTTGCCGTCCGCCTCACCGTCCAACAGCGCCTCAAGCTCGCGTTGGGCGGCATCGGCGACCAGCGCCTTCAGCGCGGCTTCCGCCTCGGTCACAACCTCGGCGTCACCCTCGGCCTCGCCCAGTTCAATCAGCTCGACATTGTCGCGCAGACCACCGTCGATCAGCTTATAGGCCGCAATGGCATCCATCAGCGCCTGGCGCTCTTTCATCAGCTTTTGCGCCTTGGCCGGATCGTTCCACAGATTGGGATCTTCGATCAGCGCGTCGAATTCTTCCAACCGATGCGGCGCGGTTTCCCAGTCCAGACGCTGCGCCAAAAGCTTCAGCGACTTCTCGATCTGATCGATATGGTTCTGGGTCTCGGCGCGCATCGTGTCATCCTTGATCTTCGCGCCGCGTGATAGCCTGTGGCGCAAGGCGGGGCAAGCGGCACGCCTGCCCGCTTTGGCCGCTAGTAAAGCCCGCCCGAGCTGAGCGTGCCGAAATTGGCCTTTTTCGGAACCGACTTCTGCTGCCCATCCGAGGTGGTGACCGTGTCCACAAGATCGGACTCCGTTTCACCCGCCGCGAACAAGGGCAGATCCGACCCCATCGCAAAGCCGCCATCCACAAGGGCATCAAGCCCGAACAGCACCTCTTCACCCTCGCGGAAGTATTCCGAAATCACATTGTCCCCGGTGGCATCTGCAGGCAGTTTTGCCCCGGTGAAGCGGTCGATTTTCTGGAAATAGCCACCCGGCGGCACGGCAAACTCGGTGCCGCCATAGGTGGCGACCGCCTCTTTCATGAACTCTTGAAAGATAGGCACGCAGAGTGTGCCGCCAAAAGCGCCTTCGCCCAAAGACCGAGGCTGGTCAAAGCCCATATAGCAGCCCGCCACCACCTCAGAGCTATAGCCAATGAACCAGACATCCTTGGCATCATTGGTGGTGCCGGTCTTGCCTGCCACTGGAACCGGCAGCCTCACCCGCGAGCCCGAGCCCCGGATCACCACACCCTCCATCATCGAGGTCAACTGATAGGCGGTGATGGCATCCATCACCCGCTCCCGGTCAGACTTGATGGTGACGCCCTGCCCTTTCGGCAAGGTCGGCAAGGCGCAATCGACGCATTGGCGCTGATCATGGCGATAAATCGTCTTGCCAAAACGGTCTTGAACCCGGTCGACCAGCGTCGGCTCTACCCGCTCGCCACCGTTGGCGAACATGGCATAGGCCGCCACCATCTTGAACAGGGTGGATTCCTGCGCCCCCAGCGCATTGGCCAAGAACGGGTTCATATTGGTGTAAACGCCAAATTTCTCGGCATAGCTCGCCACAAGATCCATGCCGATTTCTTGCCCAATCCGAATGGTCATTAGGTTTCGGCTTTGCTCAATCCCGGTCCGCAACGGCGTGGGACCGTAAAACTTGTTCGAGGCGTTCTTCGGCGTCCAAAGCCCCTCGGGCGTTTCAATCTCAATCGGCGCGTCCACGACGATGGTGGCCGGGGTGAACCCTGAATCCAAAGCGGCGGCATAAACGAAGGGCTTAAAGCTTGACCCCGGCTGCCGCGTCGCTTGTGTGGCGCGGTTGAAGACCGAAGCCTGATAGCTGAACCCGCCCTGCATGGCGATCACGCGGCCCGTTTCCACGTCCATCGCCATTAGGCCGCCCTGCACCTCGGGCACCTGCCGCAAGGACCAGTGCTGAAAGCTGCCATCCTCTTCGCTGGTGACGGCGCGCACCATGACCACATCACCGACCGATACCAGATCACCCGGCACCTTGGCCTTTTTCGCAAGCTTCCCATCCTGCAGGAGCTTGCGCGCCCAGGTCACATCCTCGGCCGGGATGATCGGCTCTTGGCCTTGAAGATCGCCCTCCATGCCAAAACGGGCGAAATCCTCGCCCAGTTCAAGGATCACTGCCGCCTGCCAGCCCTCAACATCGCGCGGCAGGTCCGGCACTTCCGCCAAAGCCGCGCGCCAATCGGCTTCGACCGCCAGCTTGTCAGCCGCAATCGTCTTGCCCGTGCCCCGCCAGATACCCTGACCGCGGTCATATTTCTCCAACCCGCGCCGCAGCGCCCGGGCAGCCACCGCCTGCAGTTCCGGCTCGACCGTCGCGCGGATCGACAGGCCGCCCCCGAAGAACTCTTCTTCCCCAAAAGTGCCCGACAACTGACGCCGAATCTCATCGGTGAAATAGCTGCGCGGCGGCAGCGCCTCGCGGAAGGCCGGATAATCGCCGTTCTGCACCGAGCGCAGCGGCTGCTTGCGCTCACTTAGATAGGCGGCCTCGTTGATATAGCCGTTTTGCCACATTTCGCGCAGCACATAGTCCCGCCGCTCTAGCAGACGGTCCTTGCCGCGCACGGGGTGAAACTCACCCGGGGCCTTTGGCAACGACGCCAGCATCGCCGCTTCATGCGGGGCAAGAGCGGTCAGCGGTTTGTTGAAATAGGTCTGGGCGGCGGCGGCCACACCATAGCTGTTTTGACCGAGGAAGATCTCGTTCAGATAAAGCTCAAGGATCTTGTCCTTCGACAGCGTCTCTTCCAGCCTTGTGGCCAGAATGATCTCTTTGATCTTGCGCTCAACACTGCGCGAGCCATCAAGAAGAAAGTTCTTCATCACCTGCTGGGTAATCGTCGACGCCCCGCGCAGATTTGCGCCCCGGCTGACAACCGCATCCCGAAAGGCCGAGATCATGCCCGTCACGTCATAACCCTTGTGGGTGTAGAAATGCTTGTCCTCGGCCGACACAAAGGCCTGCTTTACCAGCTCGGGGATATCCTCAGAGGCCACAAACAAGCGCCGCTCTTGGGCGAATTCGTCGATGATCCTGCCTTCGCCCGAATAAATCCGGCTGATCGTGGGCGGGGTATACTGGGCAAGGCTTTCATGGCTCGGCAGGTCTGACGAATAGATATAGAAAATGCCACCAATCGACAGGGCCCCAAAGAGAAGCCCCATGGTTACCATGGTAAAGATGGCCCCGAAGAACGAGCCAATGAACCTGATCACGCCGGCAATCCCCACCGCAACGACATACGCAAATTTCGCCCTCTATAGGCGCGCCGCGACCAAAGGTCAAAACACGATCCGGGCGCGCGGCACATCATCTGCGGTCAGTCGCCGGCGGGGGCCGCTCGCGGCGCCAATCGGCTGATCGCCGCCTCCGCCTCGGCCCACGCCACTATGCCTGTGCGCAGCGCCTCGGCCATGCTGGAGCGCCAGCCCGGATCGTTCAGCCGCTTAAGATCCGAGGCCGAGGACATGAACCCCAGCTCAATCAGCAAAGACGGAATATCTGGCGATTTCAGCACCGAAAACCCGGCCTTCTGATGCGGCCTGCGGTGCATAGGCAGCCCCGCCTTTGTGATGGCACCTGCCAAGGTCGTGGCCAGCCGGTCGATCTTGGGTCCGGTTTCAGTGCGGGCCATGTCCATCAAGACCGTGGCCACCAAATCATCCTGCGCGGTCAAATCCACGCCAGCCAAGAGATCATCGCGGTCATGACGCTCGGCCAAGGCGGCGGACGCAGCATCGCTGGCCTCATCGGACAACGAATAGAGCGTCACCCCCACCGCCTCGCCCTCACTCAAGGCATCGGCATGTAGCGACAGCATCAGATCCGCCGCCGCCGCGCGGGCGATGGAAATCCGCGTCTCAAGAGGCACGAAATGGTCACTGTCACGCGTCATCACCACCTGAAACCGGCCGTCGCGCAGCAAGATTTCCTTAAACTCCCGCGCAAACTGCAAGACCAGATCGGCCTCGGTCTGGCCATCACGCTCGGCACCCGGATCAATCCCGCCATGGCCGGGGTCCAGAACCACAATCCACCGCCCCGGCACGCGCGCTGGCGGCTTGGCCAGATCGATGACATTGGGCATCCCCCAGCCGGGCAATTCGGGCTGGGCTGCGGCAGCCGCAAAGGCCTCAGCCGAGGTCGGGTCCAGCCGCAGCGCAAACTTTGTGTCATTTTGTGTCGACATCTCAGCCAGCGACAGCGCCATTGGCCCCGACAGCTCCAACACAAGCCTCGACCAACCCGGCCGAAACACCCCCGCCCGCACCGCCCTCACATGGTTTGAGGTCTGCAGAACCCCCTCAACCCCCGTCCAGTCAACCTCGCGCACATCCAACACCAAACGCGGCGGATCGGCGCGGAACCGCACGCGCCACGGCACCGGCTGCGACAGCGAAAAGCGGATCTCAGCCCCTTGGCCCGCATCTCGGATATAGGATTGCGCGGGCTCGATCCGGGCCAAAGCAGAAAGCTCTTGCGCCCGCGCCCCAACGGGCAGGCACAGCACCACCAACAAAATCGCGAGCAACCATTTCATCTTGGCAAAAATACTCAAAATCCGACCCATCGGCAAATCACCGACCTGTCATGAACTGTCGCAGCCTTTCGAGCCCCTCTGCAATATCTGACGTGGCCCGCGCATAAGAAAACCGCAGCGTGGTCCGGCCCCGAACAGGGTCAAAATCCAGCCCCGGCGTGACGGCAACCCCTGCCCCGTGCAGGATGTCGCGCGCCAACTGCAAACTGTCTGACGTCAGATCCGACACATCCGCATAAATGTAAAACGCCCCATCCGGCGGCGCGATGCGGTGGAAGCCTGCTTTCGGCAGCCCCTCCAACATCAACCGGCGGTTCTCGGCATAGACGGCGCGATTGGCCTCCAACTCATCGACACAGTCCAAGGCGGCAAGCGCCGCCACTTGGCTGACATGCGGCGGGCAGATGAACATGTTTTGCGCCAAGCGTTCGCAGGTGCGGATGTGGTCCTCAGGCACCACCATCCAACCGAGCCGCGAGCCGGTCATGCTGAAATACTTGGAAAAACTGTTGATGACATAGGCCTCGTCGCTGATCTCCAGCGCCGACACGGCACGATCCCCGTAATGCAGCCCGTGGTAAATCTCGTCCGACACAAAGGAAATCGCACGTCCAGCCGCATGATCCATCAGCGCCCGCAGCGCCTCTCGTGACAGCATGGTGCCCGACGGATTGCCGGGCGAGGCGACGATCAGGCCCTTCAGATCCACCCCTTCCAAATCGGCGGGAACCGGCTGCAACCGGTTTTCCTCGCGCGTGGGGATTCCGACAGGCGTCAGGCTCAGCGCCCGCAGGATCTGGCGATAGCTCGGATAGCCGGGTTCGCCCAAGCCCAC
>JACCDK010142179.1_pt1 | contig 10550 bp, 5 predicted proteins | sample 7445871 | NCBI WGS metagenome assembly JACCDK01 (sample SAMN15323436, study PRJNA562643) | freshwater metagenome | isolation source: river surface water | place: USA:Blue River Watershed | collected 2017-08-15
AACGGGGTTTCCCAGGCAGGAGCAACGCTTCTCGCCACTGGGTATGCATTATTGACCTCCTTTTTGCCGGTTTTAAAGGAATAAGGTACGGTCCACTTTTCTTTACCTTCCAGTGAGTGGCAGAAAACTGGATCTTCAGTAGCATCACAATTTCCATTAGCCGAAAAGTTACCTCCCGATTCATAGAGCCTTGAGCGGACGTAATACGTTTTCTCGGGTTTCAGATACACGCTGCCATACACCATACCATTTGCGAAGTTGGGTGCCACATAATTGAAAAAGCGGAAAACATCATCTTGGCGGTCATCGAATGCTTGGTTCTCGCTTACCTCGAATATGCGTTTGCTTTCCAGTTCCGGATACTCTACCTGAACGCCCAAACGTGCAGGCCAGGAGTCAATCGTTTCTCCTTCCAGTGGCTCGTGTTTCAGGGTTGAAGCAAAATCAGGCTGATCTAAAATTGCTGCCCAGGCATCGTACAAGGCAATGTATTCTTTGCTTTGGTTGGTGTAACCCATGGAAAGCAGCGCATCAATACTTGCCTGTCTGAAATCCACAAATTTACTGTACAAGGGTACGTTTTTATATGCTTTCCAAATCAGATCAAGTGCAAGTTCATTTGGAATTGGAAAAATAAAATAGGTTTTACCTCTTTCGCTGGTATAGCCTCTACGGCTTTCTGTGCCATTAACCAATAAATAATACCAAAAATCTAGGATAGACGCATTTCTGGCAGGATAAGCAGCATCCCATTCTTTGCCTTCATATAAAGAGGGTTGTACAGAATTTCCGGGTATGCTGAAATTAAAAAGTCGTGGTGCTCCGGGTATATCTTCCCCTAATGTCCAGCTTGGTGCCAACATTTGGGGTAGGTTTATTCGGTAATTGTTTTTGACGTTGAGTGCGAAGATTTGAGCCAGGCCATTTCTAATAGCCTCCCATTCTGGGTGTGTATAGTCTTGAATTTGATTTTGATCTGATTTGATAAAATGATTGACACCCTGAAAGTAAATTTGTGCTACGGCGTCTAAGCTGGAAGCCTCTGGAGCAAATGGATAATAATACGTTTGTGAAGTGATGTCAAATTCAGGATCTGGATGAGCCGGATCTCCTAAAATATTTTTAATGGGTAGTTGTGCTGTTCCATCAGGTCCACTGTATTGAAAACGATCTTTAAACCAGCGATTACAAAGTGTAGTGGCGCAATGTACTCCAACGGACGATTTCGAAATATCTACGTTATTTTCGGATTGGAAAACGCCATTGTGATCTCCATCCATTGCCAGTTCTATGCTAACTATATAGGCATTGTATTGAAAAGTTTCGATGCCCGGAGGTTCATTACAATCTTTCAGCTGGTAGATAGGTTCGCTGGTTAAATCTGCTTTAAGTGTAGTTTTGAGCGTATTGAATGAAACTGTTCCGCTATACCAGGTTTCTCCGCTAATATTCGGACTACAGGTTTTGTTAAAGCCACTAGGGTCCCAAGGCTTTCCTACTCCAACGGCATACCACGCATTCATCAGTTGGATGTAGGCATGAGAACCTATTGGGTGTCCTAGTTCCTGAATGGCTTGCAAAGTAGCTTCACGTGCATCGGCAAATGTAGATTGGTACGTTAGCTTCTCTGTAAAGGTTTTAAAAACGACTTTTAAAGCCAATTTCCATGTCTCCTCTTTATTTTCAGGGATTAATCGATGAACCACATATGGTTTAGACGGATCGTCGTCTATTTTACCTTTCAGGGTTTCCGAATTGATCAAATAAAACCAGAAGCTCATTACCGAAGCATTGATGTGGGGATCGTAAACCATATCACCCGGGTGACCGTAATATTGTCCTTCGTAAGTGGTTGGACAGCGTCTGGATTTAGGTTTGTCGAAAGAACGTTTTCCAGTTTTATCCGCACTATTCAGTTGGTAATGGCCAATTAGCCAATTTGGATTGTCGAACTTACCTGGAGCAAGCCAGTTATCGAAAGAAAGTCCCATAATGTCGCAAAATGCTTCATCTAAGGCATTCATTTCAGGCTGTAATTCAGGTTGGGTTTGAGTGTTATCATCCGGATTTTCATCGCCCGATGGTGGAAGACCTAAGGATTCGCCAAGAATTCCGTGAGTAATTTCGTGACCAATGATGTCTCTACTTGTTTGGGGATATCCATCATCCGACAGATTATATATTGCTGTTTTTAGTAAATAGCTAAATCCTGACGGTGTATCATAACCAACCATACTGGTGATGCAAGTATTTCCATTTCTATCAATGCCATTCCAGTTAAAAAAATCATGTATAAATGCACAAAATTTTTGGGTTCCTTCTAGCACACTAACTCCAACCTGGCTAGGAAACATAAAAAAATCACTTTCAGGTCTTAGGTTTAAATGTGTCAAATAGTCAAATGGTCCGTTATAATTTAACATATTACTACTTTGGGGAATGATATTAGCGAAGGGAAGAATTCTGTAATAAAAATCACCCGGAGCCATATCCATGGCAACTACTTCAGTAGGAGCATATAGGCCCAATGCTGGAGCTTTTTCTGCACATAATGCAATTCCAGTGGTATATGCAGGAGAAAAAGGCAGTGGAGTAGTAGTCCCGTCAAATTCTTCTTTGATGAAGGGCAAGTAAACCATACCATAAAGGTCTACTTGACCATTATAGTATGATAATGCTCCTCTAATTTGGTATGGGAAAGAGTTATATAAGGTTCCAACAATACCTTTATGAAACCCTCCAACGGATGGGTCGTAGGTCATTGGCGGATAATATTTTTGACACAATGCTGTTTTGCAAAGGCCCAAAAGGGTAAATAAGAAGGTAATGATCAATTTCATTTGTTCTTTCAAACGGATTAAGTAGTGTGTTAATGATCCACTGGTGTTGATGGATCGGCTCAAAAATAAAAGTGAACGAATACGCTACACGGATTATCTGACGGCTGGCCATATCGTACTGACAGACGGGTTTAAATGATAGATGAATAACCAAGCTTATTTTAAAAATTAAAGCCTCACTTTTTGTGAGGCTTTAATTTTACCGTTCAATAATTAACTTTTGCGTATAACTTTCTTGCTCTCTTTGCAGCCGGAGTAGATAAACTCCAGGGGAGAGGGCTGAAACATCGAGCATGCCACCTTTCCAATTCTGAAAAAGCAACCTCATGCCTAAATTGTCATAAACTTCTAAATAAAAGCCTTTGTTATCCTGCAGATTTAGGTTGATTTCAATAACCCTCGAAGCCGGATTAGGATAAATAGATAAAGGATTTTTAATTATTCTTTGGTCATTCGTGCTGATCTTACCCAAACTTAAGTGCCCTTGCTTAAGGGTATCAGCGCCAGTTTGTGCTTTTGAAGAGAAACTGATGCTGCCACATAGGGCAGCTAACAGTAAGAAATGTAGTTTCATATTATTTATTCAAATCTTTTAGGTTATAATGAAATGGGATATCTACGGAAATACCGGGGCTCAATGCTCCGAAAGCACCGTTACCAGTTAATGGACTGACAAGAATAGGCTGCCCATTTTGGAGAACTGCCGGGGCAACATTATACGAGTCAACTTCTAGTTCCCATGTGGGAAGCCCGTCGGTAAGTTTTGGCTCCTTTTGCAATACTTCAGTAATTTCCAGGTGAATGTTGTACCAGCCATCTTGCGGAGTCAGTTCTCCAGAATACCAAAGCTGTTGGCTGTTTAATGGGATGTATAGTAAGCCAATGCCGCCAGAATATTGCACAATATCAATATCGGTGCCTCCATCTGGTCGGGTAACCACAATTCTATACTTAAAAGAATGAAGGGGTGCTCCAGAGCCATCAGCAGTCCATAAATTTACACCCAAAGCTGGGATAAATGGCATTGGTTCTGTTTTGAAGAAGGCTCCGGTAGCTGTTTGACAAGGAGTATCTCCCAAGGTAGAAACCGTCCAACTGTAATCGGTTTCGTATTCTAAATTGTCGATGGTTACCGTGTTCCCATTCAATACCATTCCATCAACTATAAAGTCGCCACCGGTTTTGATCAGACTAAACTTATATGCACCAATGCCCGCTACTGGATCCCAATGGAAGGTGACAGATTGGTTGTTTCCAAGACCCACAGTTTGATTATGAGGAGATAAAGAAGCTTGATCAATACCGGTTGGTCCTGTATCGTAGGTCGATGTAGATTCGGGTCCGAATACCCAGTTTCCATTTACGTCTTTTACTCCTGCACTTACAGACCAGCTGTAGGAGCCTGGGTAGGTGCTGGCAGTATTGATGGTTGGAGTTTGCGTTTGCGAAATGATATCGCTCGCAATAATTTGATTGTTTATCAAGTTTTTGATCTCATAGCGATAGCCCTTGGCGCCCTTCACTTCATCCCAGGAAAAAACTAGGTCTTGTCCATTTTTTGCGCAATTGAAAGTATGGAGTTCGGGTTTAGGGATCAGTTGCTTGTCTACTATAAAGTGAAAAGGCGGTGCTGTTTCGCCGGTTTCATCTGCAGCAATGAAAGGTGGAGTTGCTTTTTTTACAGGTGTAAAAGTCCATCCGTAGGTATGCTGATCACTCAGGAATAATAAATTTTCTAAAAAATTGATGGTAACTTCTGCCTTGTCATGATCTTCGCTATGGCTAGGATCCATAAAATCACCATTGTAGAAGAAATCCCAATGGTAATAATCGGCCCTTGGTTCTTCCAGAATTGCTTTAGTTGTCAGACTACCTAGCATAGGTACATGAGTTCCATCTGCCGGCAAGCCTAACTTCACTTTAGGAAGATCGGTTTTAAAGCTGAGGGTTCTGGATGTAGTGCCATAAGCGAATGGGAATGCATCAATTTCAGCTTGAGTAAGTGATTCGTAATTGATCAAGTTAGGAATAGGAGACAGGGTGATTTTTATTCCTTGGTTAGAACCCAGTCGGGCTCGGGGAACCAATGTCCAATTGTATTTTTTCTGTTTCGATAAAGCCAATTTCTGACTGATGTTCGGCTCATCTGGATCGTACATCGAATTAAACTCAACTTCTTTGATTGCCCCTCCGACTTCTCCAATTTTCATCAGGTAGCCGTGTGCGCCCGGTGTAGCCGACCAAGTGAATGGCGTAGCCCAGGCTGGTGCGGTGGTATTCTCCGGACTTAAATCAGTCACTTCTTTTTTGCCGGTTTTAAACGAAAAGGGAATGGTCCATTTTTCTTTGCCTTGTAATGATTGGCAGAATGCCGGATCTGGACTTGCTTCACAACCTCCACCTACTCGTAATTCAGCACCCGATTTATAGAGATGAGACCGCACATAATAGGTCTTTTCGGGCTCCAGGTTTACCTTTCCATAGGTCATCCCAGTAGCAAAATCAGGGGCTACATAATTAAGAAATCGATAGACAGTTGCAAGTTGATCATTGAATTTAGGGTTTTCGCTCACCTCAAAAATACGTTTGCTCTCGTAATGCGGATACTCTACTTCCACGCCAATTTTGGCAGGCCATGGGTCAATCGTTTCACCATCTTGGGGTTCATGCTTTAAGCTGGAAGCATAGTCTGGAAGGTTTAAAATGGCGGCCCAGGCATCGTACAGAGCTATATACTCTTTGCTTTTTTCATCAAAACCCATATCGCTTAGCACCTTATGCGTAGCTAGGCGGAAGTCTTCAATGTTTCCGAAGGTGGGCAGTGCTTTATAGGCATTCCAAATTAGGTTTAAGAGAAATTGCTTGTGTTCGGGTGTGTGTGATGAAATGATGAAATAGGTATTACCGCGTTCATTGGTATATCCTTGCGGATCATCGGTGCCCTGTTCAAGTAAATAATACCATAAGTCGATAATTGAGGAGTTATTTGCAGGATAAATATCGCTCCAGTAATCACCTTTATACAAAGCGGGTTTGAGCTTTAATTTAGGTTTGGCAAAACTAAATTGATTCGGACTATTGGCCATATCTTCGTAAAGTGTCCAAACTGGTTGATATTGTGCATCAAGAGCTTTTTTGTATTCATTTTTAATATTGATAGCGAAGATTTGTGCCAAGCCATTACGTAGGGCTTCCCATTCAGGATGGGCATAATCTTGGGTAACATTCGGATCTTGTTTCAGGTAATTATTGATACCTAAAAAATAAGTTTGTGTTACCGCATCAATCTCTGAATAGGCACCCGCAACCGGATATTCGTATACATGATCAATCGGATTAAATTGTGCCTCAGTTACACCGGTTTTACCAATAATATTCACAAGTTCATTAGTGCCCGCATTGTCCAAGCCAATGTGATTCAATTTGTCTTTAAACCATTTGGCAGCTGCGGTACTGAATGCATGTATACCAACTGCTGATTTCGATAAATCGTCGTTGTTTAGGTAGCTAAAAATACCATCTGGTTCGGTATCCCACATGGGTACAGTACCGTTCATAGGTTCATAGTATTCTAGGGTTGAAATTTTGGTAGCTGATGCACAATCTACTAAAACATAAGATTCTGGTAGGGGCCCGATGGGGTCATTATCTGTAAAAAATCCAGTTACCGGAATTGTTACAGTACCATTGTACCAAGTGGCAGCACTTCTTGTTTTACCACATACTGGTTGATACAAATCGGGTTTGTTGCCAATACCAACTGCATACCAGGCATTGCGCAAGGATAAATCTGCTCTGGAATTAACAGTATAGCCTAAATCATTAAGTGTTTTAAACGATTGCTCATAAACGTCTAAATAGGTAGAGATGGCAGATAATTTCTCAGTGAAGGTTTTGAACGTTAGTTTTAGGGCTAGCTTGTAATTTTCTGTCTTATTGTCGGGGATCAATGGGATCTGAAAAAAGGGTTTAGCCGGATTATCATCTACTGTTCCCTTACCTAGATAGTTGAGTAAGTAAAACCAATAGGTTAGCACAGACCCATTTTGATGTATATCATATCCTTGATCTCCGGGCGCTTTATAATTGGTTCCTAAAAAAGTACTTGGATAACCAAATAGCTTTGGTTTGTCAAATGTGTAAAATACACTATTGGGAATAGGAATAGCATATTCTGGTACTTCGTGCCAATCTGGGGTTTCAAACTGTTGCGGACTCAGCCAGTTCGTATAGGCGCAAGCAATAATATCACTAAATCCCTCATCTAACTCTCTTCTTGGAATACTTTCGGCAGCTATGCTGTAACCTGGAATACTGGAAATCATACCGTGACCCATTTCATGTCCAATCATACTCCTCCCCACATTTTGGTCGTTTTCTGATGTCTTGTACAATATCAATTTGTTTTGTGCCTCTATATACTCTGCCGCTACATCTCCATTGGATTCAGCCCAAGGTCTGATCTCCACATTAATTACTTTTCCTCCGGCTTTATCCAGGCCATCCCAATCCAATAAATCGTGACTGAATTTGGTGAATTTTTGGGTTCCCTCTAAAGCTGTAATGCCTACGATTCCGGGTACTGGACTTACATAATTTGGTGATACTAAATCATTCAAGTATTTGAGTTGATCAAACGGTCCTTTGAAATTTAGTTCATTCTGATCGTGGGGAATAATGCCAGCAAATGCACTTAGGCTATTGGCAAGATCACTTGCGGCTACTTGTACTTGTGCATATAGCCCTAGTGCGGGATCTCTGGGAGAGGCTAATACAAGACCTGTGGTGTAATTGGGACCGAATAATTCAATAGGTTTTGCCGGATCGTATTCGGTACCTATGTATGGCAGATAAGCCGTTGCATAGAGGTTTTGATTGCCATAGTATAGGGTAGGGATGCCTGTAAGTAAATAGGTTTGCGCATTAAACATCCAACCTAGTCCGGTAGAGGGATAACTACCGCTGGGATCAAATACTATAGGCTCATAAAATTTTTGAGCTTTTGTGTGCTCATTTAGTCCAAAAGATAATAATAGGGTTACAAACAGACATTTACTGAAAAGAACATGCCTGGCCAAAAATGTAGGTGATTTTTTCATTTTTATGGTTTATTAGGTTAAATAAACCATAGAATATCACCAAGTCCAGAATTGTTTTAACTACTAGTAAATAAATGGATAGAATGCAGTTTTAAGGAGATAATAGGTATTCATGAGCTGATGAAATGCGGGAATAAACTAGCTGAGTTTCTTAGCCTCATTCCAAAATACGTCCATTTCTGAAAGCGTCATATCTTTTAGATTTTTACCCAATTCTTTGGCTTTGCTCTCTAGGTATTGAAACCGTTTGATAAACTTTTTGTTTGTTTTTTCCAAAGCATCTTCAGGATTGATGTTGATGAAACGGGCGTAATTGATAAGTGAAAAAAGTAAATCGCCAAACTCCGATTCTGCCCTTTCTTTGTCAATCGCATGGTTCTCTGCAGCGTTAAATTCGGCTTTGAATTCTTGCATTTCCTCTTCAACTTTTTCCCAAACCTGAGCTTTTTCTTCCCAATCAAAACCTACGCCACGGGCTTTTTCCTGGATCCGTGAAGCTTTAATGAGGGCGGGAAGTGAAGTCGGGACCCCACTTAAAACAGATTTGTTCCCTTCTTTTAGTTTCAATTGTTCCCAGTTCTTTTTAACATCCTCCTCGTTGTTTACTACCACATCGCTATAAATGTGTGGATGGCGGGAGATCAGCTTATCACAAATGCCATTTAGCACTTCGGTGATGGTGAATGCATTGGTTTCAGAGCCAATTCGGGCGTAAAAAACCAGGTGCAGCATGATATCGCCCAATTCTTTTCTAATCTCTTCCATATCGCCATCTAAAATGGCATCCGAAAGTTCATACGTTTCCTCAATGGTCAGGTGACGAAGGCTTTCCATGGTTTGTTTTTTGTCCCAAGGGCATTCTTCCCGTAAGGTATTCATGATGGTTAACAAACGTTCAAAAGCACTGGTAGGAGATGATGCAGAAGCTGGAGGAATATGGGCCATGTGGTAAAAATAAGGATTTGAACATAAAAAAATCCCCTTCAACTTAAGCCAAAGGGGATTTAAAAAATGTTTTGGTTTATTAATCGAGCTTAGACGTAATTTCTGAGCTTAAAGGGTCTACTTTTGACGGGAAATAGGCGATGTAGTTGCCATTTTCATCAATCAAAAATTTACCAAAATTCCAGCCAACGGTAACATCTTCCACACCATTATTGGTTTTTTGGCAAAGCCACTGATAAACCGGATGTTGATCTTTCCCTTTCACATTAATTTTTTCAGTCATTTGGAAGGTAACGCCATAATTCTTTTGGCAGAATTCCCCAATTTCTTCGGCAGTACCAGGTTCTTGGCCCAAAAACTGATTGCAAGGGAAACCCACAATAACTAATTTATCTTTATAGCGTTCCTGTAATTTTTGGAGTGAGGCGTATTGTGGGGTATAACCACATTTAGATGCGGTATTCACACACAAAACTTTTTTGCCTTTAAAATCCTTAAATCTAACGGTTTTTTGGCCGTCAAGACTCTTAATAGATAAATCGTAGAACGATTTGCCGGCAACGGTATTTACTTCATTTCCCTTTTGGAAGAAGTTTAAATAATATAAAACAGCCGTTCCAGATAGGATTAACACAGCCGCAGAGATAAGTATTTGTTTCATTTTGAATGAATTTTTAAACGAATTTATGATTTAAAAATGATCCACAAAGTATAATTAATGTCAGATTATCCGACACATAAATGCTTAATTTGTAGTATGAATTCATTTGCTCCAAAACCCGCACAAGACTCTTTCGTAGTGATGAACGAATTGGTATTGCCTAACGATACCAATACATTGAACAATTTAATGGGAGGGCGATTACTCCATTGGATGGATATCGCGGCGGCTATTTCGGCTCAAAAACACTGCAATCGTATCGTGGTGACTGCATCTGTTGACAATGTTTCTTTCCATCATCCTATTAAATTAGGTGATGTTGTAACTCTAGAGGCCAAAGTAACCCGGGCATTCAATACATCAGTGGAAGTTAGATTGGATGTTTGGGCGCAAAACATTCCTTCGGGCACGAAATTTAAGTCGAATGAAGCCTATTTTACCTTTGTTGCACTGGATCAAAATGGTAAAACCATTCCAGTGCCTGAATTGAACCCGGAGACTGAGGAGGAGAAAAAATTGTACGATGGTGCTTTACGCCGCAGACAATTACGTTTAATATTGGGTGGAAAAATGAAACCGGACGATGCAACAGAGCTTAAGGCACTCTTTATTAAGGAAGGAAATTAACTTCCCAATTCAATAATCCTGTCGAATTCAGCTGCTTTAAGCGGCATGACCGATAAACGCCCCTGACGTACTAGAGCAATGTCTTTCAAACGGTCGTCGTTTTTAATTTGGTTTAGCGTAACCGGATTTTTCAAAGTTTCCACCGGTGCCAGATCAACCACTACCCAATTGGTATCATCGGTGGTTGGATCCTGATAAATCTCTTTAACCACTTTAGCCACCCCAACTACACACATGCCCTCATTACTGTGGTAAAAAAGCACTAAATCACCTTCTTTCATCGCTTTGAGGTTATTACGTGCTTGGTAATTCCGAACGCCATCCCAAAAAGTCCGTCCGTCCTGATTAAATTTTTCCCAGCTGTATTTAAAAGGTTCC
>JACCDK010612786.1_pt1 | contig 10547 bp, 9 predicted proteins | sample 7445871 | NCBI WGS metagenome assembly JACCDK01 (sample SAMN15323436, study PRJNA562643) | freshwater metagenome | isolation source: river surface water | place: USA:Blue River Watershed | collected 2017-08-15
GACCACATCAAAGTCGCTATCCAACTTGGACTTTGAGACACGTCTTAAATTCCACCAGAGGGAAGTTTCAAATCGCATTCTAAGCAGGGCATTCATTTTTAGTGGAACCAAGTGCTTGGCACGAATTACTGAGATGCCGTTTTGATTGCCCGCACCCTCTCCAAGGTGAGCAAATTCAGAAGGCACCCTCCACCAAGGGTAGTGAGGCAAGCTTGTGAGAACCGATACTGGATGGCCATTGGCCTGAAGCAACATGGCTAAATCCGAGGTGTAAATCGCGATACCCGTAGGTTCCGGCCAGAAATTAGTTGTTACTAGGAGAATTTGCATAGGAAAAACTAAACTTTAGAATGCTTCGTGAGAATATCCACTTGAAGAAGTTGCCCATTGTTCGCCTTAATTCCGCGGAATACATCAATCACTTCATGACCATGTTTGGAAAGTTCAATCAAAATTGGTAGAAACGAAACTTCTCCCTCATATAAAGGGGTTATCGATACCTCCAAATAGCAAAGCGGGATTCTGGATAGCGATTGCGTGGCACCTTTCAATACTTCGGCCTCAAATCCTTGGACATCAAGCTTTATCATAATATCCTGGGGCTGGAGTTCTAAAACTTCTAACTGTTTATCAATTGTAGAAATAGAGATTTTTTTCTGGGCAACGGTTGCGGAATCTGGAAAATTTTCCAAGTGCAAAGATTTCATTTCTAGTATTGAGGAACTAAGTCCCGCATTGCCACTTATGTTAATCGTACGCTCGGTTTCCGCAGCACCCAAACCAATCTGAAAGGCTTTCCAGGGTTGATGTTGTTTTATCGTTTGGGACAAAGATTCGAAAGTTTCCTGAACAGGTTCATATGAAACAATCAACCCTTCAAAACCATGCCTACGAATGTCCAATCCAAACTGTCCTACATTCGCTCCAACATCAATGACACCTGTTATCTGAATGTTTTTCAAATTTCGGGCAATTGATTTAAATGGGCTATCACAAATCTCTCCTATGCCCGTTAGTAACTCACGGGTTGCACGCGCCACAGAACTAGTGCGTAATCTCGATTTCATTCCCATTGAGTTCTTTTCCTATGCTCCAAATCATTAAACGGCCATTGCCGTCAATCTTTAGTCTAAGCTAGAGAAGTAATTAAGGCCTTCCATTGCAGGGCAATTTTAGACCAATCTAATTCGTCTCTCGTTGCCTCGATTGCTGATTTACTATACGCAGCCCCATCACCCTGCAATACCGTAATGATCCCATCGGCAATCGAAGCGGGTGTAAGTTCGTCAATAACTACTCCTGCTAGGTGTTTAGCCACAATATCGGCACTACCAACAAATTTTGACACCACGCAAGGTATTCCAAGGCTCAAGGCTTCAGATACTACGATTGCAAAATTTTCGTTCTCGGATGGGAGGACCAAGAGTTTTGAGGCAGTGAGTAGCCGATGCATCTTCTTCGTCTCAATCCAACCATGGAGCACAACATTAGATTCCAATTTCAAAGCTGAAACAAGTCGATCTACTTGCTTGACTTCTCTAGAAGTGCCCGAACCAGCAATATCTAAAATTAGTTTTGGATATTGCTGGAGAACTTGAGGTAAAGATTTAATCAATAACGGCAAATTTTTCTTTTTATCAAAACGACCACAAAAAATGATTCGTACATCATCCCGAGACTCTTGCTCGAGTTGAGAATTCTCAATTTTTTCCTCGGGCATTACAGCACCATAGTGAATATTGTATGCTTTGGATTGGATTGAGGTGGCTAAATCAGTCTTCTCGCTGACACAAGTAACTATTACAGCATTTGAATCCCGTAAGATTTTTGAAATTATAAGTTTCTTTGCTAACGCCTTTATAACTCTACTTTCAGATTCGTGATATTTTGTCAATGACCCATGAGGTTGCACTGCAAAAGGAATTCCGAATTTCGTTGCATACAAGTATCCAAGAATCGTGCTGAAAGTGTAAACTTGATGAAGAACTACCAAATCTGGCTTCGGCATGTCATTTAAAAGCCTATTTATACCTCTGAGTGAACCTAACCCGTAATCATTCTGGAATCTCGAAACCGAATAGACAAATTCAATCCCGATTGCCTGCAGATCTCTTATGTCGCTAGAGTTTCGTGCTAGCTGTCTCTCCGTGTTTCCTGTTGAGATGATTTGATTTTTAATTCCATATTTTGTCAATTGCTTTACGGTCATTAGAACCCCAGCAGGTACACCCCCTTTAGAGGCATCCAAGGAGAAGCAGAAGTGAGAAATTAACATTTAATCTACCAGTTTCGAAGAGCTATCGACTTGCTCGAGCCAGGAACACGTTTCATCAACTGCTTTTTCAAAAGTTATTGGTGATTCACCTAATAGCAATAATGTCTCTTCAAGTGGGGATGGGTTTGACGTAACTAAATTACGATATCTACTTCTGTATAGTGGGAATTTAACACCTAACTTAGTAAGTAGCTCGCCAATCTCACTTGCCACGAGTAAAACAAATTTTGGAATTTCACGCATCTTTTGATTGGTAAGTCGGTGCACAAAAGCGCTGACCCATTTGACTTGACGAATATTTTCGTCTCCAATATAAAAAACCTTCTTATCAGTGTAAGCACTTTCCATCTCCAGGAGTCGCAATATTTGCCATGCAGTGTTCTTAACATAGCCGTAGGCTTTAATCGCTTTATCACCTTTAGGGTGGAAGTATTTACCGTTGAAAATTTGCATCCACAACCCATCAGTGAGAATTGGATGCCATGGACCCCAGATTGTGGTTGGTCTGATAATCATCCAACTTGAGTTTTGCAACAACAGTTCCATCATTTCCTCGCCCAGTAATTTACTTTGACCATAAAACCCATAGGGATGTAGGTCTCTCGAATTTGTTGAATATGGATAACCGGGAGAATTGACATATTGAGAAGAGGTGAAAATCACTTTCCTTAAACTGTCTAAATTATCTGCTACTTCCAGAAGATTTCTTGTGCCCTTTATGTTGACTTCAAATTCAACTAGAGACTTTGCATTTTGGGTTGTCGTTGCAGCCAAGTGAATGATGAAATTTGGGTTGAACTTTAAAACCTCCTCTGCGACTTGATTCTTATCTGTTAGCGAAACATTTTTAAATTGGTCCAAATTCTGATTATTAATTGGCATCCGAATGTCTAGGTTCAAAACTGTGTAATCTTGCTTCAGTAGCAGCTCAATCAAGTGAATTCCGATGAATCCAGACCCACCTGTTACAAGTACCTTTTTCGACGCCATTGGCATAGAGTAATGTAGAACGTGAATTCGCCATTTCGCCGGAGCCTGGACCTTGCCGAGATTTATGAATACCAGAAATTGACTTGAAATTCCAGATAGCGACCTGGGGGGGATTTGATCATTACCTCAAATAAGCTTTTCTGAATGTATATTAAGCATTTGGCTATATTGGAAGGGGTTAAATTGAGACTAGCTATAGTTACTTTTAATTTCGATCCCAATCGACCTGGTGGCGTAAACAGCGTTGTGATTCAACTCCTTCAAATGATTCGGGGTTTTATACCTGCTAAACTAGATATTTTCTCTTTCTCTAATGTTTCTTACGATTCGAATTCAATAAGCTTGTTTCGTCCAAAAAGTTATAGAAATACACTCGTTGTCGCAGATGGAATGTTTCAAGATTCCAAGATAATACGAGTAGGCTCAATTGGTTCAGAATTAGAGTTTCTTCGATATAGAAAGCGGAATGAACTTAAGAATTTTTTTGAAAGTTATAGCGCAATTATCGTAGTAACAGGAATCATTCAGTTTGCGAATGTAATTCCTAAACTTCAAATTCCCGTTATTGTGCAATGCGCAACTCGTTTGCCGTGGGAACGACAGTCCCAGTACCCATCAATGAAAAGAGGTAAGAGAGTAATTCTGAAAATACAACGTCCAGTACTTGCAATTCAAGAATTTAGAGTTTTGCGATCACAAGCCATATTTCTAGTGGAGAACAGTAGAATGAAGAAATGGATTGAATCTAAGGCTTTCCAAACTCCTGAGGTTTGGTATCCGGGTGTAAAAACCTCAGCAGAAAAATTGCCTCCAGGTAATTCGCCAAGTATCAAAGGACATTTTGTATCGGTTGGTAGACTTAATGACTCAAGAAAAGGCTGGGAGAGGCTGTTCCTGGCATACAAAGAATCCTTCGACTTAAATCCAAAACTTCCTGGCCTAGTCGTTATAGGGGGAGGCGAGTTTCTTGAAAAAACACAAGAGTTAGTCGACAAGATAATCGTGAGTTATCCTGTCACGATCTTAAAAAATGCATCAAACCTTGAACGAGATAGAGTTATGTCCTCGGCTTCATATTTTCTTCAAACTTCTTACGAAGAAGGTCTTGGCCTAGCAGCATTAGAGGCTTTGAGCTTTGGAGTTCCGCTCATTTGCTCCGATACGGATGGTTCACGAGAGTACGTTGTGGAAGGTAGGAGTGGAACATTAATTCCTCAGGGGGAGCATTTTGTAAAGGATTTTGGCAAGGCTATAGCAAGTTCTCAATCTTGGAATTATGAAGCATTGCACGTGAGTTCCAAGGAATTATTCGGCTCAAAATTTAGTCAGGAAGTTTCTCTTCAGAGATTGCGCATAATTCTCAAAAATGTTGGAGTCTGTTAGATGTCAACTTTCTTGCTGTTGTTTGGAATCACTCTAGAGATTGTGTTTTTACTTCAAATCTCTAAAAATGCAAGCAGGGGTCCCAGATTTCTATTTACTGTTTTGAGCGTATTTTGGTTTTTAAGTTTCATTATGAGACCACTGATTTTTTTATACTCTCGAGATAATGGTATAGATAGCTCTATATATGACGCTCGAATTGGCCAAAACGAGAAAATTCTAAACGAGATTTTGTTTTCAATATTCTTGGGATGCCTGATTTTTTGCATTTCAATCTTTATGTTGAGCATCAGGCAGAGAAAGGTCCAGATTCACCAGGTGAAAACCGCGCAAGGTCATGACTATTCGACTCTTATATATTTTGGCTTTGCCTGCGGGTATGCAGCGATTCTTATTGAGGGCACCCAATTAAGAAATCCCTTTTCAAAGTCTTTAACCATTTTGGTCACAACAATTTTTTCTACATATCTTTGGAAGCGAAGTGAGCTTGGTTTCTCGCCTAAGAAGAACGCATTAATTTTAGCGTTTGGTGCCGTTGGTACTTTCTTACTTTCCTTCTCAGCCAATAACTCAAAGGGAGTACTTCTATTGCCATTGCTCGTTTTTCTTTCTTCTTTGCCAGTCTGGAAAAAAGAGAGTAGTAGCGGCATAAAAATATTTCTTATAGCGTTGGCTACTGTCATCTCAATTCAATTATTCTCAATACTCCAGACATTCAAACTGGGAGAAGTGAGCGTAAACGCTGCAAATAGAAATGTTGAAGAACTACCATGGTTTCTCTCCCCCTTTCTAATCTTGGTAAATCGATTTGACCAATTCGCGAGAGTTACAGATGTGTATTTTGCGGGAGTGAACCCGCTTGGAAGCTATCGGTCCTGGCTTACTCGTTTGATATTGAATCTACAGTGGAATCCGGGGCAAGGTCGCACTTCCATCTCATTCGGTCAAGAGTGGAATCAATTAGTGACAAACCAGAGTGTCATCGGAGCAAGGTTGAGCAAGGTGTCGCTTGCTCAGGGCATGATTGCTGAAGGATTAATTTGGTCAGGTTTTATCTCGCTCATAGTGGAGTGCCAAGCTATTTCGGTTATTTTTATTTGGATTGGCAGACTTTTAGAACGAGGTCCATTATCAATAGTTTTTGCGTTCGGCCTTATCGCTAATGGTTCGGTGTTTGAAATGGGTTTAGTTCAATTTTCGCAAATATTTAGTGGATCTGTAAAAATGCTGGCATTTATTTGGATAGCAAATATTTTTCATACATTTATGAGAAATAATAGATTGAAGAGGACTTAAAATCGGAAACTAAATCGTCACTTTTGCGAGTATGAATCTCAGCATTTCATCTGCGCGGTCAGTCCAAGTGTTTCTATTTTTTGTTATGTGGGTATAGCCATTCTCTGCGATTATGGCTGCCTTTTGTGGATTTTGAATGGCCCAATATATCCTATCTAAAAGTTCTTCTTGATTTTTGAAGAAAAGAGCTCCACCGCTAGAGCCAAACATCTCACGATGTTCGGAGGTGTCTTCGGCGATAATTAGCCCGCCGGAGGCTGGAATTTCAAAAGATCTTGCTGTGTGTTGGTCCCTATTATCTGAATTTAAGAGCCCGAGTTGAATCGGGGCCGAATTGATAAACAGAGAAAAATTCATCCCATAAACTGGGGGGAAAATCGAAGCGCGATGAACTAATTCTCGATTTCGGTTCCATTTCAATCCTGCTATAGCGAATTTCTTCCCAAATTTATGTGAAATATCTAAGACCAGTTCAGTACGATCTGGTCTCATATGCCCGACAAAACCAATAGAAAATTCTGAATCCACAAAGCCCAAAGGACTAGTTCTAAAATGCCATTCCTCATCATACGCATACCAGATAAAAATTCCAGGTTTGCCTGTACGATTGAATATCTCTTGGACATTGTGTTTTTTAGGTGTAAAGTGAAAATCATAGGAAGACTCGGCCGAATTAAATATTGAAGTCCTGTTGACGGGATTTGAAGAGTCATCTGGATGGAAATGGACTTTGATGGCTTGCAGATTTTCCAAAGTTGAACTTCCAAGATAATTACCTTTGAACACAAAAATTATGTTCGGTTGCACATTCCTAACTTTCGATCTAACTAGAATCGCAAGTATGCGTGAAGCCAGGAGACCATAAAAACGAGGAAAGAGAAAGAGGATAACTCTCCTCAATGAAAATCTGCCCGGTGTGTCGAAGACTTGAGTATTGAGCATGGTGGAGTCTCCAACAATTCTTTGAATTCCCTTATACAGTGAAAGCGCATTGCTTCCGATTCCTCCATGCCCGATGAATAGAATCCTTAGCCCATCATATTTCTTTGAATTCAATTGGACTGCCTCCTCTCCATAAATCACAAGAAGTAAAAATCAACGGGTACCTCCTGATTGAAAGTGATTATAAATTGACTTGTGGGACACGGATGCAATTATCAAAGTTGAAATAAATTCTGCAAGAGATAGAACTATCAGTATTTTTTCTAATGAGAAATCAACTCTGGATGTTAATAAGAATATAACTAAGAAAATTGAGGTCCCAAGGCTAATAAGAGATATCTGGAAGTTGTGGTTGATTGCGTTAAAACGTGATTTTTGGTTCTGATTGACACTTAGGATTATTGAATACAACGCTCCTAAAGTGAATATTGAATTACCTGGTTGAACATTGTCATGAGTCCAGATAGTAATTAGCTTCTCCCCGGCAAATCGATAGATCAAAGCAATGAAAAGCGATAACCACAGAACTGACTTTAGACTTTCGCGCATTAAACCTTGCATTTTGGTAAGATTGTTTTCAACCCAACTGGCAGACATTTCATATGCAAATGAATGTGATAACAAACTAGTAAGCTGCAATCCAAATCTGAAGAAGGTCCTTGTGGTGGTAAAAATCACCAAATTCGATGCAGTGAGGACCCCACTGAGAATGATTACTACTCCATTGATGCTCAATATGTCTGAGATTTTCACAAGAAAAAAAGGAAAACCTTGATGAATTACTCTAATAATTTGAGATGACTTCAACGGACCAAATTTTATAAATCTCAACCTACGCGGAACAAAGAGAACCATTCCAGTAAAAAAGCAAGATTTGAACAAAAAACTTGAAATGGCAATAACCGTTAGGGATTCGCTAAAATGGATTACTGCTAATACAGTACCGATAAACTCGGCCCCTCTTAGACCATTACTGAAATGTAGCCCAATTGCAACCTTGGAATCGATTCGCAGCATTCCCTCTAGGAGACCAGAGAAACTTTGCATTAAGTTAGACAACATAAAAATTGCAACTAGTAATACATTTATTGACTCTATCGCAAATATATCTAGTGCAAAAATTATAAGCAAGAATATAAAATTGGAGACCAAAAGTAGATTTGTGGTTTGCTTTAAGATTACGTCTATTTCTTCCCAATCGCCTTTCGAATCTAGATACGAAAAGAGATTTTGGCTTGAAGCTATTGATCCAAAATCAAGTAAGAGTGCCATCTGTGCAATGCTAAATGAAGTCAACCATATAGCGTATTGATTCGTACTAAGATGAATCAAAAAAAGAGGAAGAGAAATGAGTTGAATAATCAATAAGCTAAAAGAGCCCGTGCCGAGAGCAGTGAAATTGGTAAGAAAATTTGGAAATCGTGAACGGAATGACTTTGATTGAGAGTCCATTTTAAGTCCATTCCCTTCATGCGCAGGTATGTTTGCGCCCTAAGTCAAAGGGTACCTTTTATTGAACTTCATAACATCCTCAAGTGTTTAGCGATTGAATAAACCAGACTGTATTATAGAACTCATCAAAATCAAAGTAAATAATGAATCGAAATTGGTGATAACAAGATGCGAATATGCAAAGTGAGATTCGCAGATTACAAGGTAGTCCCCCGAAAATCACTCGGGATTGGTTGCAATTAGGCTTTAATTCCTAGAATGGAGTAGGTAAAGTGATTCCTAAGATAGTTCACCTCACCTGCTCGGACTTCAGTTCATTGCCATCTGAGATCTTGACGAAGAACCAGCAGTTGGAGCGAATAAATCCAGATTTTCAGTTTAGATACTACGATGATAAATCGATGATTCAATGGATTTCTGAGAACTGCGACAAAAGAACTCGTGAAATATTTTTAAATATTAATTCTAAGTACGGCGCAGCGAGAGCAGATTTATTTCGGTATCTCATTCTAAATCAGATAGGAGGTATCTATTTAGATATAAAGTCTAGTTGTAAAGTGCCTTTTAGTAGTTTTATAGTTTCCAGAGATAAATTGATCACTTCACATTGGATGACAGATGATGGGAAAATCGATACCAATTTGGGAATTCATCTTGGTCTTTTGAAACATAGATTAACAGAATATCAACAATGGTTTGTGATTGCGCAACCTAATAATGTCGTTCTTACCGAAGTAATCAATCAAGTTCTTACTATTTTGCAAAAGAAAACAAATGCGTTTAACGCAAAGTTTGGACGAGTCGGAGTTCTAGAGAGCACTGGTCCAATAGTTTTCACGAAAGTGCTAAGTGCTTTTGAAGAAGGTAAAGATTTTACTTTGATTGATTCAAAAAAGTGCGGGCTACTTTACTCAATTTATGAGGACGGGGAAAAAGAAACTCATTACAAGTTATTCAAAACTCATTATTCGCAATTGTTCGAACCAATCGTAAAAGGAGATGGTCATTCATTTTTTTTTGCGACTCAGTTTAACAAATTTATAAAGCAGTATTCGTTACGTTTACACTTAAAGATTTACAAGTGGTTAAGAGATACTTAATACACTAATCCGTAACTCCAAGTTGTTCAAGAAATCTTATTGGGACAGCAATGATTAGAGAGTGATATTTAGTTGGGATATTTGCAGCGCTGGTAAAGAAAGTGTATTTTTCACCCAAAATCATCCAAATTAACTTGCCAAATCTACGAGACAAAGGGTTCCTTCCCCAGGAATTTTCTTCTGTCCACACAAATCTATAACCCAAATCATTGAGGAAGCTGAGACTTATTGATGTGTTATTGACTATTTCATGTTCCCACTGTTCCAAGAGAATCAGCGGTTGGTGGCTGATAATAGTGTCTATTGCACCTCTTAATACTTCAATTTCAAAACCTTCGACATCAATCTTCATTAGACTTACAGAGTTTGTTCCTAAATTGATATCATCTAGTAACTTGATGTTTATTTTTTCCTGCATTTGGAACGCGTCATGATCTTTGATTATGCTTGAAGATCCATAATTAGAGGTATTACTATATAAAGTGGATTCAGAATTTTCACTCCCTAGAGCTAATTTTTCAATCCTTACATTGGCTAAATCTTCGGTGTTAATTTCTAGTAATCTAAAAATTGTTGAACTTGGTTCGAATGCGATTACTTTTGAAAAGATGCGAGAAAAGTAGTGTGAATGATTTCCAATATTTGCACCGATGTCGAGTGCAGTTGTCTTCGCAAACAGAGGCATCAGTGGCTTTAGAAAAGCAAAGAGAGTGTCAAGTTGGTTTTTTTCATAAGTCCCATTAACGGAAATCTCATGACCTATCAGATCGTTTGTGAAGATGGCTTTTACGGAACTCTGTTCTTGCCGGAAATGGTTTCCCCTCTTTTGTAATTGAGAGAACAAAACTCTACTTTTTAGGTACTCAAGCGGCGTAATTTTCGAAGTGATTCGTATTCTCATAGCCCTATAATTGGGTATATAGTTCCGATTTGCTTCGTTTAACTGGAATTATTCAAAAGTGTCCAATTGGTTCGGAAATCCAAGTGGGTTGTGAGGGACTCGAACCCCCGACCCGGTGATTAAGAGTCACCTGCTCTACCAACTGAGCTAACAACCCATTCAAGCGTCGAAACGCCTGAATGCAGAGCAGACCCTACCAGCGCCGCGC
>JACCDK011244050.1_pt1 | contig 10537 bp, 9 predicted proteins | sample 7445871 | NCBI WGS metagenome assembly JACCDK01 (sample SAMN15323436, study PRJNA562643) | freshwater metagenome | isolation source: river surface water | place: USA:Blue River Watershed | collected 2017-08-15
TCATCGAGATGCCGTCGAGAGCCGTGCCCAGGATCAGGTAGACCACCACCAGCACCGCGATCAGGCCATAGGGCGAGAGCTGCAGGCCATGGACGAACTCGGCCAGCTCACGCGGAATGCCGGTGAACGCCATGGTCTTGGTCAGGAAGGCGGCGCCGGCCAGGATGAACATGATCATGCAGCTCACCCGCGTGGCGCCCACCAGCCCTTGCCAGAAGTTCTGCCAGGTCAGGCTGCGGCCGGCGGCGGCAATGGCCAGAGACCCGAGCACGCCGTAGGCTGCGCATTCGGTGGCGGTGGCAATGCCCGCCACCAGCACCCAGACGATGAAGACGATCAGCAGCGTGCAGGGGATCAGGCTGCCCGAGCGGCGGATCTTTTCCCAAAAGGGCGTGGGCGCCTCGGGGGGCGGCACCTTGTCGGGGTTTTTGAGGCTCCACCAGCCGATGTAGGCCGAGAACAGGCCCATGAGCAAAAAGCCTGGCAGAAAGCCCGCGAGGAACAGCCGGATCACGCTCGCGTCGGCCGCCACCGCATAGACCACCATGGTGATCGAGGGCGGAATCAGGATGCCGAGACCACCCGCCGCCGCCAGAGAACCCAGCGCAATGTTGCGGTCGTAGCCGCGCCGCTCCAGTTCGGGCAGGGCCACCTTGGCAATGGTGGCGCAGGTGGCCGCCGACGAGCCCGAGACCGAGCCGAAGATGCCGCAGCCCAAAATGGTGGTGTGCATCAGCCGCCCCGGCACCTTCGACAGCCAGGGCGCCAGGCCGTCGAACATCTGCTCGGACAGTTTGGTGCGGTAGAGGATCTCGCCCATCCAGATGAACATGGGCAAGGCCGCCAGCTCCCAGCTGGCAGCGGTTTCCCAGAAGGAAGAAAACAGGTTCTTGCCCGGCAGGGTGTTGGTGAAGAAGGCCTGGCCGACCCAGCCGACGATGGCCAGCGTCATGGCGATCCAGACCCCACCGCCGAGCATCAGCAGCATCAGGAACAGCAGCAGGCCGCCGATTTCGAGCAGTCCCATCAGAGTTCCTCCGAAAAGTCGCCACGGGCGTGGCGCTCTTCCACGCGCGCCACATAGCTGGGTTTGCCCCCGCGCAGCACGCACACGCATTCATCGAGCACCGCGATCACCAGGATCAGGGCACCCACCACAAAGCTCATTTGCGGAATCCAGATCGGAATGGCCACCATGTTGCCGGCGATGTCGTTGAACTCCCAGCTCTCGTAGGTGAAGCGCGCGGCCCAGTAGCCCAGGTAGCCAATGGCCACGGCGGCAATCGCCAGCGAGACGACTTCGAGCCAGCGGCGCACGCGCGGCGACACCGATTCGAGCACCAGGGTCACCCGCACGAAGTCGCCGTTGCGAAAGCTGTAGGCCATGCCCAGAAAGGCGGCCGCAGCGCACAGCCAGGCCACCACGTCGTTGATCCAGGCCACGCGCCAGTCCAGGCTGCGACCGACCGAGGCGTAGACCATGAGGATGAGGATGGCCAGCACGCACAGGGCGGCCAGCTGGCCGCCAGCGGCATACAGGCCGTCGAAAAAAAGCCGCCAGCGTCTGGCGCTGGCGGAAGGTACTGCGGTCATCTGAAATTCAGCGGTTGTACGCGTCGACCAGGGCCTTGCCCTCGGCGCCAGATTTTTCCAGCCATTCCTTGAGCATGGTGTCGCCCACCTTCTTCATGTCGGCCTTGAGTTGTGCAGACGGCGCGGTCACGGTCATGCCATTGGTCTTGAGGGTGGCCAGCGTGGTGTCGTTGACCTTGCGCGACTCGACCCAACCGCGGGCTTCGGCATCGGCGGCGGCCTTGAGCACGGCGTCCTGGGTGGCTTTGTCCAGCGCGTCGAAGGCCTTCTTGTTGGCGATCACCGCGTTCTTGGGCAGCCAGGCCTGCACGTCGTAGTAGTACTTCAGGTGCTCGTAGAGCTTGCTGTCCACGCCGGTTGCACCCGAGGTCATGGTCGACTCGACCACGCCAGTGGCCAGGGCCTGGGTGAATTCGGCGGCCTGCACGGTCACCGGTTGGGCGCCCACCAGTTCGGCGATGCGGGCGGTGGACGGGCTGTAGGAGCGCCACTTGATGCCCTTGAGGTCGGCGGCGCTGTTGATCGGCTTTTTGCTGTAGATGCCCTGCGGCGGCCAGGCCACCGAGTACAGCAGGACCATGCCCTGCTCGGCCAGCTTTTTCTCCATCAGCGGCTTCTGGGCCTTGTAGAGCTTCATCGATTCGTCGTAGCTGTCGGCCAGGAAGGGGAGGCCGTCGGCGGCATAGATTGGCCACTCGTTGCTGAAGTTGGCCAGCAGGATCTCGCCGGCCTGGGCCTGGCCACCCTGGACGGCGCGCTTGATTTCGGGGGCCTTGAACAGCGAGGCGTTGGCATGCACCGTGATCTTGAGCTTGCCGCCGCTGGCCCGGTCCACATCGGCCGCAAACTGGTTCAGGTTGAGTGTGTGGAAGTTGGTGGCGGGGTAGGCGGCGGGCAGGTCCCACTTGGTCTGGGCCTGTGCGCTGGCGCCGAAGGCCATCAGGCTGGAGATCACGGGAGCCATCAGGCTCAGGTTCAGGGTGCGGCGTTTCATGGATGCTCCTGGAAAAAGAGGTGTTCAAGCTGTGCAAGACCCGTACCACCTATCGGGCATCGTGGTGGTGCATCGGCACCCGACAACTGTATGCAAGCGCTCCGGCTTGGGGATCGGTGATTTCCCTTAATGTCGACAATTTGTTGGCATTTTGTTGCTGATCGATCTAGACTTTGTGGGAAACCACCGCTGCACGCCTGGCGTGCGCATGCATCATGCCCCGCAAAAACACCGCTTCCCTGGCTTCGCCCCCGCCCATCGTTTCGTCGGCCCATCTGGTCTCGCCCGACAGCGCGCAGATGAGCGAATTCGAATTCGGCCTGATCGTGGCCGGCAACGCTTTTCACCGCTGGGTGGTGCACTGCATGTCGGCGGCCGGGCTCAAGGACCTCACGCCGCTGGACGTGCTGGTTTTGCACCACGTGACCCACCGTGCCCGCGACAAACGGCTGGCCGACATCTGTTTCATCATGAACATCGAAGACACGCACCTGGTGAATTACGCGCTCAAAAAGTTGCAGGGTCTCGGTGTGGTGGCTTCGCACAAAAGCGGCAAGGAAGTGACCTATGCCGCCACCGACAAGGGCCAGCAGCTGGTGCAGCGCTACCGCCAGATCCGCGAGGCCTGCCTGATTTCTGCCCTCAAGGCCGACGACGCCCTCAACCGCGACATTGGCGAGCTCGCCCGGCTGTTGCGTGTGCTATCCGGCATTTACGACCAGGCCGCTCGCTCGGCCGCTTCCTTGTGAGCTTTCTCATGACGACTCCCGAAACCTCTTCCCGCTGGCAGTTCTGGATCGACCGGGGCGGCACTTTCACCGACGTCGTGGGCCGGCGCCCCGACGGCACGCTGGTGACGCACAAACTCCTCTCCGAAAACCCGGAGCACTACCGTGACGCTGCGGTGGCTGGGATCCGGCACCTGCTGGGCCTCAAGGCTGGCGAGCCGGTCACGCCCTCGCAGGTCGAGTGCGTGAAGATGGGCACCACGGTGGCTACCAACGCCTTGCTCGAGCGCAAGGGCGAGCCCACGCTGCTGGTGACCACCAAGGGGTTCAAGGACGCGCTGCGCATCGCCTATCAGAACCGTCCGCGTCTGTTTGACCGCCAGATCGTGTTGCCCGAGCTGCTCTACGAGCGCGTGATCGAGGCGCAGGAGCGCATGGGCGCGCACGGAGAGGTGGTCGAGCCGCTGGACGAGGCGCATCTGAGGGAGCGCTTGTGGGCTGCCTACGATGCGGGCCTGCGCAGCGTGGCGGTGGTCTTCATGCACGGCTACCGCTATACCGAGCACGAACAGGCGGCCGCCCGCATCGCGCGCGAAGTCGGCTTCACGCAGGTCAGCACCAGCCACGAGACCAGTCCGATGATGAAGTTCGTCAGCCGGGGCGACACCACCGTGGTCGACGCCTACCTCTCGCCCATCCTGCGCCGCTATGTGGACCAAGTGGCCGGCGAGATGCCGGGCGTCCAGCTGTTTTTCATGCAGTCATCGGGAGGGTTGACCGATGCCCACGCCTTCCAGGGCAAGGACGCGATCCTCTCGGGTCCGGCCGGGGGCATCGTGGGCATGGCCCGCACCGCTGCGCTGGCCGGCTGCGACAAGTTGATCGGCTTTGACATGGGCGGCACCTCGACCGATGTGTCGCACTTTGCCGGCGAGTTCGAGCGTGAGTTCGAGACGCAGGTGGCGGGTGTGCGCATGCGCGCGCCGATGATGAGCATCCACACCGTGGCGGCCGGTGGTGGCTCGATCCTGGCGTTTGACGGCGCGCGCTTTCGCGTTGGCCCCGAGAGCGCGGGCGCCAACCCCGGCCCGGCCAGCTACCGCCGTGGCGGCCCGCTGGCCGTGACCGACGCGAACGTGATGCTGGGCAAGATCCAGCCGGCCTGGTTCCCGAAAGTGTTTGGCCCGCAGGCCAACGAGCCGCTGAGCGCAGAGCCGGTGCGCGAGAAGTTCGATGCGCTGGCGCAGCAGACCGGCCGCAGTGCCGAGGACGTGGCCGAGGGCTTCATCCGCATCGCGGTGCAGCAGATGGCCAACGCGATCAAGAAGATTTCGGTGGCGCGTGGGTATGACGTGACCCGCTACACCCTGCAATGCTTTGGCGGCGCGGGCGGCCAGCACGCCTGCCTGGTGGCCGACGCGCTGGGCATGACGCGGGTGCTGGTGCACCCGCTGGCAGGGGTGCTTTCAGCCTATGGCATGGGCCTGGCCGACCAGAACCTGATCCGCGAGCAGGCGGTGGAACTGCCGCTGGAGGCCGCCGCCATGGCGCCCATGGCGGCGCAACTGGACGCCCTGGCCGCACAGGCCAGCCAGGCCCTGCAGGCGCAGCAACTGAGCCGCTCCGAGGTGCAGGTGCGCCGACGCGTGCATGTGCGCTACGAAGGCACCGATTCGGCCCTGGTCGTGCCCTTTGGCGATCTGGCGGCCATCCAGTCCGGCTTCGAGGCCGCTTACCGCCAGCGCTTTGCCTTTTTGATGCAGGGCAAGCGGCTGATCGCCGAGGCGGTCTCGGTGGAGGCGGTGGTGGCGGGCGATGCCCCGGCCGAGCCGCGCCAGGATCTGCAGGCCGTGCGCGATGTGCCGCGCCGCGAGACGGTGCGCCTGTACAGCAGCGGCGCCTGGCACGAGGCGGCCCTGGTGGTGCGCGAAGACCTGCGCCCGGGCGACGAAGTCCCTGGCCCGGCCATCATTGCCGAGAAAAATGCGACCACGGTGGTGGAGCCCGAGTGGACAGCGCGCCTGACCGACCTCGACCACATCCTGCTCGAACGCCAGGTGCCGCGCGCGCAGAGCTTTGCGGTGGGCACCACGGTGGACCCGGTGTTGCTGGAGGTGTTCAACAACCTGTTCATGAACATCGCCGAGCAGATGGGTCTGCAGCTGCAGAACACGGCCTACTCGGTCAACATCAAGGAGCGGCTGGATTTTTCGTGTGCGCTGTTCAGCGCCGAAGGCCAGCTGATCGCCAATGCGCCGCACATGCCGGTGCACCTGGGCTCGATGGGTGAGAGCATCCAGACCGTGATCCGCGAGAACGCCGGGCGCATGCAGCCGGGCGATGTGTACGTCCTCAACGACCCCTACCACGGGGGCACCCACCTGCCGGACGTGACGGTCATCACGCCGGTGTTTTTGGATGAGTCCGTTCGGTCTGAGATCCCCACCCCCGTTCGGCCTGAGCTTGTCGAAGGCCTTTCGCGCACTTCGACAGGCTCAGTGCGAACGGGTGAGGCAGGCACTTCGACAAGCTCAGTGCGAACGGATCGCCCTGTTTTTTACGTGGGCTCGCGCGGCCACCATGCCGATGTGGGCGGTCTCACACCGGGCTCCATGCCGCCGTTCTCCACCCGCATTGAAGAAGAGGGCGTGCAGATCCAGAACTTCAAGCTGGTCGAAGCGGGGCGCCTGCGCGAAGCCGAAATGATTGCGCTGCTGCAAAGTGGGCAGTACCCCAGCCGCAACCCGCAGCAGAACCTGGCCGACCTCAAGGCGCAGATCGCCGCCAACGAAAAAGGCGTGCAGGAGTTGCGCCGCATGGTGGATCAGTTCAGCCTGCCGGTGGTGCAGGCCTACATGCGCCATGTGCAGGACAACGCCGAGGAGTCGGTGCGCCGCGTCATCACTCGCCTCAAAGACGGCCAGTTCACATTGCCGCTGGACAACGGCGCGCAGATTCAGGTGGCGGTGAGGGTTAACGCGGCTGCTCGCAGCGCCGAGATCGACTTCAGTGGCACCAGCGCGCAGCTGGGCAACAACTTCAACGCGCCGCGCGCCGTCTGCATGGCCGCAGTCCTCTATGTCTTCCGCACCCTGGTGGATGACGACATCCCGCTCAACGCAGGTTGCCTCAAGCCGCTGAAGGTCATCATCCCGGAGGGCTCCATGCTCAACCCCTTGCCGCCGGCCTCGGTGGTGGCGGGCAATGTGGAAACCTCGTCCTGCATCACCAACGCGCTGTTCGGCGCCCTGGGCGTGATGGCGGGCAGCCAGCCGACCATGAACAACTTCACCTTCGGCAATGCGCGTTACCAGTACTACGAGACGATCTCGGGCGGCAGCGGTGCGGGGGGGCGTTTTGATGAGCACGGGGCGCTGGTGGGCGGCTTTGACGGCACCTCGGTGGTGCAGACCCACATGACCAATTCGCGCCTGACCGACCCGGAGGTATTGGAGTTCCGCTTCCCGGTGCGGCTGGAGAGCTACGCCATCCGCCAGGGCTCGGGCGGCGCCGGGCGCTGGAGGGGCGGCGACGGCGGCGTGCGGCGCATCCGCTTTCTGGAGCCGATGACGGCGGGCATCCTGTCCAATGGCCGGGTGCATCCGGCCTTTGGTGCAGCAGGCGGGCAGGCGGGGCAGCCAGGTATCAACCGGGTGGTTCGCCACAGCGGCCAGGTGCAGGAGCTTGCGCACATCGGCCAGACCGAGATGGCCGAGGGCGACATCTTCGAGATCCACACGCCAGGGGGCGGCGGCTATGGGCGGGTCGCCTGAGCCATGGGCGACGAGGCCATGAAAACTGCAGGCGTGCTGGTCACGGGTTTCGAGCCTTTTGGTGGCGATGACATCAACCCCTCCTGGGAGATCGCCCGGGCATTGGACGGCACCTGTCTGACAGACGGCACGCCTGTCGAGGCTGCCTTGCTGCCCTGCGCCTTTGAAGCGGTGGAGCCAGCGCTGGTGCAGGCGATCGAACGCCATCGGCCGCGATTGCTGATTGCACTCGGGCTGGCGGGCTCGCGCACCGAGCTGGGCGTGGAGCGCGTGGCGCTCAACTGGTGCGACGCGCGCATCCCCGACAACGCCGGCGAGCAGCCGCTGGACCGGCCGGTGGTGCCCGGTGCGCCGGTGGCCTACCTGAGCCCCTTGCCGGTCAAGGCCATGGCGCAGGCGATGCGTGAAGCGGGCGCGCCAGCCATGGTGTCCTACAGCGCGGGCACCTTCGTGTGCAACCAGGTCCTGTACCTGTTGGCACACGGCATGCAAACGCGTTGGCCAGGGCTGAGGGCAGGCTTCATCCATGTGCCCGGCCTGCCGGGGCAGCGCAGCATCACGGCGCCAGGCTTTGCCGGTCTGCCTCTGGCCCTGCAGACACAGGCGGTCCGTGCTGCCCTCGAAGTCGCCTGGCATATGCAGCAGGATGCGCTGCTGCCTGGTGGCAAGCTGGATTGAACCTGCTGCGGGTTGTTTGCATTCAAGCCGAGCAGCGTGCTCAGCGTGCAGTTTGTGCAGGGAAAGCCTCAGCGCCTACCCGCAGGCCCTGTTCGGACAGCTGCGCGGCTTTCCTGGGTCCGATCCCCGGAATGCGTCGCATCAGGTCCTGCCAGTCCCGAAAGGCTTGGCGTTCGCGCTCTTGCAATATGAGTCGGGTGGTGGCGGGCCCCAGACCGCGCAGGCCGTCCAGGTCCACCTCGCGTGCGCGTTCCAGATCGATCGTCTGTGCTTGAGACAAGGCGGCCAGACACAGCAGCCCGAGTGACAGTGCTCGTTTCAAGTCCTTCTCCCTTGGGCGAATTGCCCTGTGCCCATTGTGCGGGGCAGGCGCGCGCAGGGGAAGAGGGCGGCTTCAGAGTTCTTCGACGCGGCGGGGCGGGTAGCTGTCCCAGGCCTGGCAGCCTGGGCAGTGCCAGAAATGCTCTTTGGCCTCGAAGCCGCAGGCGGCGCAGCGGTAGCGGGCCAGGGGGCGGGCGGCGCTGTCCAGCGCCTTCTGGACGGCGGGGGGCACGGCTTCCTGCGCCGGGGCGGCCGCCAGCCAGCGCGAAGCGGCGAGCAGGGAAGGGTGTTTTTGCAGGTGCTGCAAAAACGGCTGGCGTGAATCGTGGGTGGCCGAGGGGCCGAGCGAAACCAGGGCTTCGAGGACGTCCAGGCTGGAATGCTGCTGGTAGAAATCCTGCAGCAGCTGGCGTGCAGCAGCTTCTTGCCCGCAGGCCTGCGCTGCCTTGACCAGGCTGGTTGCCGCCAGCGGCGCGGTCGGATCGTGTTGCTCAAACAGTGGCCGCAGTGCGTCCAGGGCCTCTGCCGCTTGCTGGCGGGTCAGCAGCAGTTGGCCCAGCAGGATGCGCGCGCGCGGGGCCTGCGGGATGTCCTTGACGGTCGATTGCAGCAGCGTCAGTGCACGGTCGGTATCGCCCTGTGCAAAGGCTTCGCGCGCCTGTTCGCAGCGGTAGTGGGCCTGGCGCACACTGAAGTTGGCTTCGCCCGAGCGTTCCAGCAGTTCCGCCACTTGCGCAGCCTGTGGCCATTCCCGCGAGCGCTCGTAAATGGCCAGCCGGGCCAACCGGGCCTGGCCTTCGTAGGGCGTGCCTTCGAGCTTGCGCAGGGCGTCTTCGGCGCGGTCGAGCAGGCCGGCCTTGAGGAAGTCCAGTGCCAGCCCATGCTGGGCGCGCTGGCGGTCGGCGGCGCTCAGGTCGGCGCGCGCCAGCAGGTGCTCGTGCACCCGCACAGCTCGGTCGTATTCGCCGCGTCGGCGAAACAGGTTGCCCAGCGCGAAGTGCAGCTCGGAGGTGTCGGGGTCGTTCTGCACCGCTTCGATGAAGGCGTCGATGGCCTGGTCCTGCTGTTCGTTGAGCAGGTAGTTCAGGCCCTTGAAGTAGGCACGCGGGGCCTGGCGGTTGGCGATGCGCAGCTGGCGCAGGTCCAGCCGCGATGCGATCCAGCCCAGCGCAAAAGCCAGTGGCAGGCCGATCAGGATCCAGGTCAGGTCAAGCTCCACCGGGAGTCTCCTGTGCGGCGGCGGCGGGTGCCTGCGCCTCGCGCACCTGGCGTGCGGCCTGGCGCTGGCGCCACCAGCGCGGCACCATGCCCAGCACGCCCATGGCCACGCCCAGTGCAAACGTGCTCAGCACGACCAGCACTGTCGGTGCCTGCCAGTGGGTGCCGAAGAAAAAATTGACGCGGGTGTCCTGCTGGTTGTTCAGGGCGAACGCAAACAGGGTGAAGAAAACGGCGGCTTTCAGGAACCACTGAAGCAGCCGGAGCAGACGTTTCATGCAGGGCCTCGCAAGTGCGCTGATTCTAGCGGGCCGACCTCTTCTTCAGAGGGGTCAGGATGACACAGGGCCGCTCTGCGGCTGGACGGTGGCAGCGTCCACGGCTTCGCGCAGGGCCTTGCCGGGTTTGAAATGGGGCACGCGCTTTTCCGGGATCATGACGCTCTCTCCGGAGCGTGGGTTGCGGCCCACGCGGGGGGGGCGGCGGTTGATCGAGAAGCTGCCAAAGCCACGGATCTCGATGCGGTGGCCTCGCACCAGGGCATCGCTCATGGCATCGAGCACCGTCTTGACGGCCAGTTCGGCGTCGCGGTGGGTCAGCTGCGTGAAGCGGGCGGCCAGTTCTTCAACCAGATCGGAGCGGGTCATCGCGTGTTCCTTGGGTCAGAGCGCATCGTGGCAGGATTCGGACTCAAAAAAAGCCTGCCCCGAAGGGCAGGCTGTTCGAGACTGAAAGCGCAGGCGATCAGTTGTTGTCCAGCTTGGCACGCAGCAGGGCGCCCAGGCTGGTGGTGCCGGCGTTGCCGGTGTTCTGGCTCAGCGAAGCCATGGCTTCCTGCTGGTCGGCCTGGTCCTTGGCACGGATGGACAGCTGGATGTTGCGCGTCTTGCGGTCGATGTTGACCACCACGGCAGACACTTCGTCGCCTTCCTTGAGCACATTGCGGGCGTCTTCCACGCGGTCCACCGAAATTTCGGAGGCACGCAGGTAGCCGGTGATGTCGTCGCCCAGATCGATCTCGGCGCCCTTGGCGTCCACGGTCTTGACCTTGCCGCTCACCACGGAACCCTTGTCGTTGACCGAGGTGAAGGTGCTGAACGGGTCACCGTCGAGCTGCTTGATGCCCAGGGAGATGCGCTCGCGCTCCACATCGATGGCCAGAACGATGGCTTCGACTTCCTGGCCCTTCTTGTACTCGCGCACGGCTTGTTCGCCGGCTTCGTTCCAGGACA
>JACCDK011982219.1_pt1 | contig 10533 bp, 9 predicted proteins | sample 7445871 | NCBI WGS metagenome assembly JACCDK01 (sample SAMN15323436, study PRJNA562643) | freshwater metagenome | isolation source: river surface water | place: USA:Blue River Watershed | collected 2017-08-15
ATTAGAAAAAAAGAATTACCAAAATCCAAGAGAGCAAAAACTAAGCCAGAAAAGCTAAGACAGAGCGTCAGCAAGGACCTTGCGCATAAAAGCCCTTAGGGGCTCAATCGATGGCCTATGCTTAAGCAGGGCTTCTCCTGAGTAGCAATCGGAATACCGGGCCTCTTCGAGTGTCGTATCCAACGCTTCAAAATTTGATCCCATCATCGGGGCAAGATTAATAAAAGCACGCGGATTAAAGTCCACGCTCACATTACTGTCGACCCAGCTAACCGGCAAGCAGTTACTATAAAACGCCTCCGGAATTTTCTCCGTGTAATACCCGGGATAGAGACCATTTTCTGGGCATAAATTAAGCGCAAACTGAGAAAGAAGATCCTTTTTTAAAAAACCACTCTGATGATGGTTTTTGATATCTGGCTCAAAGTAGGGCCCACGGCAGTGCACAGCCATACGTTGTTGCATCGCGGCTAGAAGGGTGCTTCGTGGTTCGCGCAGGTGAGAGCTCAAGAAAAGTGCCTGCCAATTTCTTCCCTGATAAGCCTTTCCCAATGGTTGGGTTAAACGATCAAGGTTGAGCAATTCCCCATAACGCGGATTTTGATGACCAACAACACCCTCATGGGTCCAATCGATCATTTCCATCCAGTAGGGAAGACGAAAATGACGATCAGACTCAATCGCTTGATCAAATGAGATGCTGTAGTCAGCCTGCCAATAGTCATGACGAACATTCTCAGCCGTATGAAATAGTCTTAACGGAGCATGCTCCCGCCGGCCAATCGATTGGTCAATCAGGTCATGCAGGGGGGTAACGAGGGGACGTAACGGCTTGGGGCACCAGCGCAATTTTTTGGGATTTGGATCAACAAAAGACCCCAAAATGAGCAAATCGGCATCCGAAGATGCTGTCCATCTAATCGCATAACCCATGGACTCAATTAAGTGAGGTAGGAGGCTTAAGCGATAATCACTGGGTAATCCAAGGGTTGCGATTCTAATCGTGGACATTATTCTTTATGATCGAGGTTTAGATTTGTTTACCCAAAGTGTCTGAGAGTTGCCTCATTTTATGACAAGCCAATCGATATCAACCCAGCAAGAGATTCCAGACTGGCTCATTTGGATCCAATGCCTCGCATTTGTTGTCTTGTATGCGGTTTGGATTTTGCCGGAGATTGTCGGCGCTCGAAATACCTCCATGATTGTTGGGGCAGTCGCGGGCCTGTACCCAATCTACGTCTACCGAAATAAGTTCACCCAACGACAGGCATTTCCGCTCTGGCTGATTGCAGCTCTCTTTGTTTGGGCCATAGTGCATTACTTTTTTTTTAGCCAAGATCCAGAGGCACAAGCGCGTGAGTTGCATCGCATCTGGCGCTACGCTGCGATTTCTACGGTCTTTGGGGTCGGGCTAGGGCTTTCGCTATCGGCAAAACCCAAGCAAATCTACTGGCAGCTCATTTACTTGGGGCTTTGCACTCCACTAATCATTTATTTGGTCAAGTATGTGCTTACGACTTATGGGACCTCTTGGGGATTGAATGTCCCCCTCTATTTACAAATCAATTTTGAGAGCCAGCCCTACTACATCCATAAAGTGAACTACACCATCTTTTGTATGCCGGCCCTGGCCACAGCCTTTGGCCTGATTGCCCAGCGATTTAAGCAAGCGCAAACACTTGCAAGTAAAGACATCATTTTTTTCTTGCTAAATACTTCAATTATTTTTTTTACTTTTTTTCTTTTCTATATCCAGAACATTAAAAATGCGATGGCGTACACTCTGCTGATTTTTATTTTGTTCATCCTTGCGCCGTTAAGAATCATCTTTTCAAGAAAAAGTAATAAATTACCGTCATTGGTTTTAACCGGCATCCTAGCCGCAATCATCAGCTATTTTACGTACCAACATGTTCAAAAAAACGACTCCTGGAAAACGCTGACCGCCGATGCAAAGATTGCCATCCAAAAAGAAAAGTACGACCACTGGAAGTGGGGCGGAGAAAAAGGCTATCCCCTTAACGAGTTCGGCAAGACGGTCTCTTCAACAAATTACGAGCGGATAGCGTGGGCGATTGAGGCCACCCAATTGATTCGCGATAATCCGGCAGGATACGGCCTAGTGGAGCTCTCCTTTCGTAAGCTCATGAACAAGACCTACCCTGAAGTGGCCAATGTCGGTAGAAATCTCTCCCACAGCCACAGCGGGTGGCTGGATATCATTCTAGGTCTGGGTATTCTTGGTGGCTTCCTAATCATCGCGCCGATGCTGTATCTCATTTGGAGCTACCAAAAGGCAAACGAAAATTTCCAAACCCTATTCGTTTGGTCGTTAACCAGCCTATTTTTGTGCTGGATGACCTCCGAGGTGTCGAGCACAGTGACGCTTATGAGCCTTATCTTCTCGATTGCGCTCGCCGGGGCATTCAAGCTAAAAATTAATCACGCAGAACCTTCACTTAGGTGACCGTCAAATCCTTGGTATTCGGAATGCAATGATTGCTTGCGAAGCCTGCTTTGCACGCGGACATTGAGTTTATCTTTGAAAATTGCGGCAACTAATTTGCGCCGCATCGTTAGGCGAGCGTTTAATTTTCAATAACCATCCAAGCAATTGAAAAGGGATGCTGCCGACACAGACAGCTAAAATAGGGATATGCAATCAAATTCCTCCCCAAATCCATCAAGCGACCTCGCCGACGAACTATCGCTCCTCGACATCATTGAGTTTATTAAAGAGTCCTGAAGAATCATCGCTGGCTTCATAGTTTTCGGTATCGTTGGCGCCAGCATTTACCTTTGGGTGGTCCCTAATTAGTACGAAGCCAACGGCCAAATTAAGATGGCGCAGATCGCAAACGGCAACAACATAAACCCCCTGGGCATCAACATCGGGGAACCGCAGGTGTTGATCGCCCGCATGGCGCTGCCGACCTCCTACCCCATGGAGACCATCGCGCTCTGCGGCCTGGTAGAGCAAAAGGATTCCGACGCCCTGCTTGAAAAAAAAGTAAAGCTTAGTATCCCCAAGGGGGTGGGCAGTACCGTGGACCTGAAGATCCGCGATGCCCCCAAAGAGATCGCCAAAGCCTGCGCAAACCCCGTCTACCAGCTCATCAAGTCAAGCCAGGCCCAGCTCGTGGCCCCCTATATCGACGAGGCCGGCAAAAAATTGAAGATCGAGGAGGAGCGCCTAGGCCGCGCCACCCAAGTCATCGCCAAGGCCGATAAGTCGGGCGTGGCCGTGAGTGCCTCCTACCTCGCTACCCGCGACGAGATACGCTACCTGCTCGACCAGATCTCGAACCTGCAAAACATCATAACTGGCAACGAAAGCCGCGCCGCCCACCTCACCGCCCCGACCTACGTGAAGGACCGGCCGGTCTTCCCCCAAAAGCGCAATAGCCTCGTAGTTGACCTGCTACTCGGGGGCTTCCTAGGACTTGTGCTGGCCCTAGCGCACAAGTGGCACCGATCCAACCGCGCGGCTCTTAAGCACTAAAACGTTATAGTGCGCCCTCGATACCCGGGTCCACCTGTCGCAGGCCAAAATAATATTTCTAGTATCCCTCTAACTAAGCGATTGAAAGAATCAATATCTTTCAAAATGAAATGACTTAGCTAAAAAAGTAGTGCGTGGAAAAACTGTTCACCCCCTGAACAACTGGTTATAATATTTTGTATCATTAGCTGAACCCGGCACCATCCTTGACGCCACCAAGCCAAATACATGATCCCATGACCACAGCCGCCACCAACGGTTCCCAAGAGTTATGGGCGCAGCCTTCACAAGAGCTACCGGGGGAGGAGTCGTTAGATTCAACCAAGGTCTCGGATGTTCACCTCAGACTCCTTAGCCTTCTGGAGCAAAACCCCGCCTGGACCCAGCGCCAATTGGCTGGCGCCCTAGGGGTGAGCCTCGGCAAGACCAACTTCTGCCTGCGGGCTCTCAAGGACAAGGGTCTCGTCAAGTGGGGCAACTTCTCGCAAAATCCCAACAAGCTCCAGTACATGTACCTCCTAACCCCCAAGGGCGTTGCCCAAAAGCTGCAACTAAACGCCCACTTTTTGCAGTGCAAGGAGCGCGAGTTTGAGGAGCTGAAGAGCGAGATCGCGCACCTACGAGCGGAGCTGGGAGACAGTAATACCAACCCCGTTACCATATCAGTGAAGACGGTCAAAAGCTCTTCGCTTAGCGCGAGCACTCCAGTGGGCCAAACGGCATGATTAAGGAAACATGGATTGCAGAGTATGGCCGCCCAGGTTGGTGATGGTCCCTTGGGCAGGTACGGAAAAGGGCTTACCGCAATAGAAATTAGTGCAGCGGTAACGCCAGTAGTATCGTGGGGCGTGGGGGCAGGTGCCCGGGATCGGGCATTAGTGGGCTTGATTATTAAGTGAACGTCAATAAATAGAATTAGTAAATGACTAGTTAACAATAATGATGCAGTAGTAAATAACTTAATAAGATTGAATTTAACCAAAATTGGAATTTTAAATGTTTAAACCTGAGGAATTAAACGAAGAGTCAATTGTGATTGCTGAGGTTGGGCAAAATCACCAAGGTGAACTTGATTTAGCGAGGGAATATATCAAAATATTTGCAATGGCTGGGGCAAATGTAGTGAAGTTCCAAACAAGAAACAATAAGTACCTGTTTTCACAGGAAGCTTACGAAGCCCCTTACCAGAGCGAAAATGCTTTTGATGATGTATATGGACTGCATCGAGAGAAGCTCGAGCTAAGACCTGAATGGCTTCCATTTCTCAAGAAAGATTGCGAAAAATATGGTGTTAAGTTCATGTCGACCCCATTTGATGAGCCTAGCTTAGATTTGATAGATCAGGTTGGTGTTGATATCATCAAAATTGCTTCTTTTGATTTGGGAAATATTCCTTTTATCAATCGCATTGCAAAAAAAGGTAGGCCAGTAGTTATTAGTGTTGGAGGGGGTAGAATTGATCAAATTCGTGCCAGTGTAAATTTACTCCTTAACCAAGAGGTGGAAGTGGCTGTTCTGCATTGCGTATCTGAATACCCATGTGAGTTTGACCGACTTGGCCTTAGTAGTATTCAGGATTTGAAAAAAGAATTCCCAAAATGCGCGGTCGGGCTTTCAGATCACTTTAGTGGCATCTTATCTGGCCCTGTTGCATATTTAAATGGTGCCAGGGTATTTGAGAAGCATGTCACGTTAAATCGATCGTGGAAGGGTACGGATCATAGCTTCGCACTTGAACCAGATGGTTTTCGAAAATTTGCTAGGGATATCAAGCGCACCCCGAAAATGTTGCCACCAAAGCCTATAGATGATTTGGGTAACGAGCCTGTTTTTAAGAAGTTGGGTAAATCATTGATTGCATTTGAAGATATTGCTGTTGGCCAGACTATTACATCAGACATGCTATCCGGAAAAATATTTAGCAATCAGTTTATCCCCGTTCGAGAATCAAATATGGTGATAGGCAAAATTGTAAAGCGCCCAATTAAAAAGGGTGAGCCTATTGAATACTCGCATTTGGAAGGTTGAATATAGTGGACTTTAGTAAAGCCCAGCTTGCGACTGTCCAATTGGTCGCCTTTGACTTTGATGGAGTCTTCACAGATAACATGGTGTATCTCAATGAGGAAGGGATTGAGTCAGTGCGTTGCTTTCGTAGCGATGGCTTGGGTCTTGGTAGGTTGAAGTCAGCGGGCATTAAGATCGTAATTATTTCTACTGAAGCCAATCCTGTTGTATCCGCCAGGGCGAAAAAGCTAAGCATTCCTTGCAGACAGGGCGTTGAGGATAAGGCGAAAGAAATCGTATCAATTTGTAAAGAGTTTGGCGTAGATATTGATAGGGCAGTGTTTGTTGGTAATGATATTAACGATATTCCAGCATTTGAGTTAGTGGGCTTTCCAATTGCTGTTAATGATGCGCACCCCGATGTAATGCCTTTTATCTCATACCGAACAAAAGCAATGGGTGGACGTGGTGCGGTACGCGAGATCTGCGATCTTATTTTTACTGCCAAAGTCAAAAATATTTAGGAAGGATGAAGCGGTGGGGGCGAAAGCTTTGTTTGATATTGCCAATGAGGTAGTTTGCATTACTGGGGTTTCGGGTAGGCTTGGGTCTGAGTATGCGAAGGCTTTTTTGGAGCGTGGCGCGAAGGTTGTTGGTCTCGATACGATATAAAATAATGCTATGGATCTAGGGGGTTCGAAATACTCTTCTAGTTACTTTTTTTGTTAAACTACAGTTACTAAAAAACCGTCTTTAAAAACAGCATTAGAGGAAATTTGTAGGAAATTTGGTGTACCAAGCGCTCTTATTAATAATGCCGCAATTGATTCGCCTCCATCCGCACCTGCTGAAGAGAACAGCTCATTCGAGGATTATCCAGAGTTATCATGGGATAAGGTAATAGATGTAAACCGGAAAGGGGTATATCAATAGGGATATAAATGAACTGCGATATTTATTAAGGATTTAAAACTTAAAAAATTATTAATTACAGGAGTAGTAAATAGAATTGAATCAAAAAAATTATACAAAGTAATGGAGATATTGAAGAATTTGATGAAGAGTAATATTTATTGATATGAGAGCGGAATTGATGAACCATATAAAATAATATATCGACCTTAATGAAATTGGACATAAATGAATATTTGGATTGTTATACCAGCGCGCAAAGGTAGCAAGGGATTTCCCAATAAAAATAAGTCAAAATTGGCCGGTCATAGCCTTATAGATTACACAATTGCAGCTGCTAAAAAATTAGAATTTGCTTCAAAAATAATATTAACTACAGATGATTTGGATCTTATCGAATTAGCAAGAGATAGGGGTATAGAAGCTCCATTTATAAGGCCAGCAGATAAATGCACTGATGAATCACGGGATTACGATTTTTGCAAACATTTATTAGATCATTATCAAAAAACTCATAAGCTTCCAGATACCCTTTTATTGCTAAGAATAGTAACGCCTCTTAGATATTTAGATGATTTACTTAATTCATACGAAATATTTAAATCTGGCAACTTTGATTCCTTAAGGTCTATTTGTCTAGCCAAGGAGCAGCCCTATAAAATGTGGGCAAAACTAGATGAGGCGAAAGATTTTAAGGGTGCCTATAAAATTAAACCATTACTCCAGACTGATAATATATATGAATGCTACAACGCCCCAAGACAAATATTACCAAAATCATATATTTCCACGGGTAGCTTTGAGTATATATCTGTAAAATGCGTACTGGAAAAAGGATCCGTTACAGGAACAAATGTATTGGGCTTTGAGGTGCGGGAAGAAACATGTGTAGATATCGATAGTTTTAATGATCTAGAGGAGGCCAGTAAAAGAATTGCACTCTCGGAGTTTATATCTCCATAAATATTTTAAAATTAGATAAAAGGGCATGTGAATGATGGAAAAAAATTGATAAAGCTATATAAGCTGTTAAATTTAAAGCAAAAGAAAATATTTTTTCTTGTGCTGATTATGCAATTTTTATCTACAATGCTCGAAGCCATAACCTTAATATCAATATATTCTCTGATAATAAAGGTAGCCCCCAGTAATAACAACTCCATTGTTGACAAAATAATTCAAAATTTATCAATAGAAAATTTGACTAAGGGGACATTGATATTAGCTACATTCTTGGTATTTTTTAGATTTTTTACACAATATGTTTTGTATAAGTACATATTTTATGTTGAAGCTGATTTAGGCTTAAGAATATTAGAAAAAAACTTTAATTTACCATATCAAGATGCAATCAAAAATCGTGCTGATAAATTAAAAAAAATTGTATTTTCCAGTGTGCCACAAATGATTCATCACGGATTATTGCCGTTAATGAATTTAGCTGGAAATATTTCTAATTCTATTTCTATAGTTTGTATTTTAATATTTGTAGGCGGAGAAAGTGCTACAAAATTATTATTGTCAATATTAATATTTTATATATTATTTTATTATTTCCTAAAAAAATATACATTTATTTTGGGAAAAAAAAGAGATTTTTCAGACAAAATTCGACACAATTTAGTTGAGGAATATTTAAGAGATTATAAACAAGCATTTATTAATAATACAATCAACTATTACAATAAATCAATTTTTAAATCAACAAAAGCTTTTAACTCTCAACATTTAAAAATCATATTGGCAGGACAGAGTCCGAGATATATATTGGAGTTTTTATTATATGCATCCGGAATTGTATTTATATATCAATTTAATTTGTATGAATCAAATTCTTGGAATTTTGCCCTGTACGGAACATTAATATTTGCAAGCATAAGATTAATACCGGCATTGCAGCAGATGTTTTTTAATTTTACATTAATAAAATTTACTGAAAATATCGTCTTGGAGAGTTTGCAATTCATGGAGGGGGACGATAAGGTCAAAAATTATATTGAAATAGATAGAAACTGGAAAAGATTAGAGTTAAAAAATGTTGAAATATCTTGCGATAATTTTGGAGAAAAGTCAATAAATAAAATTAATATAATTATTAACAGAAATGAAATTTTAGGGATATCGGGCGAATCTGGAGTAGGAAAAACTTCACTATTGGATGTAATTTTTGGACTAAGATCACTTAAGTCAGGGTCTTTGATAGTTGACGATATTAAAGAATTGGATTTAAAAAACGGTATCTTAAAATGGACTGAAAAATTATCATATGTTCAATCGGTTATTACCTTAGTGGAGGGTGATATCTATGTTAATATTGCAATGTCTGAAAATATAAACAAAAGGGATAGAGAAGAAATTGATAAATATTTGAAATATTTTAGATTAGATTATTTATCAAATGAAATGATCAAATTTTCATCTAATGGTGAAAAGCAAAAGATTGGATTGGCTAGAGCCTTATTTCAAAAAACATCAATCATAGTAATGGACGAGCCTACAAGCGCAATGGATGCCGTTAGCGAAGAAATTGCAATCAACGCATTAAGTGAAATCAAGGCCACAAGGACTATAATATTAGTATCGCACAGGCAGTCTCCTTTGGAAATTTGTGATTCTGTCTATAACTTAATCAAATAATATTTATATTTAAAATAATTATGAAGTCAAAAATAGCTTTACTTTTAACATTGTTACCCTTTTCTGCATATGCCTACACCGATCCTGGTACGGGAATGTTGTTGATACAAGGTTTGCTTATTGCAATAGGCATGGTTATCGCATTTATGAAAAATCCTATATCGTCTATCAAAAGTATATGGAAACATTATTTTTCCAAAGAAACTGAAACCAATAATGAGGAAAAAGAAAAATGAGAGATCCCACTTCAATAACGTACAAGGAGGGAAATTATAGGTATAGGATATTTAATCATGGCGATGAGGCGCTTGAATTTTGGGAGAATGCAAATGATTTAAGTCGGGATGTAATAGACTTATTTGTGCCAATAAACTGCAAGCTGGGAAATAGTTATTACTCACCTTTTTTAGAGCCTATAACAATACCATCCGAGTGGACGCCTAGGCAATTATATATAGCAGCAATGCATACACTTGATGTACAAGAGAAATTAAATTATTACGGCTATGAGTTAAAGGATGCAAGTGCCTGGAATGTAGTATTTAATAAAAATAAACCGCTATTTTGTGATCATGGCTCTATAGTAAGATTAAAAACAGATCAATGGTGGAGTTTCGGGCAGTATATTAGAAATTTTATATTTCCCTTGTTGGCTTTTAAAGTAAGAGGAGTTATACCTAGAGAGATATTTACCATTAGGAGAGACGGGCTCTCCTTAAATGATTTAAATAAATACCATATTAAATTTTACAATTCAAATTTTTGGACTTGGCCATTATTTATTTCTAAAAAGTCAGCAAGCAATGAAAATGAGTTTATTAAAAAAAGTACATTTAAATTAAATAAAATTAAAAGAAATAGATCTTTAATAGTTAATTATCTAAGGAAGTTAACTAATGCATGTGAGGCAAAAGAAAAAAATATTACAGTATGGAGTAGTTACGAAAAAGAGAGAGATCACTATTCTAAAGGTGACTTATCATCAAAAAATGATTTTATAAAAGAGTCGATTGATTATATAAAATGCGAAGGTATTAAATCGTGCATTGATTTAGGATGTAATAATGGAGAATATTTAAATACAATAATTAATAAAATACCTTCCATCACAAAAATATTTGGAGTAGATATCGATGTAGTTTCTTTGGATAATTCGCGTCAAAGAGTAGACACACTAGATACTGCACAAATTGATTTTGATAATATAACAATTCCTGGAGGAGCACTAGGTGATGAATATAGTGATATTTGGTCTAGAGTAGGACAATTTGATCTAGTGCTTATGCTGGCTGTTGTGCACCATCTTCATATATCATTGTCAATACCACTTGGAATGATATTTGAACGATTGGCTAAGTTAACTAATGAGTATTTAGTATTTGAGGCTATCTATCATAATGACGTAATGGCCCGTTTGTTAGCCAAACAAAGGAATAGAGATATCAATTACGTTACACAAAATTGGTACATCA
>JACCDK011083724.1_pt1 | contig 10527 bp, 7 predicted proteins | sample 7445871 | NCBI WGS metagenome assembly JACCDK01 (sample SAMN15323436, study PRJNA562643) | freshwater metagenome | isolation source: river surface water | place: USA:Blue River Watershed | collected 2017-08-15
ATTGGACACGTTGCCAACGAGTCAAATTAGCGAAGGTTTCCTTTTTCAATTCTAAGATTTTATCGGTGAGCGAAGCCACAGCAGCTGTAACGTCCACATTATTTTCTAATGCCAATTTTCGCATCTCAATCAACTTATCTACTAACTCGGCGATTGGCTTTTCAAATTCTAATAATGTTCTCATGCTGGTTCTAATTGTACGAATACAAAATTAAAAATTAAAGTGTGAAAGTCTCAGACTTCTCGGGTAAAATAACGTCTGAAAAACCTAACCGTTTAATTTCATCTCTAAATTCTAACATACTTTCCTCTTCCCCGTGGGATAAGAAAATGGTTTTCAATTTCTCTGGTTTTTGATCTGACACAAACTTCAATAAACCTTTTTGATCCGCGTGTCCAGAAAAGACATCAATTTTACGAATCGTAGCATTTACACGGTATTCGCGGTCTTTCACTCGAATCACATCAGTGCCCTCCATCAGCTGGCGGCCCAATGTCCCATCAGCGGCATAGCCAATCAATAGAATAGTAGCATAACTATTCGAAATGTTATCCGCAATATGTTGTTCTACCCGACCACCGGAAATCATCCCTGAAGAAGAAATGATGATACAGGGCTCATGGTAATTACGAATTGCCCGCGATTCTTTTTCACTTTGCAAAAAGATGAGATTCTCTACATCGAATAAATCCTCATATTCTTTATGAAAGGCCCGTGCTTCGGGATTTAAATACGCTAAATACTTCGAATAAATGCGTGTTGAGCTTTTGCCCATTGGACTATCCGTAAATACACGAATGGCGGGGAAGCCTCTTTCCTCGATTAAACGATTCAAGGTGTACAAGACGGCTTGCGTACGGCCGACCGAAAACGCAGGAATAATCAGACGACCAGGTTTATCCAAACAAGTTTCCTTAATCACAGCAGCTAGAGCATCAATGGGCTCCTGCTTGTCTTCATGTAACCGATTGCCATAAGTACTCTCACAGACTAAATAATCGCAAGGAGGCATCGGAAATGGGTCAATGTGTAAAGGATAATTAAATCGCCCAATATCTCCACTAAATCCGATGGTTTTTGTTGCATCACCTTCCGTTACTGAAAAATACAAATGAGCTGCACCCAATAAGTGTCCAGCAGGGATAAACGTTAATTCAAGACCCGGCTTAATGACAAACTTCTTATTAAACTGCAGCGTCACGAAATTATCCAGGGAATCCTCGACATCTTTCTGAAGGTATAAATCACCCCGACGAAGCAAACGATCCATTTGCTTATGCTTCTTTCGACTTTCGCCTTGCGCAGACCGAAGTTTACGTAAGTGCAAATTAGCTGAATCCATCAAAAGCAAAGCTGCTAATTCAGCCGTGGGCGGCGTACACAAAACTTGCCCTTCATAACCTTCCCGGTACAACATGGGAATATTACCCGAGTGATCAATGTGAGCATGTGTTAATACGACAAGATTAATTAAAGAAGCATCAAAAGGAAAAAATGGAGCGGGTTCGTATGGTAACTCAAAATCGATCGAGCGTTCCATATCCGTACCACAATCAATTAGAATTTTATAACCATCTTCGAGCTCTAACAAATACATAGAACCTGTAACTTGTTTGGCTGCTCCGAGAAACTGTAACTTCATAAGTAGAAAGAAAATAGGGCCACGAATGGCCCTAGTACACGACAAAAATACAAGTATTTTCTTGAATAACGAATTATTTAACCTCTCTTGCGAATTTAGCTTGTTCCTCATCCAACTCCGATTTCGATAAATCACGATCTGCAATTATCGTACGGTAACGAAAAGTGATTGACTCCCCTTTCTTCAAGGTATAATTTAAAGATACCTTTCCATTGCTAAACACGGCTAAGCCAAGTGGATTGATGGCAAATAGACCATAGCCGCGCGCATGCCAATAACTTGGATAAGTAATATTCGAAGGATGATCTAAAATGGCCACATTAATCGAGTGATTATCCATTTTTCCTGTCAAATTCATCCATTTGGCACGCGTACTCCAAACAGCCTCACCCTGAATTCCTTCGCTGCTTAGGTAATTTCCGGAAACACCTGTGTTATCCATAACCGGAACTTTCGTTTCAACCCCATGCGCATCTGTAAATACATCAGGTTTATTCGATGGAATTTCCAATTGGCGAGCTACACGAATCGCAAACATTCCATCTTTTACATCCTTAAAGGTCACTACATCACTAACCGCCTTCAACGTTGTTATTCGGTCAATTATACGAATATCCTTGGTACCTGAAAAAACATACGTGGTGGATTCATCTAATACTTTTTTACCTTGTCCGTTCTCATCAATCCAGGAAGCTGTAACGTCCAATAAACCTTTTGTACCAGAAACCATTTTGCCTAAACTTTCGTGACGAATAGTCCCCATTTTATGAGATTTTAACGATTCAACGATACTATTGGAGTTATTCCAATAATCGTAACCGTTCACATCTTCATAATTTAACCACATTCCTACATGATGAGGATGATCTACGCGTTCTCCCGCTCGAGGAGCTATCGGATATCCCCGAGTAATAGTGGTTCCTTGAGCAGATAAGATGGGAAACAAAACGGCTTTTTTCAATTGACTTTCACCAGGAAAGAAATAAGAAGTAAAATACTTCCCTCCTACTAAAACATCCACTTTGTCCGCTTTTTTAACGAAGCTTACAGCATCTTGTGAAAAAGAAAAGAAGGGCAAACAAAATAATAATACGATCAAAAAACGTTTCATAACAAGGTGTTTAAAGTAAAATTCCGGAGAAAAATTCTCCGGAATTATTACAAAATAAAGAAATCAAAAATATACTAGTATCCTGGGTTTTGTGGGAAAGCTGTACTTGTTCCTTCCGCTCTATCAATCTGTAATTGAGGAATTGGTCTCAAGATGTGATGAGGTTTAATAAAAGGAGCAGCCTGTGGATTGTGTGCTCTAACACGCTCTACTAAATTACCCCAACGCGCTAAATCAAACCAACGAGATTGCTCTCCTAACATTTCACGCTCACGCTCATCCATGACAAAGTTTACATTCAATTGATCTGATGTAATCAACATTGCAGCCTCTTTACCAGGCCAAGCAGCACGACGACGAACTAAATTGTATGTAGCTACTGCATCAGAAACGGCACCCGAGAAAAATTGTGCTTCAGCCAACATTAAATAGGTGTCTGCTAAACGGAAAGCGATAAAATCACGACCACCTTCAAATTGTGTACGATCCACACGACCACCATCAAAGTGTTTATTTAATGCCAAGAAAATACGTTCATCATAACGTGAAGGAACTAAAACTTGATAACGTTTCTTAGCACGCTCCTCTATAGGCATTTCAAAACCCGGTAAGAAAATAGCTGTATCGCCTAGTGCAAAAGTAACCGTACGCTTAGATAAATCAAAGCTAGTATTAAATGTTCCAGGTCGGTTAGACAAATAGGTATCTTTAAATGATTTTTTATAGCGACTATCATTCTCTCTGTCTTTAAATAACACATCCAAGGTATACTTTGTAGGCATATAGCGTTTAAAAGGACGGCCATTCTCTGTATCACGCTGCATACCAGGTAAAACATCATACTCCATTCCAAAAAATACATGTGCATTATTTCCACCAGCATTCGTCAAGGGATCACGGGTGTATTGAACTGACCAGATTACCTCATTATTCATTTCATTGCCTTGACGGTGAACATTGGCAAAATCTGGCAATAGAGTTAAACCATAATTGTTAATAACATTTCGCAAACTTGCAATTGCCTTTGCGTAATCATCGCCAGCTTTAGCCACTGAAGTGGCTTTTGTTAAAAACACACGGCCCAACAAATGTTCAGCACCAGCACGCGTGATACGACCATAATCCGTGGAACGAGCTTTGTTCTCTAAATCAGGAATCGCCTCCGACAAATCTTTGATGATTTGAGCGTACTGCGCTGCTACCGTGCTACGAGTCACAACTTTTGTTGGAGCCAATGTTTCTGTTAAACGCAAATCAACCCCACCAAATAATTGAGTTAAGATAAAATAATGGTGAGCACGAATAAACTTCTCTTCAGCAATACGCTGCTTTTTAACTGTCTCAGCCAAACCTGTTACTTTAGGTGCGCGTTCAATAATTGCATTACAGGTATTTATCCCTTGATAAAAATCATTCCATACCTCAGCAACTTGACCATTTCGAGTATCGAACTCAGTCGTGTACGTATTCATCATTTTCCAACTACCATCAGCACCGTTTTGATATGAATCTGTACCAAATACCGTTAAGTTCATACCACGCTCCGTTCCATACCATGAACGCATCGTAGAATATGCTGCACTCGTAGCATCATTCAATCCTTTCGGCGTATTGATGTAATCATTACCAATACGCGAGATAACATTCTCAGTTAACAAATCATTGCACGATTGAGTACCTAAAGCAACTACTCCAATCAAACCAATATTTGCTAAAAAACTTAATTTTCTAACTAATTTAAAGCTTTTCATATCTATACTATTTAATTAATTTGATTAAAATTTAAGGTTCACACCGAACGTTGTTATGCTTGTAGCTGGAGAAACATTCGTATTAACCTCACCACCACCTACGCCTTGCTCACCATCCACAAATGTCTCAGGATCGATACCCTTGTATTTCTGACGATATTCAGCTAAAATCAATGGCTGCTGAACGCTTGCAAAAATACGGACACTCTGCATCTTCAATTTCTTAGCCACATTGTCTGGCAAGTTGTAACCAATGTTGATATTTCTAATCTTAAAGAAAGATCCATCAAAATAAGTTAATGAACTACCATACTTAGGGAATTCCTGCGTCACCACTGGTTGAGGGAACTCGTTCGTTGGATTATTTGGCGTCCAATAATTTAAACTTAAGTTATTGTAACGACCCGCTAATTGATTCACGTTATCGTGGAAACGGCTACGAATCAATTGACCAACGCGAGCAAAAACAAAGAATGAAAGATCAAATCCCTTGTAAGAGAAACGGTTTGTTAAACCCGCCGTGAAAGCTGGAACCGCTGAACCCAAAATTTGACGGTCATCTGCATTGATTTTGCCATCACCATTAAAGTCTTCTACTTTAATTTGACCTACACGCTCACCCATAGCTCTAGCTGCATCGGCTTCGTTTGCTTGCCAGATACCAATCTTCTTTAAATCAAAGAATACACTTAAAGGCTGCCCAATAAAACGACCAGCACCGATGTCATCCACTTTTCCATTCGCTAAAGAAATAATTTGCTCTCTGTTACGATTGAAAATCAAATCCGATGTCCATTGGAAACCTCCACGGTCAACATTCACCGTGTTCAAAGTGAATTCGATACCACTGTTTTGGGTCTCTCCCACGTTGGTTGTAAATCCACCAAAACCAATTGATGTAGGTAGTGGTTGTGGAGCCAACAAGTTTGTTGTGTTAGTCACATAGTATTCCGCTGAACCCGAAATACGACCACGGAATAAACTAAAATCTAAACCGGCGTTGGTTGTAGTTGAAGTTTCCCAACGAAGATCTGGGTTACCAATTGAATTTGGACGGTATCCAAAAGCAGCTGTATTATCCCAAGCATAAGCTGTACGACCTAACAAAGCCTGTGTTTGATATGGCGTAATCGCTTGGTTACCAATGGCACCCCAAGATGCACGAAGTTTCATTTGATCAATCGCTGCAATTTTCTTGATAAATGGCTCTTCAGATAGGTTCCAACCCAACGCGAATGATGGGAAAATACCAAACTTGGTATTGGCACCAAAACGGGATGAACCATCCATACGAACAGTCGCTGTAAACAAATACTTCTCTTTGTAATCATAATTAACACGACCCATGTAAGAAAGTAAGGTCCATTCAATCAAATCAGTATTTGCACCTGTAATTTGATTGGCATCACCTAATCTGTGATAAGAAGCCGATTCAGCGGGGATTCCATTCACAGAAATAGAGGTACGCTCATCACGATCACGCTGAATTGATTGTAAACCCGTTAAATTCAGATTGTGAACATCTTTAAATTTCTTATTGTAGGTAACGATATTTTCCAATGTCCAGTTAAACAAAAATTGCTCATTGATACTACCGGTAGCGTTTCCGCCACGATTATTATTTGTAAAGGCACCAATGAAACGACCCGCACGTCCTACTGTTAAATCAGGACCAAAATTTACACGGTATTTTAAACCTTTTGCAATATCCCATTCTCCATATAAACTATTGAAAGTTCTGTAACGCTTATTTTCATCAACGTTCACCCCAGGAACTAACTCAGAAAATGGATTTGTACGCAAACCATCGTTGGTTGGCAAGAACACTAAATTCCCATTCGCATCATAAGGCTCTCCCAAAGGATTCTCTTGCATCGCACCGGCCAAAAGGTTAAGATTTTCTCCGTTACGAACTGAGTTCACAATCAAAGTAGATAAACCGATTTTAATTTTATCATTAATCTTATGATCTAAATTGACACGAAAGGTTGTACGACTAAAATCCTGTGACTTGACAACACCAATATCTTGGAAAAAGTTACCCGATATATTAAATGTTGTTTTATCACTTCCACCTGAAATACCTACTTGATGACTCTGAATAGCTCCAGCACGCAACATACCACCAACATAATCTGTTGAACGTCCAGTAGCAATACTAGTCAGCTCGCGAGGTTCAAAAATCTTTGCATCATCAGCAGCTGTCCCGGCACCTAAAGGGTATTGTCCTACTGCACGACGTGATTCACGCTTATACTCCGCAAATTCAGCTCCATTCATTACACCAATCGTTCCTAATTCTTGGTTTAAACCGTAATAAGAATCTACCGAAACCACTGTTGAACCTGCTTTTCCACGTTTTGTCGTGATGATAACAACACCATTGGCACCACGAGCACCGTAAATAGCCGTTGCAGAAGCATCCTTCAATACCTCCATAGATACAATATCATTTGGATTTATATCATCAATTCCACTGGACAAAGGAATACCATCAACTACATACAAAGGGTCATTTGATGCATTAAATGAACGACGACCACGGATACGAATCTGTGGACCAGCTCCTGGCTTAGAACCCGGCTGAACTACGTCCACACCTGCTGCTCTACCTTGAAGGGCTTGACGCGCGTTAGTAATAGGTAGTTCCTGAATCTCCTTCGAACCTACTGAAGAAATGGCACCGGTCATTTGACTCTTCTTTTGCGTACCATAACCAACCACAACAACTTCAGTTAAGGCCTTTGTATCTGAGGAAAGAGACACATTAATCTGTGATTTGTTTCCTACAGGAATGTCTTGACTAAGATATCCAATCGATGAAAACGTCAAGACAGCCGATCCAGAAACAGTAATCTTGAAATTACCGTCTGCATCTGTTGACGTTCCTTTGGAAGTACCCTTAATCGCAATACTAGCCCCTGGGATCCCTGATCCATCGTCAGTGGCTGTCACTTTTCCAGTAACCGTACGGTCCTGAGCAAGCATTTGAATTCCCATCAGCACAAAAATCATGCTGAAAAGAACCTTGGAAAGTAATTGTTTTCTCATTGGATAGAAAAATTTAGTTAAAGGTTTGCAAAGTAAAGTTAATCCTCGCCCATAACGCTTCGCGTTCATCATGACCAAGCTGGTTTATTTGTTCTTTCACATCACGCTGAAGCAACCAGTTCTTCAGTGAGAATCTCGTTAAAATCAAGTTATATAAACGTTTACGGCTCTTATACCTACCGAAAAACTTGTTTTTTACATTATTTGGCATTCCTGCTAGCTATCTTTAACCCTATAAAGCAGTACAGAACACCGATATACTCAAATTTAAATTTAAATTATCCAAAAATTATCCGAAGCTGCGTTCCCGACTAAGTCCCTCCTTCATGACACGTAGCGCACCGAAAATTAAATTATATACCGATTGAGGATTTATTTTCATCGAATCCGAAATTTGATCCGTATCCATATTCTGGAAAAACCGCAACGAAATAGCCTCTCTTTGGCGTTTAGAAAGCATATTCAAACAATTTGCCAGTTGCTTATTCGTACGAATCTCCTCCTCATACTTAATAAGTACAGATTCTTGCGAATAATCAGAACCCGAAAAATCTAGCGAATAATTCAAATGATGAACTTGATTTTTCATTTGGGTTTCCAAAGCACGAACCAATTTTCGTTTGATGGATGCCATCAAATAAAACTTGACACTCGTAGTTGGCCCAATGGATGCATGATTACGCCACAATTCCACAAATAAATCATGAAGACAATCCTTAATCAATTCTTTATCACTGGTAACTCCCATGGAGTATGTATACAAGGGCTGTACAAAATGTTGGTACAATTCAGTAAAAGCTTGTTGGTTACCCGAACGAAACTCATCCCAAATGGCAACTTCATCAATAATAACTTTTTTACTCATCATCGTGGATTTGTACTTTTCAATTAATTAAGGTTTAGCAATGCAACTCGATGCATGATACCTTTCCTAATATAGAAAAGGCATTTATTAAAATTCAAGGATTTTATTTAATTTTTTTCCGTAAACGATTACGGAAACGATTACATTTTTTATTTTTTCAAAAACACCTAAAATTTCTGAGCAAAATATGTGCAACTTTGAAAAATGTAAAGAATTCAAGCAATTGTATTATTAGTACAAATCCTTTATGCAAAAGAAATTAAATACCACCGACGCAACACTTCTTGTCATGGGTTCAATGATAGGATCCGGTATATTTTTGGTAAGCTCCGAAGTTGGCCGATCACTGACATCTCCCATTTGGTGGATAGGTACATGGTTACTAACCAGTTTCCTAACTGTCACAGGCGCTTATGCTTACGGGAAGCTATCAAGTAAGTTTCCAGCAACTGGGGGACAATACATTTACCTAAAAGAAAGTTATAATCCCTTGGTAGGTTTCTTGTTCGGTTGGGCAACCTTTCTCGTAATTCAAACCGGCACTATCGCTGCTGTAGCAGTAGCCTTTGCTAAATATGCTGGATTTATTTGGCCGGAACTCATTAATGAAAATCCGTTGCTAGGAGAATACATTACAAGCCAACAAGTTTTAGCGGCAGCATTAATAATTACATTAACTGCTGCTAATTTAAAGGGAATATCATTTGCAGCCATTATTCAAAATATATTCACCATTACGAAAATTGGTGCCATTGTTTTAATCGTCATCATCGGGCTTTATGTTGGGCTAAGTAATGAATGGATACACTTTAGCAATTTCTTTGCGGAGGGAAATACAATCAATCCAGTAACCCAACAAGTAGAAATAGTTTCCACACCCACATTGTTAAGCCTCTTTGGGGCAGCCATGATAGGACCTTTATTTTCATCCTCGGCATGGAACAATGTTACATTTGCTAGTCAAGACTTTGAACATCCACAGAAAACAATCGCGAAAGGTTTGGTGTATGGATCCGCCTTAGTATGTGGACTTTATGTATTAACCAATGTTGCCTACCTAGCCATACTACCTTTACAAGGTGACCCGAATGGTTCCAGTAGCTATTTACGTGGAATTATGTTCGCCAGCCAAGACCGATTAGGTTCTGCAGCCTTACAAACTGTCTTAGGAAATGTGGGAGCTTTGGTAATGGCCGTATTGATTATGATCTCTACCTTTGGTTGTAATAACGGGATTATATTAGCAGGCGGCCGACTATTTGAGGCAATGGCTCACGACAAGTTATTTTTTAAACAAGCGGCGCAAGTAAATAAAAATAATGCTCCAGCTTATTCATTAATCATTCAAGGCATTTGGGCGATTTTATTGTGCTTCTCTGGTTCTTACAATAAACTACTAGATTTTACCGTCTTCGCGATTTTATTATTCTACTTTCTGACGGTATTGGCTGTTTTCAATAAACGCATCATGCAAGAAGAATTAGCCTTGAAGGATAAACTTCTTTTTAGCTCCTACTTAATCTTACTCGTCTTGATTTCCGTGAATTTACTCTATACCAAAACGGAAACCTCGGTTTACGGACTTCTAATCGTATTGACCGGAATTCCATTCTATTTCTTGATGAAAAAGAAGACTTAGAACGTCTTAAACCAAGTCGTTAATCGGTCAAACCAATTTTCTTCGGTTGTCTTGTTGTTCATCCCGAAACCATGGCCCCCTTTGGCCATGACATGTAAATCAACCGGGACATTGTAATTTGCCAAAGCAGCTGCAAAGTTCAATGAATTAGATAGAGGAACTGCTTTGTCATCTGAGGCATGGACCATGAATGCACGTGGCGTAGAAGCATTCACCTGCTCCTCATTAGAGAATAATCTCAATAGATCTTCTGACTTATTTTTGCCCAATAGACTATTGACAGACCCTTGATGCGTATAAGATCGAAACGTAATCACCGGATAAATAAGAATTTGAAAATCAGGACGTAAATTAATGCCATCATTTTGCTTCGTGTAATCCACATCAAAGTGTGTCGCTGCCGAAGCCGCTAAGTGCCCACCAGCAGAAAAACCCATCACACCAATCTTATTAACGTCCACATTCCA
>JACCDK010575571.1_pt1 | contig 10524 bp, 9 predicted proteins | sample 7445871 | NCBI WGS metagenome assembly JACCDK01 (sample SAMN15323436, study PRJNA562643) | freshwater metagenome | isolation source: river surface water | place: USA:Blue River Watershed | collected 2017-08-15
AGCTCTCATTGGTGGAGCGGTTGCTTTGGTAGAGCGGGCGAAGGGTTATCCAACGCGTAGCGAGGTCGCACCAGTTGCTCGAAACCTCGTTCGTGGACTTCTACTCTTGGGAGTACTGGTTATTACGTTGGGAATCGTGGTTACCGGCAGTGGGCCGCACGCCGGCGATTTAGCCTCGCCGCGCTTTGGGTTCGACATTCGAACGGTGGCTTGGCTCCATGCTGATGTTGTCATCGCCTTTGTCGGCCTGCTCGTGGGCTACCTTCTCTTGCTCCATTTTGCTCCCGTCATACATGACGGAGAGGGCGGCGCGGCAAAGAGCGCTCGAAATCGTGAGGCGCGCACACTTCTGTTGATCACTTTGGCCCAGGGAGTAATTGGATATACCCAGTACTTCACTGGCGTGCCCGAACTATTAGTGATGGCCCACCTGCTCGGAGTGGTCGTTCTCTGGAGCGCTTTGGTACGCCACGCCATTCGAGTGCGCGCATTTAGTAAACAGAGGCAAGTGCACAATAGTTAACCAATCCTTCGCTCCTGGCGAGTTGCTCCCCCGTCCACGGAAGTGATTTGGATAGGGTCGCGATGTGTCTGATTCGGAAGCTACCCACACTCGCTCGCAATCCACGGGAAGTGGAGTTCCGCATTGGTCAGAGCTCGATGACCGCGCGATTATCTACGCCCGAGCGCTCGCCGCAGATGCAGTGCAACGCGCAGGCAACGGTCACCCTGGAACTGCAATGGCGCTTGCTCCCGCCGCCTATTTACTTTTCCAACGCCACATGCGCCATGATCCGAGTGATCCGTTATGGATTGCAAGAGATCGTTTTATTCTCTCGTGCGGCCACTCTTCATTAACTTTGTACACCCAACTGCTCTACTCGGGTTATGGCTTAACGCTCGAGGATCTCAAGAACTTTCGCAAGATGGGCTCCAAAACTCCAGGCCATCCAGAGTATGGACATACAGCGGGAGTGGAAACAACAACCGGACCACTCGGCCAAGGAATTGCCAACGGTGTTGGCATGGCTATGGCGGCGCGGTTTGAGCGTGGCTTGCTTGATCCACAAGCGCCACTTAACAAAAGTATTTTCGATCACTACATCTACGTCCTCGCCTCAGATGGAGATTTGCAAGAAGGCGTGAGCGCAGAAGCTTCGTCGTTGGCGGGATTACAAAAACTACATAACCTAATTGTGATTTATGACGATAATGACATCACCATTGAAGGAGATATCTCTCTGGCTTTTCGCGAGGATGTTGATGCACGGTATCGGTCGTATGGTTGGAATGTGCTCAATGTTGGCACGGCACCTGATGGCAGCGTCGATATTGGTGCGCTACATAACGCGCTCGAATCTGCACGAGCACAAAGCCAAGCGCCCACTCTCATTCGCCTGAAAAGCGTGATTGCCTGGCCGGCTCCAAAATTACGAGGCACATCAAAATCTCATGGCTCTGCTCTTGGTAAGGATGAAGTAGCAGCAACAAAAGTTGCATTGGGCTTAAACCCAGACGAGGATTTTCAGCTGCCAGATGATGTGTTAACTCATGTTCGCAAAGTTAGTGAACGAGGCGGAGAACTTCGTCGTGATTGGGATGTGCGCTTTAAATCTTGGCAAGCGGAGCATCCAGAGCGTGCAGCCACTCTCGCTCGCATGGAGTCTCGTTCAATCGACGGCGCAATTCTCGCCAACATAAAAGGTGACTTTTCGCATGAAAAAGAGATCTCAACTCGCAAAGCATCAGGTGACACCATCGCAAAGATAAGTGAGTTACTGCCAGAATTCTGGGGCGGCTCGGCAGATCTCGCGGAGAGCAATAACACCACTATTGAAGGTGGCGGAGATTTTCTGCCTGAAAATCCATACGGTCGGATTATTCACTTTGGCATTCGAGAGCATGCGATGGGTTCACTCATGAATGGCATCGCCTTACATGGTGGAACACGAATCTTTGGTGGCACATTTTTAGTTTTCAGTGACTATATGAGGCCAACTGCGCGCTTGGCAGCATTGATGAAATTACCAGTAACTTTTATTTGGAGCCACGATTCAATCGGACTCGGTGAAGATGGGCCAACCCATCAACCCATCGAACATATCGCTGCCCTTCGAGTGATTCCTGGACTTTCAGTAATCCGACCAGCTGATGCAAATGAAGTTGCTATTGCATGGCGTGAGCTGCTCGCACGTAATAGCCCAGCAGCGCTCTTGCTCTCTCGACAGAACCTTCCTGTCTTTGATCGTGCACAAGTGCTTAGTTGTGAAGGCGTGGCAAAAGGCGCCTACATTCTCCATGAACCAGCAAGCGCTCCTGTTGGCATCATTATTGCTACCGGCTCAGAAGTAACCCTCGCACTCGCAGCGGCAAAGCTGGCCGAGAGCGACGGGCTAGCCATTCGAGTAGTGAGCGCTCCGTGTTTAGAGTGGTTTAACGAACAACCGGTGTCGTATCGTGAAAGCGTTCTCCCTTCAAGCATCACCGCCCGAGTGAGCGTTGAGGCTGGAGTGGGTATGGGTTGGCGAGAATATGTCGGTGAAACTGGCGAAATTCTCTCCCTCGAACATTTCGGCGCATCGGCTTCCGGCCCCGAACTCTTCACGGCATTTGGATATACGCCAGAAAACATTCTCGCGCGAATGAAGAGCTCCTTGGCGGCAGTTCAGAGCAAAAAATCTCGGTCTAACTGAAGACAAGGGTTGATCTAGTTGAGTAACGCTCTCGCCCAGATATCAAAAGTAGGAACTTCTATTTGGCTCGACGATCTCTCGCGTTCGAGATTGGTCAACAACTCTGGTAATCCCGAGAAATCGCTCCTTCATTTAACGAGAAACTCGCACGTTGTAGGTGTAACAACAAACCCAGCGATTTTTGCAAATGCACTGAAAGACGCAGAGACCTACCGAGATGCCATTTCAGCTCTCCGAGGCAAGAGCGCTGATGAAGCCATTCGTTTGATAACAACTGAAGATGTACGGATTGCGTGTGATCAGTTGCAAGAGATATACGAAAAAACATCAGGTGTCGATGGAAGAGTAAGTATCGAAGTCGACCCTCGCCTGGCCCATGAAGAGTTCGCAACTATCAAGCAGGCGAAAGAACTATGGAGTGAAGTTGATCGGAAAAATCTTTTCATCAAAGTTCCGGCAACAAAAGCTGGACTTCCGGCAATAACTGCTCTAATTCGCGAGGGAATTTCAGTTAACGTCACGCTAATTTTCTCGCTCGAACGTTATCGCGACGTGCTTTTGGCCTATCTCGATGGTCTTGAAGCGCGAATTGCTGAAGGCCAATCGCTAACCGGTATTCAATCGGTTGCCTCTTTCTTTGTCAGTAGAGTGGATTCAGCGATTGACCCAGCCTTAGACGGGTTAGCTGATCCGCGAGCAAAGAAGTTACGTGGCGCAGCTGCTGTAGCCAATGCTCGCCTTGCCTATCAAATCTTCGAGGAGATCACAGCAACCAATCGGTGGCAGCGCATTGCAACTGCCGGCGGAGCAACACAGCGCCCACTCTGGGCCTCGACGGGAGTAAAAGATAAAGCATATGACCCTGCGAAATATGTCGTAGAACTTCTTGCCCCTGACACTGTCAACACAATGCCTGAAGGAACTATTCATGCGGCCCGAGATTTCACTGGCGAAATCCGCGATTCAATTTCAGGTAGTTATGGTTTGGCTAAACAAGTATTTTCCGAACTTGCCGAACTAGGGATTTCCTACGATTCGGTGGTGAATGAGTTAGAGCGCGACGGAATCGCAAAATTTAACGATGCGTGGGAAGCGCTCATCAAAACTATCGGCGCGCAACTCTAGATATGCTTTAGATAGAATTTGAATCCTATGAGCCTTTCACATTCTCTCGATAATCTGCACCTAGCTAACAAAAGACTCTCTGAGAAAGATTCCTTTCTTTGGGGAGCGGCTGCTCAATCAATCGCACGAGAACGTCTGGGCTGGATAGATTTGCCTGAGCGTTCTCGGGAGCTCCTGCCAGCGCTCGATGCGCTCTCAGCATGGGCGCGCAGTTCGAATGTAACCCGAGTGGTGCTCTCAGGAATGGGTGGCTCCTCTCTTGCGCCAGAGGTGATTGCTGCAGTGAATAATCGTGAACTTATTCTTCTCGATTCAACCCACCCAATTGATGTTCACAAGGCCTTAGACCCCGATCCCACCGAGACAATTTTTGTCATCTCTTCCAAATCTGGGGAAACAATTGAAACTCTCTCTCATCTCAAGGCAATCGTTGAGCGGATTGACAGAGCGAAATTAAAGCTGAAAGACCATGTCGTGATCATCACCGATCCTGGTTCTCCATTAGAGCGGTGGGCAAGCGAAAATGAAGTGCGATTATTTGCTGGAGATCCTCAGGTGGGTGGACGCTTTAGTGCGCTCTCGATATTCGGACTGCTACCAAGCGCCCTTCTTGGTATTGATTGCGCTGGACTACTTGATGATGCGGCAGATATGAAAGCAGCGCTCAGTGCGCACTTAACCGAAGAGACAAGTAGCACCAATCCAGCTATAGCGCTCGCTCGATACATCATGGAACATCGACCATTCTTGCCATTGCCAGCCGAACCGCTCAGCGATTGGATCGAACAGCTGGTTGCAGAATCAACAGGTAAGGATGGGGTAGGAATTATTCCTATCATTGCTGACCAAGATGGAGAGCGCCTCTCACCTGAGATAACGCAAGCTATGCAGAAAGATGCGCTAGGCGGAAGTTTTTATCTCTGGGAGTGGACAACCGCTCTTCTTGGCTACGCATTGGGCGTAAATCCTTTTGACCAACCAAATGTTGCAAGCGCGAAAGAGGCCACTCGAAGGGCCTTACTCGAAGAATTACCTATGAACGAAAGCGTCATCAGTGATGGAACTCATGCCACAGCCGAAATTCATCGCTTGATAGCGCATGCGCGACATGGCGAAGGCGGGTATCTCGCTCTTCTTCCCTTCGCACCTCTTCATGATGCTCTATCGCAAAATACGCTAAAGGAATTTCGCGATACTTTAACTGGATTGTTGACTAATAATGTCACGCTTGGTTTTGGGCCTCGGTATCTGCACTCCACGGGGCAATGCCATAAAGGTGGACCAAATATTGGAACGTTTCTGATCTTGACGATTGATTCAGCAGATGACTATCCGATTCCAGAAGAGAGCTACTCTTTTGCCAAACTCATCTCCGCTCAAGCGCAAGGTGATGTTGCAGCGCTCAAAGCTGCAGGACGTGAAGTGCTACATCTGCATTTATCGTGGAGTGAAGTAAAAAAGCTTAGTCAAGCTCTCCGCGAAGCTTCTTGAGGGCCTCTTCCAAAATAGCGGCACCTTCAGTTGCCGAGCGGCGTTCTTTCACGTAAGCAAGATGTGTTTTGTATGGTTCATTCTTTACTGGTTTTGGCGGATTCGTTTTATCGCGGCCAGCAGGAAAACCACAGCGCGGGCAATCCCATTCGTCTGGCGGAGTAACTGATCCATCGTCAGCAAAAGAAGGTCTGGTCTCGTGGCCATTGGCACACCAATAGGAGATACGAAAACGCGCGATAGCCTCGCCACGCTCGGCCTCACCCATCGGGCCGGCACCAACGCGACTACCTCTAATTGCGCTACCACTCATCGTTTTGCTCCTTAATCTTTAACTAAACAGTAACTAAATCTAATTTGCGACTGATCAAACCTTGAGCAAGAGGCTGAGCGCCACAATAGCTGCAAACCAGAGTCCACCAACAACAATCGTCATGCGGTCGAGATTTCGTTCGACAACCGATGAGCCGCCATAGGTAGAAGAGACGCCGCCCCCGAACAGATCGGAGAGACCACTGCCCTTGCCTTTGTGGAGTAGGACTAACAGAATCATCAAGAGACTGATGATGCAGAGAAAGATTGAAAGACCTAGAACCATCGCCACTCCTTGTACCGGTAGGGCTCAAGGATACCCGCTAAAACTTATGAAACTTCGCGATTTTGGCGAACTCCTCTGGATCCAGGCTCGCGCCTCCCACCAGGACCCCATCAACATCAGGGAGCGCCATAATCTCCTTGATGAGAGCGGCTTTGACCGAGCCCCCGTAAAGGATTCTGATCTGGCTCGCCACCTGGCTATTGGCCAACTTCGTGATTCGAGTGCGCAGGGCCTGGGCCATCTCCTGGGCATCTTCAGGAGTTGCGCTCTTGCCTGTACCAATCGCCCAGATTGGCTCGTAAGCGATAACTACTTTTCGCACCTGAGCTGGGGTGATTCCCGCAAGGGAGCCATTTAACTGCTCAACGACATATGTCAGATGAGATTGAGCAGTTCGAATCTCATCGCTCTCGCCAACACAGAGAATTGGAGTAAGTCCTACGCTAAGCGCCGCTTTCACTTTGGAATTCACGAGTGAATCGCTCTCGCCATGGTGGGCTCGACGTTCTGAATGACCAACTACAACAAAGGTGCAACCAAGTTTGGCAAGCATGGCTCCTGAGATATCACCCGTGTAAGCGCCCGAGGGGAATGGCGAAAGATCTTGTGCGCCATAGAGAAGAGGAAGGCGATCGCCATCAATAAGAGTTTGCACCGAACGAATATCAACAAATGGGGGTAGGAGAGCGATATCGCTCGCCTCATAATCTTTTTCGTTTAGTAGGAAAGCAAGTTTCTGTGTGACAGCAATTGCCTCGAGATGATTGAGATTCATCTTCCAGTTTCCAGCAATTAGCGGCTTCCGACCTGCGGTGGAAATATCAGTACTCTCAGGGTTACTCATCAACTCTCCAATACTTGGATGCCAGGTAATTCTTTGCCTTCAAGGAACTCAAGTGATGCTCCCCCGCCGGTAGAAATGTATCCAAATTGCTCCTCATCAAATCCCAATAGTCGAATCGCCGCGGCTGAGTCTCCACCACCGATCACACTTAACCCCGGTAATTGAGCCAGCGCTTGAGCGATAGTTCTCGTTCCATTGGCAAAGGCGGGAAATTCAAAGACCCCCATCGGACCATTCCAAAATACGGTGCGGCAATCCTCTAACTCTTTGGCATACCGTGCAGCGCTATTTGGTCCGATATCCAAGCCGATTTGGTCTGCAGGGATTTGATCTGCCGGCACAACAGTTGGCGGAGAATCCGCAGCGAATTTTGGTGCGACAACAATGTCCTCTGGGAGTAAGAGTCGAACGCCTCGTTGCCCAGCTCGCTCAATGAGCTCTTTCACCTTATCTATCTGCTCTCGATCAACGAGCGAGTTACCTATCTCTTTACCTTGAGCAGCTAAGAAAGTGAAAACCATCCCACCGCCAATCGCGAGAATGTCGACTCGGTCGAGCAAATTGCTAATGACACCAATTTTGTCCGAGACCTTCGCACCACCAAGGATTACGCCATAGGGGCGATCTGGATCTGTTGCGAGCGTATGGAGAATGCGCATCTCTTCATAAATTAATCGACCTGCACAATGGGGTAATAATTTGGGAAGGTCGTAGACCGACGCATGCTTTCGATGAACAGCGCCAAACCCATCGCCAACATAAACCTCGCCTAGAGTTGCCAATTCCATGGCAAATGCAGTTCGCTCTTCTTCATCTTTACTGGTCTCGGCAGGGAAAAAACGGATATTTTCGAGAAGGACCACAGTGCCTAAACGTGCGGATGCAAGTTTCTTCGCTTCAGCAATATCTGTTGCACAGGAAACTACATCTCCCAAGAGCTCGCCAAGACGATTTGCAACCGGAGTGAGGGACAGTTCCGAAGTAAACCCATTTTTAGGTCTACCCAGATGAGCGAGAATAACTATTGAGGCCGCCTTCTTCCGGATCAATTCAATTGTTGGAAGCGAGGCAAGTATTCGACCAGGATCAGAAATTTGCCCATTTGCGATGGGAACATTTAAATCGCAGCGAAGTATGACCCGCTTGCCAGTGAAATCAATTGACTCGAGTGTCTGCATGGTAGGTAAGCGAGTTTTCTTGAATCGTTAAAGAGAGCGTCCGACGAAGGTTACGAGATCTACCAATCGATTGGAGTAGCCCCATTCATTGTCATACCAACCAACCACCTTCACGCTCGTGCCAATTACTTTTGTCAGTTGGCTATCGACGATGCACGAGTGAGGATTGGTCACAATATCTGCAGAGACAATCGGATCCTCGGTATATTCCAAAATTCCTTTTAGTGGCCCCTCCGCCGCTGCCTTAAGGGCTCCATTTATTTCAGCGACCGATGCCTCGCGTGAGAGTTCAACGCTCAGATCGGTTACTGAACCTACTGGTACTGGAACTCGCATCGCATACCCATCGAGTTTTCCTTTGAGCTCTGGCAGGACGAGGCTGATTGCCTTCGCCGCACCTGTACTGCTTGGGATAATTGATGTTGCAGCTGCGCGCGCACGTCGCAAATCTTTATGAGGAAAATCAAGAATTACTTGATCATTGGTATAAGCGTGGATTGTGGTCATCATCCCACGTTCAATACCAAAATTATCTTGAAGAACTTTTGCCATTGGCGCCAAGCAATTCGTGGTGCAAGAGGCGTTTGAGATTATTGTGTGTTTCGCTGGATCGTATTTATCGTGATTAACACCCATCACAATTGTGACATCCTCATCAGTTGCTGGGGCGCTAATAATTACTTTTTTCGCTCCACCGACGAGGTGCTTCTTCGCTTGCTCACCTTTAGTAAAAATTCCCGTGGATTCGACAACAACCTCTGCACCGACGGAACTCCAAGGGAGCGCTCCAGGGTCGCGTTCAGCAAAGACTGTAATAGTTTTACCATCAACAGTGATGGAGTTTTCGGTGTGGGTGACTGACTTACCTATCGGACCAAGAATCGAGTCGTATTTGAGTAGGTGCGCCAAGGTTGCTGTATCAGTTAGGTCGTTGATTGCAACGATTTCGACATTTGCGCGTGCACTTTCAGAGGCGAGAATCGCCCGAAAGAAATTGCGACCAATGCGACCAAATCCATTGACGCCTACTTTTATCGTCTTAGACATGAGATTCTCCCCTTCTTCACTTTCCCCAGTATCGCTCTGGAAATAATCTTTACGTTAACAAATCTGGACTTATTCCAGACTCGGTATCGGGTATACCCATTTCCACCGCTCGCTTATCAGCCATCGCAAGAAGTCGGCGTATTCGACCTGCAATTGCATCCTTAGTCATTGGAGGCACCGCCAGTGATCCCAATTCTTCAAGACTTGCTTGGCCATGTTCGATGCGAAGGCGGCCGGCTTCGAGGAGATGGTCGGGAATTTCCGCGCCAAGTATTTCGATAGCACGTTGCACGCGAGCAGATGCCGCGACCGCCGCACGCGCAGATCGACGAAGGTTTGCGTCATCGAAATTTGCTAATCGATTTGCAGTAGCACGAACTTCGCGGCGCATCCGTCGCTCTTCCCAAGCAAGGAAACTGTCATGCGCTCCCATTAAAGTAAGAAGTGCCCCAATGGCATCCCCATCTCTGACAACGACTCGATCGATGCCGCGCACTTCTCGCGCTTTAGCGGTTATTCCTAAACGTCGCGCTGATCCAACGAGGGCAAGTGCAGCTTCAGGTCCCGGAGCGGTTATCTCGAGCGCAGAAGATCGACCTGGTTCGGTGAGTGAACCATGGGCCAAGAATGCTCCGCGCCAGGCAGATTCTGCATCACATTTTGCAGCGGAAACTATTTGTGGCGGCAAACCGCGCACTGGGCGACCATTAGCATCGATTAAACCTGTTTGACGCGCAAGCGCCTCTCCGGTTTCGACTACCCGCAATACGTAACGGCTTCCCTTTCGTATACCTCCAGCGCTGAGCACGCTCAAATCGCTGGTATGTCCATAGACTTCAGAAATTTCCTTGAGCAAGCGACGAGCGGTCTGCGCTGTGTCTAGCTCTACTTCCACAACAACTTTGCCTGCCATGACGTGGAGACCGCCAGCAAATCTCAGCAATGCGGAGACTTCAGCTTTTCGGCAACAAGGTTTTGAGATGGCAAGGCGACTTAATTCATCCTTTACAGTCGCAGTCATTGCCATAATCAGTTCTTTCCCCCGTGAAACTTCTTGACCATCATTATTGCCGCTAGAGCGGAAACTACCTTTTTTGGGTCATGTTGGTCGCTAGTTGGCCCGTGGGCTAAGTCACGTACCTCAAGCCTTGCTCCCAATCCGGCCACATACTCCTCCAACTCCCTCGAGAGAATACTCGGGTCGGCAAGAACTACATCGATGGGTACTTCAGGGGCATGGTTATGGAGGAATGCCAGGCGTCCAGATGCCGCCAGCTCAGCAGCTTCGTCGCCAGGTTCGGGTGCGATCAAATTGAGTATGAGCAACTTTCGCGCGCTACTCCGTGCCAGAGCGCTGCGAGTTTCCGGTAAGAGAACATGGGGCAAGACGCTCGAATACCAGGAACCTGGACCGAGAGTGACCCACTCGGCTCGCTCGATAGCAGCGAGCGCTTCGGGATGTGTTGGCGGATTTTCAGGAATCAATTCGACGCTTTCAATTATTCCGCGTGCAAGAGCTACTTCGCTCTGCCCGCGCACGATCGAAAT
>JACCDK010303842.1_pt1 | contig 10516 bp, 6 predicted proteins | sample 7445871 | NCBI WGS metagenome assembly JACCDK01 (sample SAMN15323436, study PRJNA562643) | freshwater metagenome | isolation source: river surface water | place: USA:Blue River Watershed | collected 2017-08-15
ATCAGAGCGGGTCTATGTCAGATTGCATTAATCAAACACTTAAAGGTTTAGCGGACCAGCGGAAGGAAATTTTAGCGATTGCAAATGAGTTTCCAGAGCAAGAAATTAAAGTAGGTTTGACTGTTTTTGACCATATAGTTGAGCTAAAATATTCTAATTTATCTGTGACAGAATTATCAAGGATGAATAGTTTTCAGTATCAGCCTAATGGCCAGACCGCTTTACTCGATGCGATTGGGATGAGCGTGGCAGCTACGCAACGCTTAATGGCAAATGAAGGTGATTCTGCTGTCATCATTATTTTAACGGATGGATATGAGAATGCATCGAAGGAGTATTCGCACAAGCAGATAAAGGAATTGATTAAGGCTAAAGAGGCAACAGGAAAATGGTCATTCACGTATTTAGGTGCAACGCTGGATGCAGTGGAGATTGCGAAGAGCATGAATATTAAGGCAGAGAATAGCTTTGCGTTTGAGAAGAAGAATATGGACAAAGACGCATTTGCAAGATCGAGCATGGCGTTGAAGAATTCAATGATGAAGTTTTAAGAGATGAAGAGGATTCGCTAGAGGTTGACATAAGCATTTTTTCATCATTAATACCGGTTAATAAATTGGCTATTTGATGATTATAAAATAAATCGTAAATTTTAAGATAGAAAAAAACTAAGTGAACATCTATGTTTTGAAAGTCAAAAAGCTAAAAAATAGGAAAAATAAATAAATTAGTATTATGCATAAAGGAAAAGTATTTACAGTCCCTAATTACCAACTTCAACCTTTGACTTTAGATCTCCAAGAAAAGATGGGAATAATCTTTGATGGTCTACATAACATTTTTTCAAATGATCAAGTCGTAAAATATAATAAAAATAGACTATTGGCAAAAAAGGAAGATGTAAGCATGTATATATTATCTACTACGATAGGATACCAAAATGAAACACATTATGATTACTTTTTGACCGACAGGGTAAACAATCGTCTTGCCGGAACTTTGCATTTAATTTCACCAAAATTAGTTAAACAGTCATACCCGAAACTAAATTACTTTATTGACAATAATAAAAGTAGTAGTTCGACTTGGGTTATAGAATACTATTTAGATCCTATTTACTGGAACAAAGGTATAATGACTTACTTTCTTGGTGAAATGGTGGAAGAATTGTTTATTCAAGGTGCAAGCAACATTTGTGCTTTGACTGATTGTTCGAATTTACCTAGTATATCTTTATTGAAAAAACTTTCTTTTGAACTAATTAATGAATACAAGGATACCACGGGGCAAGTATTGTGGAATCTAAAAAAATGAAATGCCCCAAAATTCGCTCAAGAACTAAAGCATTGCTTCGGAAGCAACGAGGTAATACGATTGGATACAATCAATAAGTTAGCCGTTATTCTTGGTGATCTTGACCGTAGAAAATCTCTTGTATAATATCTTCTAAATCACCTGTTTCAGAAATATTTATAAATGCATTGTAAATTATGGAATATGTATTATTTAATCCCGAGCAAAAATCCCAAAATTCATCTTGAACCCAACCTTCGTTATTGGGCTCCAAAGGCCACCCTCCTCCGATTGTACGTGACCAAAAGTCAATTTCACCATAAGGATTATAAGGAAAAACTATTCTAGCGGAACATTGTTGATTTGGATATCTTGAATAAAAATAAGAATACCAATTAAGAACTTGAGAAAAACACTTGGAATAACTTCCTACGTTAGCCTGAACAGTTTTTGTATCAAAAAAATAATTGATTCCATCTTTCTTCAACCAAATATCTACACCAAAGCCTCTTGGTGGCAAGGCAAAATCATTTAGGGGGTTAATTACGAAATTTTGACAAACCTCCCTAATTCTATCATGACAATGTTGTGCGTTATTTTGAGGATTTCTATTATTCCTGCCGTCTATTAGCGTTTGAACTGTACTTTGTAAAATTGCCGGCATGTTGGTAGGTGCCAATAATTTCTCATTTACAACTTCAAAACCATTTAATTGAGCAATTGCTTTGGCTAGAGGTTCCCATAAGGTTGTACCTAACGATGTTTCCATACCTCCAACAACTGATCTTATACGCCGTTCAGTAGGAATAACTAAATCCAATATCTGAAAATTAGGGACAACATTTTGTCTGTTTCTTATGTATCCCGATACTGAACTTATAATTGTTTCTCTAATAATAGAATAAACTTCGTCTCTTTTTGCCATGAAATAACTTAATACTTTACGCAAAGTATAAATTATTTTATCACTTTGTAGTATTGATTTAAAAAATTTATAATTGAGTAACCTATCTCCTTCCCTAAATTTACAGGAACTGCATTTCCTATCTGTTTGTATTGCTGCGCTATTGAACCCTCAAATTTCCAATCGTCAGGAAAAGTTTGTATTCTTGCATACTCTCGAACTGTAAATGGTCTAGTTTCTTCTGGATGACACCTTTCTGTTTGTTTTTGTGCAGGACTACAAGTAAGTGTCAAACATGGCTCATCCCATCCTATTCTTCTCGCAATTCCAGTTTTCCCACCACCTAAATGAAAACTTCCGCCCATAAATTCTTTTTGAACTTCTAAAGGTAAATCTCTCCAATATCCTTTTTGAGGAACTAAATCTAAAACATCAATTTTACTCTTAGGATATTTTGCCCCCATAGATTTTGGAACATCGCAATCAAATAAATCACTTTTTTTCAATGCATCCTTAAGATTATATATTTTCTTATAAGGCTTTGGGTATTCATATTGTAATTCAATATCTTTTCTAATTCCTACTAAAATCAAACGTTCTCTTTTTTGCGGAACATTAAAATTTATTGCTTTTAAAACTTGAACAGGGGCTACATTATACCCAATTTCATCCAAAATAGAAATCATTCCTTGAAGTGTTTTACCATTTTCATGACTTAACAAACCTCTAACATTTTCACCAATGCAAATTGGAGGATTTACTTCATTTACCGCTCTTGCAAATTCATAAAATAAAGTCCCTCTAGCATCAGAAAAACCAAGTTTTTTCCCCGCATAACTGAATGCTTGGCAAGGAAATCCGCCAGTTACGATATCAATATTGTTTTCATATTGTTTAAAACTAAAAGACTTTATATCGCCCTCTAAAACATTCCAAGAAGGGCGATTGTTTCTTAAAGTTTGACAAGCCCATTTATCAATTTCATTTAGAGCAACGCATTTCAATCCAGCTTTTTCCATTCCAACTGCCAATCCACCTGCTCCAGCAAAAAGTTCTAAAACTGTGTATTCGTTTTCCGGCAAAACAAAATTTGAAATTGTTTCTTGAGTACTTTCTGAAATAAATTCAGCAAATAAATTATCAATATCTGACTTTTTATAAAGTCTGTAATTACTCATAGGTTCCCGAACAGCAGACAATTTACCTTCTTTATCCCATCTTCTTAAAGTTTCCTTGCTTTTTCCTATATATACAGATGTTTCTGAAAGCGTCAAATAATCATTCATAACCAAATAGTTTAACATTATACAATGGTTACAAATTTAGCATTAAAAATTAAAAAGCCAAATCTTTAAAAAAAAGAACTTTAGCCAACAGAAGTTTGAAACAAAGGTTGATTTAGTTAGAAATTGGTCAGTGAAAAACTTACTTTAATACAAAATAAAAAGTTGCTGTCTCTTTAGCCAAGATACCAAGCGTTAATAATCAAAATATTATGAAAAAAATCATAGAAATAATGACACTGAGAGAACTAATTAAATGCCCCATTTAACCAAGAGTGTAAGTAAAAAGCTTAATAGGGTGGTGTAATACAGGAAATCAATTTCCTATCGAATAGAAATAAAAGTACTTAATATCCGAATGTCCAAAGTTTTGACTTTCTTAGAAAGAGGGTACTTAATATTTGGTTTACCTCAATAGCGTCAAATTTCTCAAGCCAAATAACGAAAATTCAAGAAAAAATAAGCTACAATAAGCATTTGGCAATATTTTCTGTCCGATACAAAAAAACAACCAAACATGTTAACCATCAGGTTGTGAAAATACAAAAACCGCAATCAACCAATAAAAAATGATTTGTTATGAATTCTTTCTATTGGTTAAAGGGCTTTTGGCAATAGATTTATGAACCTATCTAATAACTCGGATTCCAATTGATGATCATGATATTCGCCTTGTTCACCATTATGATAAGAAACAAAACGATAAGAATTACCTACAGTTTTACTATAAAAATAAAATGCATTATGAACTTCAACATACCTAATGAAAGGTATTATTTGAGTTGGACTAGGTTGACCACTGTGATATAAATACAAATCATCACAATCCATAATAACACTCGTTTTGATATAATTCTCTTTAAAAATAATATTATCTCCCAACAAATATTTCACTTTAAAGTCATGAACTTTATTTTTATAGGAAGACGAAATGGGTTTGATTATGAAGCTATTTGAGAACCCATTTCCGACAATAGGAAGAATCTTGGTTAGAAATCCCTCCCAAATTTTCAATCTTTCTTTTAAAATATTTTCGTCACTGTCATAATTGTGTCCTTTTGTATCCCTCCTTAGATCATTGGTTTTATGTAAAACATCTTTAATTATACTACTTTTTATCATCTGTAGATAATTAACTGATGGATTACCCAAAAGATCTAAAATTAAAGTATCCCCTTTATCTAATTCTTTATTTATAAATATGGAAATATCTTTAAATATAGACACCCAATTCCCAAATGAGCTAGTTAAGTACCAGTTATAAAATCTTTCATTGGTAAACCATTTAGTCCTATGCTTAAGAAAATAATCTTCATTTTGTGAGAAGGAACTCAATACCAACATCACTAATAATTCACCTAAACCCTCAAAGAAAAATTCTAAATACTTTATTTTGTCGGCGGTATTGCTATTAGCATGATATTTCCATAATATAGAAGCTATTGGAAATGGACATATACTTATCCAATCTTCTAATGAATTCTCTTTAGCTATCAACCTATCGACTTCCTCAAGTTTATTGGGAGATTCAACTAGATTCATTGACTGATCCAAGAAATTACTTGCTAAATCAATTTTTGAATCAATAACTTTTTGATTCTGTAGAGATGGAATAAATATATCATAATTTAATAATTCATCTGGATCATTCAAGTGAAAATTTTGAAATAATAGTCCGGTTTTTTCTTTACGAAAATATTTCCTTAGGTATTTATTATAAACTGTTTGAGGATCAAAAGTAACCTGAACAAACTTATAATTATTTGAAACTAGGGAGTCTTCAACTTTATCTGTTAATATTCGCTTATTAAAATAATGATTTACATAATCAAAAATCAAGATTAGAGAATTTGGCTTAACTTCAAAAATTATCTTATCGGAATCGTAAATCTTAAATTCAGTAACTACATCAGAGATTTTATGTTTTTGGAAATGAGGGTTTTGATTTTCAAGTTTATTGTATTCCTGAATTTTAATCAATTTAGAAAATGAAAAATAAGATTTCAAATCAGTATTAAAACCATTCCGATCAAAATTATTTAATCCATTTCTATTTTTATATCTATCAATAACTTTTGAGAGATTATCAAGGTTATTGTCAATTAAAGAAACAAAAACATCCCTTTTATATCGTTTCTTTATACTTATAATTTCAACAACTGAGCTACCTAATTCTTCACTTATAACACTGTTAATTGTAAAAACCGAATCTATGTTATATTCTTTAATTTCAATATTTTTAAAATATTCAATTATCCTTTTAGAGGTGTAGAAGTTTGCAATAAAATATAAATCCCCATTAAATTTATCATGTTTCACTCTTTCGAATAAACTACTCAGGTCATTCTCAAGTCCATCTATATTTTTTAATTGTTTTTTGTTTGAATAAGATAATGGCGTAGACTTGTACTTTAAAAAGAAATCAAAAAAAATAATTGTTGAAAAATCATTTAAATCAACATCTTCAAATAGAGATTTTGAAAGAGTATTATTTTTAATTTGATTGTAAGAATTAAAGTCAAATTTACTTTTCCCTAAACTATGTATTTCAATACTATTTAATTGATTTATTGGGGAGAAAAGGTTAAAATTTAAATTCAATATCTTACCACTAACTAATAGTGGTTCAATAATCCTGGGAATTTTAAAAATGCTTGGATTATTGAAAAAATGATTTTTGCTGATATTTTCTGAATCTTGTAGTAAAATTCCGCTTTCAATAAACTTAATTGCGATTTCCTCCCCAAGGATATATTTTAAATGATTTAATATAACTTGTGGAAATCTTACTCCTTTACCCAAATACTCTGAAAACCTAGATTTAAAAATGGTGTTAGATATTTCTATATCATTCAATTCTTTTTGCAATGAAGGTAAACTAATTTCCAACATCTGCCTTTCTGCTATTTTACCGAAGTGAATTAAATTAGAATTACTTTCTTCTCTTCTTATTTCTTCAATCTTTTTTTTATTAAAATTTATTTCATTTTTTATTTTTAGATAATTTTCCGTTAAAATCAATTCGAAATCATCCCTTAGTTTGATGAAAAATGATTTGGAGTCTTCTTTGTCATCTTTGATATTTATAGCTGGAAAATAGATTTCAAAAAGTTTAATATTTAATTCCATAATATGAAAATGAAAGAAAAATTGTTAATAAAGTATTCCTTTAATCGTTCAATCAACTGATATTTTATTCCAACGCTCATCTAAAAGATATCCACTAATTAATAGTTTAGAAAAAATCGATTTGTAATGTGTGGAAGCCTTGTTAGTTTATATGTATAATATACATTAGAAATTTACTCAACTGAAATTAATATATTATTAAACAGAAAGATTTAGATGCAATTACCATAGTGTAATTATTTAATGTTTATGGATGTAGCTCTTTCTTTCTTACCATCCTTTGCAGGAATTATCTTAAACTCCAATTCTATTCCAACCTTTAAAAGGTTTTTTATTTCACTTTCAGAACTCAATCTAAAATAGATGGATTTATTCGCATCATAACTAATAAACCCATCTATACCTCTTTCATCATTATTTAAAATCTTACTAATTTTACCAAATTGCAATTTACTGGAGGTTTGTTTAAACGGTGGCTCTTGAATCTTAAAACTATTCCAATAACTTTTCAATTCCTTTGTTAAATCAGGTAACTTTTCAATTGGAATTTGTGCAAATGAAAATTTTGATAACACTAAAGTAACTGAGTTAGGAACATTCCATCCTTCGTTTTGCCTCAATAGTTTTGATAAAGAATAATGTTTGAACGATAATTCTTTCTCTTCTTTTAACTCCAATAATTCTGCTATTAGTACAATCAAACCTACTTTATACTCAAGGTCTCCAAAGTTGTTAATTGCACTAATTGCAAAATCAAAAGCCTTATCATTTTCTCCATTCTCCTTGTATATTTGGGCTACTTCATTTTGTATAAACCACTCCTTTTTTCGTCTCAAAATTAATAGTAATTCATTCAGAGCTTCGGTAGAATTTCCGAGATTCTTTTTTGATAAGGCAATTCTTCTGGCAAACCAAATCTCATTTGAATAATGGAATTTATCAAATGATTCCAGCGCTTTTTTTGAGAAGTTGAAGCAATCCTGATATTGCTGTGTTTCAAAAAGAGCTTTGGTTTTTACTGCATACCAATCCTCTTTGTTAGATGCAAGCTCCATTGGTTTCTTTATTCCCTTTCGCTCAACTTCTATTGTTCGGCATTCTGTGTTTAGGGAATCCACAGAAACTAAATCACAAAACTTATCAACTACAATCCAATTAACGGATGGTTTATCTTTAAATTTTTTAAGTAAATATGAGAAATTAGACGGGTCTAAAACAACATTATACTGCTCAATGAATGTAAAAATGACATCGTAATGATTAGTTTCAATTAACGCAGAAATCATCTCAAAAACGATATACTTATTTAATCCAATTTGTTCGGAAGTAAACTCATTTTTGCCATCTTTAAAAAACTTCAAAGTATCTCCAAATCTTCTCTCTTTGTTGAGTTTAGATAATGCTTGGCTGAAGTCGAACAATGTTGCCATATTATCTTTCCTTTATGTTAGAGAGAATTGAGTTTATTTCTTCAGAAAGCCCAGTTGTCCTATTTTGAATTAGTTCAACTCTTCCAAATTCCTCTTTACCATTGTAATGGAATTTATAAGATGCGGTTAATCCATTTCTTTGAAAAACGTATAATTCATGATATTGCTTATGCTCAATCTCTGATATTATTATTCCGCTTCCATTTAGCATTGATACTATTTTTTCGTAAAATTCTTTCAAAAAAGACGATTCAAAGTCAAAATTTGTTTCATTTTTCAAATTTTCACTTTCTTCTTGAATTATAATGGTTTTAGTTTCGAGTTTTGATAATATGGTACGTAACATATCCACCAATTGGCTATCCGTTGATGGCTTCTCAATTCTAGTAATTTTATTCTTGGAATTATAATGAAATTTGAAAACGACATTTTCGTTTCCTTGAGAAAAAGTATAATGTTCTAAATAACTAGTATGTTTAACAGAACTAACATTAATATCAACTTGCTTTATACTATCAATTACGGCCAAATATATGTTTTTTAAAAATGGTGTCTCAAGTGGAATTTCGAATGGGATTTCAATTTCCAAAATCTCTCCACTCAGTACAATTATATCAGTGCGAGTTGAAACATTTTCAACAGTCTGTTTAAAACTAGAGCTGTTTTCATAAATTAAATTGGGGTCATCAATTAAATATAAATTTTCTTTTGCCCTTGTTACTCCTGTATAAAGCCAACGAAAATAGCTAGGATTTGAATACCCCATCGACGATTTACAATTCAAGAAGGTATTTTTCCACTCTCCGCCTTGTGACTTATGACATGTAATAGCATAACCAAATTTCACTCTTAATGAATTGAAGTAGGGATCTGATCTCAAGGCATCTTTAAATTCTTTTGTACCAGGTTTTAATAAACTATGTCGAATTTTAAAGTCAATGTAAATAGCTTTCGACTCATCAGAACTAAGATCCCTCTTGTTAGAGTAAAGTAAATTCTCTAATATCTTACATTCCACATTATGAATTGTTTGCTCTTCATCAGTAAAAGCAATTATTACATTTCTGAATGACAATTTAATATCGGCCTCAGCTATTTTACCGTCCTTACCCTTACTTTTTAATTTTACATCTCGAATTTCATTGTAAGGAAAGACTTGTTTTACAAAACCAAAATCTCCATTTAATAATTCTATTTGCGGGTAATTATAATTATTGCTTACTAAAATAATCTTATCTCCAGCCGATAAAAGTGGTTGATTTGGAAAAAAATGACATCTTACAAAATCATTATATTCTTTAACTGATGAATTAGAATATGCGACTATTATTGTTTCGTCATCTATTGCGTTATGACAAGCTTCAAGATATTTGATAAGTATTTCTTCGTGTTCTGTTTTAATTACATCTTTGAATTTATAATCTATAGTAAGTTTATTGAAAACCTTATTATGCAACGATTCACGTAATTTTGTGGCATTATTTAGAATTCCACTTTCACTATTTTGTCTTACAACATCAGTAAGTTCAAATTCGTTTGATTCAACTTGACATATATCATTTAAGTACTTTGAATCTAGAGCAGGTGAAAAACTCATGTTCACAGGTGGTAACTGTGCTAAATCTCCAATAAAAATTATTTTTTTATTATGATCATTGTTGTCAATATTTACATACTTAATTAAGTCTTTTAATAAATACCCTGATCCAAAGCGAAAAAACTCTCCTTCTGAATACACATCAGATAACATTGAAGCCTCATCAATTATGTAAATTGTATTTACAGGATCTTCGTTATTTTTTAACTCGTAATAGAATTTATAGGTTTCTGATCCATCTTCTTGCAATACTTTAAACTCTTTCAAGTCTTTACTTGAGTAGATTGTCTTGTGTATAGTATAAGCCTTATGCTTGGTTTTTCTTGAGATGACCTTTGCTGCTCGTCCAGTTGGTGCAGAAATTCTAAAATTTATTTTATTAGCAGAAAGGTAGTTAGTAAGTCCTTTCATCATAAATGTTTTTCCTGTTCCGGCAAAGCCCTTTAACAAAAAACAAGTTATGCTACCCTCAAGAAATTCTTCTAATTTTTGAATCAGATTTGATTGTCCATTAGTTAAATCGTACCCTGAAAAAGCTTCATTAAGATTCATGATTTTATATATAAGTTCGGAGTAACAATTAAAAGCAGTGTAGATTGAAATTGAAGACTATCCTATTAAAATTAGTGATTATATATTTCACCACAAACAATCAAAGTATTGATTTATTTAACGGACATTTTAAAAACCAAAAATTCCAAAACAAAAAAAAGAAAGATATTAACACATATGAAATCGGGAGTGACAGCTCCACTCCATTTCGCTGTCAGCCCGCAGGGCATCTAGCACAAAGCCTAACATCCTGCGCTACGCTCAGGATGAAGCTTTTTCATTTTCCCTTGCTCGCCCAAGCAAGCTTGGCTCGCAATTGAAAATAAAA
>JACCDK011823708.1_pt1 | contig 10515 bp, 7 predicted proteins | sample 7445871 | NCBI WGS metagenome assembly JACCDK01 (sample SAMN15323436, study PRJNA562643) | freshwater metagenome | isolation source: river surface water | place: USA:Blue River Watershed | collected 2017-08-15
CCGAATTGACAGTTGATGCGATTCTTACTAAAAAAGGTAGAGAAAAATTAGCAGCTGGACAAGGATTAAACATCACTCAATTTGCATTGGCAGATGATGAGATTGATTACTCTTTATATGAGCCGGCACACCCATTAGGTTCAGCTTACTACGATGCATCAATTAAAAATATGCCTGTATTGGAAGCTAATCCTGATGAAACTCAAGTAATGAAATATAAAATAGTAACACTTCCTAAAAATACAACAAGAATCCCAGTTGTAGAATTTGGTGTTCCTAATATTTCGGTAAATCAAAGAAGTGGTGAGGTATCATTATCTCCAACTACATCTCCTGCTGGTAATAGAACAATTGGATATACCATTGTTTTAGCAAATAAAAACGCTGGAGATATAGTAGGTGAGGGTGTATCATCGGATATAGGTTCAGTACCTATTTTCATTGGTGATGATGTATCAGCAACTGCAGCAATTGCAAAAGGTTTAACTTTTAAATTTATTCCAAACCCATCATTAACTTCGACTATCAGAACAACTATAACTGTTTATGGTAACGAAACGGGTGGTTCACAAACGATTCCAGTAACCGTAACATACGTTCAATAATATAAACTATGGCAGTAATAAGAGATAATAGAGGAGCACTTTTAGCAAGCAATATTTCGCAGTATTTAGCATCAGCTGCAAATACCGCTGGTACTCCTGTTGATACAAACGAATTGGTTAGAATTTTAAACCAATTTTTAGGAAGTGGTGAACAAGTTAGTTCAGATATCAATACTATTAGTAATGGTATTTACAAAAAGTTTGGTGCAATTGATAAAGTAACTAATAGAACTGAAATTGTAACTTCAGGAATATGGAGTGGTGATGCTGGTGATTTAAACGTAACATCATCAAACACATCATCTCTACAAGTTGCATCAACTAGTGGTAAATATTATATTGATTTATATAACTCACCAACCGCATCAGAAGGAGCTGAGGTTCAATTCTCAATAGGATATGGTGATGTAAATGGATATGGTGCACCGACTGTAACACAAGACCCTAATTCTACAGTAGCTACTAAAGCTACATATAATCAATTTAAAAACGTTCTATTAGATTCAAGCGATAGTTTCTTTAGTGTATATAGTGGTTCAACCGCAGGTGCACATAATTTACAATCATTTTATGTAATCAATATCAATAGAGCTAGATACAAAGAAAGATTAGACCCAGGTAACGTTTCTATTAAATTATCAGGAACTGCAGGTGAAATAACTTTAATTGATGATAGTTTAGATTCCGATGGGCTAATATCAGCAGCTGGTAGAGTTTATACTTTAGTTAGTGGTTCATTGAATATTGGTAGTGCATTAACTGCATCTATCGCAAATTATTCAGCACCATCTAACGGACAAGGATATGGATTAATTTATCCTGATATGGGAGTTATCCTATTAAACCCTGCAGCATTACAATCTTCAGTAGATACTAAATTAGCAGCAGCAACCTCATCGGTAGCTGGAATTCATCATATAAATAGAGGTTCTAACTTTGGTGGTGTTGCTTTATTAAAAGCATTAGAAACAGGCGCTGATTTCCAAGCTCGTAGAACTGAAAACGTTTCTACATCACATTACTTCGTAAGAGCTAACAATAGAGAATTCAACTTCTCAAACAACCCAACATTCGTAACGGGTTCAGTAGGAGCATTTGCACAACCATTGTTCGAAAGAGACCCACACGTTTATATTACAACTGTAGGTTTATATAATGATGCAAATGAATTATTAGCAGTAGCAAAAACATCTAAACCAGTTGAGAAATCTTTTGATAAAGAAATATCAATAAAGGTTAAATTGGATTTCTAATCAGAGAACAAATAATACAGAATGATAACCCAATCCGTTAAGATTGGGTTTTTCATTAATAAGATATTTATATGTGATATGTTAAAACGAATACCAAAATCGGATATTAGTATTAGGCCATTTAAGGCTTACAAAAATTGGAGCTTTGACCAAAGTTCCACAGGAAGTATTTCGTTATTAGAAGCAAACATATCATCATCCGAATTATCTGGCTTATATCCTAAAAATTCAATATACGGACAATTAAGAGCTCAATTTTATAATGGAAATGAAGATAATCCATTTTTAAGATTTGGAAGTAAATCCAATGTATATGAACCAAACGTTGGTGGTTCTGAAAGATTTTTAAGTAGTTCAGCAAAAGTAATATCAATCCCACAAATATATGTAGGAGAAGGTATAAAAAAAGGTTCTGTTTTATTTTTAGATGGCGCTCAAACTTATATAGATGATTCAAATGGTAATTTAATAGCTAGTACAGATAGTATTACACTTAATACAATTGATATATTAAATAACATCGTACAATTTACCGATTTATTAAATGCACCATATACCGCATCAGTTCAAACAGCCGTTGGAGATTTTGATATTCAATCGGGAACATTAAACTTAATTTATAATGGTGATGAGTATGATTTAGAAATTATAAGCTTTGATATACAATCGGGTATTATGGTTGTAGATGAAATAGAATTTTTACAAGGTGGAGCCTCGACTGATAAAATTGGTAATATATTTTATACGCAAGGTCTTATTGTAATAACTAGAAAAGTTAATGAATTACTATTATCAAATTGGACATTAGATTATAAATCAACCGAAACTATTTATGAGCACGAATATTTACTAATTGTAAATAACGATGAATTTAATGTTTCTCAAAACCCATCTGCGGTTGTAGAGATAGGTAAAATTGAAGAAAACATAACAGGCTCTAATGGTAAAATCTATAAAACAGTAACTAACGCTGGTACTAAATACATTCGTAAAAAATCAGTATTAGATAATGGAGATGTTTTAGATTTCAGATTTACATCATCCGTTAATCCATCTACTCATTTTGCAGGATTTGAACATTATGATTTAAGTGGTTCGGTAGATTCAACGGGTTCATTCTTAGCACCATTCATTACAACAATTGGATTATATGATGATGATATGGATTTAGTTGCAGTAGCAAAATTACCACAACCAATTAAATCAGAACCGGATATGCCTATAAACTTTATTATTCGTTTTGATACTTAACTTATATTTATACTAAACAATAGAAACTATGTCAAAGATTTTAGAATTATACAAAGCACAACAATCAGCTTTAGGAGTTGATAAAATTTCATTTGAAGCAGGTCAAGCTGCAAATACTCCATATAGTACGGATGATAAGAAAAAAGTAGATGAACAAGTATTAACTGCTGCAAAATTTAAGCAGGGAAGAGGTGGAGAATTAAAATCAGCAAAATACTCTGATTCAATAAAAAGATAATTTTTAATGGCTAAAAAAGTTACAAAAAAATCTAGCAAATGGGTTGCTAGAAAATATGGTTTTAAATCTGGCCTTGAAGAAAACATTTCCAATCAAATCGAAAGTAAAGGAATTGTTGTACAATATGAATCCGAAAAGATTCCATACATTGTACCAGCCACTAACCATACTTATAATCCCGATTTTAAGTTACCTAATGGTATAATAGTAGAAACCAAAGGTAGATTTGTTGCGGCAGACCGCAAAAAACATCAATTAGTAAAAGAACAACATCCTAATTTGGATATCCGTTTTGTTTTTTCAAATTCAAAGAACAAAATCAGTAAAAACTCAAAAACCACCTATGGAATGTGGTGCGAAAAAAACGGATACAAATACGCAGATAAAGAGATACCCGAAGATTGGTTTTTAGAGCCATAAATTTGGTAATTTAAAATATTTGTCGTATATTTGTTTTGTGTTAAGTAGCAATGATAAGAATAAAGTAGTTAATGCTCTATCTAATGTATTGGGCAATGGCGTTACCCTAAAAGGTAACGAAATAGCATATTATTGTCCATTTTGTAATCATCACAAACCTAAATTGCAGGTAAATACTGAAACCCAAAAATGGCATTGTTGGACGTGTAATAGTGGTGGTAAAAAACTTACATCTTTACTTCGTAAATTAGATGTAGATAGAAAAACTATATCTATAATTAGAGAAATATATGGAGATAGTAATTGGACTCCACAACAAGAAGATGCCGAAACAAAGGTATTCATTTCACTTCCAAACGAATTTATTAGTTTAGCAGAAGAACCAAAAGGATTTAATCCTGAATATAAGCATGCTTTACATTATTTAACACAAAGAGGAATTGATATAAAAGATATTGTAAAGTATAATATTGGATATTGTAAAGATGGATTATATGCAAGAAGAGTGATTATACCATCATATAATTCAGATGGTTCATTAAATTACTTTATTTCACGTTCTTATTACCCAGAAGAGAAGATGAAATATAAAAATCCGCCTATTAGTAAAAATATAATTTGTTTAGAATCACAAATAAATTGGAATGAACCAATTATACTATGTGAGGGTGTATTTGATGCAATTACGATTAAAAGAAATGCAATTCCATTATTAGGTAAGTTTCCTTCTAAACAATTAGTTGAAAAAATCTTTATGAATGGAGTTAATAATATTATTATCTCATTAGATAACGATGCTATAAACGAAGCTCTTAAAGCTGCCGAATATTTCAGAAAAAATGGAATAAACGTTAAGATGATGTATCTAAAAGATAAAGATGCATCTGAAATGGGATATGAAAAATTTTACGAAGAACTAAAGAAAACTAAAGAATTTTCTTCAGAAGAATTACTATTAAATAAAATAAGTCAATTATGAATTTAAAACGAATTTACCATATTGCGGATATTCACATTCGTAATGTACAAAGACATAAAGAATACAGACAAGTATTTGAAAAGATGTTTGAAGAAATCCGTAAAAGAGGAACGGATGATTCAATCATTTATTTGGCAGGTGATATTGCACATGCTAAATTGGAAATGTCACCCGAATTGGTGAATGAAATCAATTGGTTATTTACGGAATGTTCTAAACATTGTGAAACAATTCTTATTACAGGTAATCACGATTGTAATATGAATAATTTGGATAGAATGGATGTTCTTACTCCAATCGTAGATGCTTTGAAATTAGATAATTTTCATTATTTAAAAGATACTCAAATTTATTCAATTGGTGGAATTGATTTTTCAGTATTTAGTATTTTTGATAAAAAAGAAAATTGGATTACGGCTGATAAACTATCTGCTAATAAAAAAATTGCCTTATTCCACGGACCCGTTGATAATTCTCAAACCGATGTTGGATATGTTGTAAGTAGTAGGCATTTTACAACCGATATGTTTAACGGATTTGATTTAGCTCTATTGGGTGATATTCATAAAAGACAAGAGATGATATCGCCAAGCGGATGTAAGGTAGTGTACGCCGGTTCTTTGGTACAACAAAACTTCGGTGAAACATTGGATAAGCATGGATTTGTTGTATGGGATTTAGATGCTATGACTTACGAAGCAATCGATATTCAAAATGATTATGGATATTATACATTGGATGTAGATAATGGCGTAGTACCCGTTGTATCTAATATGCCAAAACATCCTAGATTAAGAGTAAGATTATCGAACACAGACACAGCCGATACAAAAAAAGTAATTACTGAAATTAAAATGAGATATGGGGTTGATGATTTCACAATCATCAGAACTGACTCTATGAATAAACTAAAAACAGGTAATAGAGTATCTAAATTGGACTTTGAAGATATTTCCGATGTATCATATCAAAATTCTTTATTGAGGGATTATATTCAAAGAATGATGCCATTTATTTCTGAAGAAGATTTAAATTCGTTAGAAGTAATTAATACCGAAATTAATGGTAGAATAAAACAAAAAGAATTAAATAGAAACATTCATTGGAAACCAGTACGATTTGAATTCTCTAATATGTTCTCATATGGTGAGAATAATAAAATTGATTTTGATAAGGTAAATGGATTGATGGGATTGTTTGCACCAAATGCAAGCGGTAAATCATCATTGTTTGATGCAATATCCTTTTGCTTATACGATAAAAGTAGTAGAGCATTTAAGGCTCAGAACATTATGAATAATCGTAAATCTGATTTCTATTGTAAATTACAATTCCAAATTAATGGCGTAGATTTCTTTATTGAAAGAACTGCAAAAACGATTAATAAGGGTAAAAATGTAAAAGTAGATGTACAATTTTGGAAAGAAGAAGGTGGGCATAAAGAATCATTGAATGGTACGGAAAGAAGAGACACAAATACAGCCATTGAACAATACGTTGGTAGATATGAAGATTTTGTATTAACGGCATTAAGTTTACAAGGTAATAATGCTCTATTCATTGATAAATCGCAATCAGAAAGAAAAGATTTATTAGCACAATTTATGGGGTTAGATGTATTTGATAAACTATATGAAACCGCATCTGAAGATATAAAAGAAGTAAGTGTTCTTATTAAGAATTTTAAGAAAACCGATTTCACATCCGAATTAGCACAAAAGGGTTTAGAAAAACAAACTAAAAAATCAGAATTAAGAGGTTTAGAAAAAACTTTGGAAACCAGATTATTTGATTTGGAAGATTTATCCAATAGAATATTAGGATTAACAAAAGAATTAGTTCCAATAGATGGTAATTTAGATTTAGAAAAATTAGAAAAGAAAAAGAATCAAATCGGATTTGATATTTTACACGTTCTTTCTGAAGAGAAATCTAAAAAAGCAAAATTAGATGAATATACGGAATCCATCTCTTCAATATCGCAATCAATTGAAGAAAATAAAACAATAAATGGAAAACTAATTGAAGATGCCAAAAGAGAATGGGATGCGTATAAAAACGAAATAAATGATACGGAACATCAAATCGAATTGGTACAACAATCATTAGAATCTAATAAAGAAAAACTTTCTCATTTAGAAAAGCACGAATATGACCCAAATTGTCAATATTGTATGAACAACGTATTCGTTAAAGATGCGTTAGAAACAAAATCTAAAGTAGAAGAGCAAGAAGAAACATTATCGGAGTTAGGTAACAAGCATCAATCGTTAATTCAACAGGCATCTTATATTTCGGATGTTGAAGAGCAATGGGAAACATTATCCGAATTAAAATCCAAATATCAAAAAGCAATTGTAATTAAAGAAAAAACAATTGCAGAATTAAAAGGATTTGAAACTCAGCAAAAATTATATGAAACTCAATTAGAGCAAGTAAATTCTGATATTAAAAAATATCACGATAATGAAGATACTATTAAAAGAAATAAACAAATAGAATCAGTAATCCAAGGGTTAGCAAACACAAAAACTGAAATAGAATTAGAAACAAAGAATATAGGTAAACAAATATCAACTTTAAATAGTTCTATTTCACAAATACAATCGTTTATAGACAACATCAAAGGTAAGATGGATGAAGTTAAGGAGTTGGAAGAAAAGAACCGCCTATACACCTATTATTTAGATGCAATTAAACGTGATGGAGTTCCATATGAATTAATTTCAAAAGCTATGCCGGTTATTGAAAACGAAATCAATAACATACTTGCACAAGTTGTTGATTTTGGAATCGTAATGGAGGTTGATGGTAAAAGTATCAACGCTAAAATCGTTTACGAAGACCAAGAATGGGCTTTGGAAATGTGTAGTGGAATGGAAAAATTTATTAGTGGTTTGGCTATTAGAGTTGCCTTAATTAATATTTGTGGATTACCTCGTCCAAACTTTTTAGTAATTGATGAAGGATTTGGAACATTGGATAGTGATAACCTTTCATCATTGTTTGGTATGATGCAATACTTAAAAACTCAATTCGATTTTATTTGGATAATCTCACATTTAGATGCTATGAGAGATATCGTAGATGGATTGATTGAAATAAAAAAAATAAATGGGTTTAGTAAGATTGACTTTTAACCTTATCAGCTCTTAACACACCCGCTTGAGGTTTAGTAACACCAACGTGTTTCTTAATTAGATTTTCAACTAAACTGCCCATTTTGAACCCATGTTCTTCACAATATTGTTTGAGAAGTTCGTGGGTTTCTTTTTTTATTTGTAACATTGCGTATTTCATAACTTTAGTTTTCTTTAGTTTTATATAGAGTAATATAGTTTTCTTTATATAAATATGGGAATAAATATTTTTTAAAGATATTTATCATAAAAGAATCTATCTACAATGTCTGTAATCAAAAAAACTTTATTCGCTGAAAATTTAGATAATGTGCCGGTATTAATAACCGATACTGATGCGAATAGTAAATATTTTAAAATAAGTGAATTATCAGATACATTCACAGGTGGTAAAAACGCATTTCTAATACAAGGTTCTGAATTTTTAGTTCCGGATACGATTATAAAGATAGAAATAAAAGATTCGCAGGGTAATATAATATATCACGAACCTGGAGAAGGTATGGTTAATACCAACGTAACCGATGAAAATGGGCAACCCATTATAACGGAATATTACGAAGGAACATCAAAGGTAGTTGCTGTTTATATTTACCCAGATACCGCATATGGCAATTGTACAATTACAATTTTAGGAGAAGCTAAAGATGTATCACCTGAATGGGAGGGTATTTATAATGTAAAATGGCAAAGGCAGATAAATGTGAATCCTGCTTTAGCAAATACCACAAAAATAAGATTTTATAAAAGACCGGTTGCTAGTATTAAAGAAACTCTTTCTCCGATTTATACAATAGTAAGTGGTTCTAAAGTACAATCTAATGTAGTATCATCTTTTGCAAATATTAAAGTTTCTCAAATGGAAACATTTGCTGGTGATGTTAAACGAATAAAAGTTTTTAGAACATCTTTAGGCGATATATCTGATTCAGATTTAGTACAAGATATATTAGTTGAATCAAAAGAACTACTAACATCATATGAATTGAGTGGTAGTGTTGTTGGTGATGCTGGGTTATTTACATCCGAAACTTTACAAAAGTTATGGATTGCTAATGGTTTAACTACTGAATTGACTTCTAGTAGAATTGATAATGGTGTTAGATTAAGTGGTGCTGGTAATTTTAAATATAGTGCATCACTAAACCTATCAGATATAAGTGTTTATGAATTAGGAGTTGATGCTTTTTATTCTGCATCAACTGCAAGTAATTTGGGAATATATGTTAGTGGTTCTAATAATGGAGAATATTTAGTTGGTACTTTAAATGGTATATCTCCTACTAAAAACTTAAAAGACCAAACTATTCAATTTACTTTACCAAAAGCAGAACCAACTGCATCTTTGTATTTTTCTCAATCACAAAGTGAATGGCATATTGGAAATGTTAGTTTAAAATTATCACAAGATACTGCATTTTCCCCATCCGAAATTGAATTTGTAACATCTATGCCAACTGTAATTGGTAATGAAACTTATGAATTTAGTTTTGAATTTTACGATGTAAATAATAATTATGTTCCAATTGCAGTAACTCAATCTGCTTTATTTACGGGTGGTAATAATAATTTAGGTGGAACGATAACGTTGATTAGTTCATCGGCATCTTCTTCTTTATCACAATTATACGCAGTATCATCTTCTATTAGTGGAACTATGACAGTATATAGTTCATCTGCTAGTGGAAGTATTTTAAGTTTAAGTAGTTCAGTAAGTACTTCTGTATTATTATTGACGGGTTCAATTAGTTCATCTTTATCATCATCGATAGGATATGCAAGTAGTTCTGTTTATACTTTAAGTGGTTCGGTTTTAACATCACTTAATACTTTAAGTTCATCCGTAAGCCAAAGTGTTTATCAAGGATTATTATCATCTTTTCAAAAAGTACAAGATTTGGCAGATGGTAATTATAGTGGTTCATTTATTAGCGGTAACATAGTTTATGCTCCTGTTATTGGTGGGCAATTAGGATATTTTAGTACATTGTTTAAAGTTGGGCAATCTCCAAATTCAATATATTTGGATGCTAGACAAACTCCACGAAAAATATTCATTGGAGGTGCTGCTCCTGGTGGAGGTGATACTGAAATGTCGGGTGCATATAATAACACAAACACATCGGTTTATTTAGATAGTGCTGGTAAATTTTCTTTAGGTAATAAATTATCATATGATGGAAGTACTTTAACAGTAACTGGAAATATAAACGTAGCAGGTGGTAATGCCGCAACTGATACAAATGCCGCTTTATATGCTGCAAATGCAGCGGCTTCTGCTTCAATATCAGGCTCATCTGCTTTAAGTGCAGCAACAAGAGCAGCAGCTTCCGCTTCAATATCAGGCTCATCTGCTTTAAGTGCAGCAGAAAGAGCAGCAGCTTCTGCATCCATTTCGGCATCAGTCGTTCAGCTTAACTTAAACGGAGTTGATGATAAAATATTTACAAATGCATTAGGTAGAATAACAAAAACGCCATCGGTTGGTACACAATCTGGATTATATTTAGGAAATACAAATTTGGGATATTATGATGGTGCTAGTTGGAAAACCTATATGGATAATACCGGATTGTTTTATTTAACAGGTAGTGCAAACGGAAATGCGTTATTGTGGGATGGTAGTACA
>JACCDK010878753.1_pt1 | contig 10514 bp, 13 predicted proteins | sample 7445871 | NCBI WGS metagenome assembly JACCDK01 (sample SAMN15323436, study PRJNA562643) | freshwater metagenome | isolation source: river surface water | place: USA:Blue River Watershed | collected 2017-08-15
GCAAACTGATCTTCAACAAATTCATCATTTCGATGCGTGACTGGTTTTTTTGGCACATAAATGCCATCGCTATCTTGGTAATACATAAACATCCCCATACCGATTTCGTAGCCGATTGGCTACACCACTTGGTTTCGTGAGAAACCGCCCAGAATGGAGGTGAACAGCCCGCTAAGGGTTTAAAGCAATGAAATGTACTTTTTAGGGATTGCCACCAGCCATTGGCTTACCTGATGCGGTAAGCGCTTAGATGAGGTGGTGATGGGGTGGCGCTAAGGCTGGGGGTGGGAACTTAGGGTTAAGAAATGAAAACGGGACTAGCAAGGTCTTGGCAAACGAGACCCGTCGAATCAAGGGTCGATCTTTTAAAACTAAAAGAACGATTGCAACAAAAGCAACCGCAAAAGTGGTGTCGAGAAAATGCTTACGCGCATCGGGAACGGTCACCGCAAACGAGTCGGGAGCAGATTCAGGACTGCCATCATCTAGGAGTTGGATGCTATCAAGCGCACTTAATCCCGACATGTGAAATCCTGAATCATTACAACCGCCGATATGCGCATGTAAGAACGGTGACATGCACGTGAGGAAAATTCCCAAGAACAAGAAAGCCACTAGAGATGAACGAGTCAATTTAAAGCGCATAGTTACATTCTAAGTGGAACTGAAAATCTTCAATGGCCACTAAAAAATAATGGGTTTCGATTTGATCAATTGATTTATGGTTTTAGAGCTATTGGTATATTGTCCTTTTAAAGGACATTTTGTAGCACACCCAGTTTTTGAAGCGCCTAGAGACTTGAAATTGCGGTGGGATTTCCGTCAGAAAGGATCAGCAGTCCTCTGCTCTATTGACTGAGGTGCCAGGCCACGGAAGAGTGCTCATTATACGCAAACTGATGTAGCGCTTGAGAAATGTGTTAACTGTGTTGACTCTTTAGAACGCAATGGATCCTGTCAGGGTGGGTGTTTGCCATCCTGCGAAACGGTGTGAATGGCAGTGATGAAGCGGAGGATTGATAGTCCTCTACTTTATTTAGACAGAAAATCAATTTACCAATTTCCTAACATATAAGTAATCATTATTTTGGTAACGAGCATACAGATTGGGCTTCAGAGAGTCTGCTATTAATCGATATCCATCCTCATATGACTTGGCTTGAATTTCAATAATATTTGCACCCAAATCCCGCAACATGGCCCTAATACACTGCTGAGGTACGGACTTAATGGTGTTTGGCAACTCGATTGAGTAGTAATTAACTGATCCAACCTTTTTTGGATATTTGGCATGTAAATTCATTTTTTCTGAAAGTAGCCACCACAGAATAATTTCAGAAAAATCTAGCCCCAGCCCAATGATATGCAATTCATCTTTTAGAAAAATATCAATCCAAGAATAGATCTCAGCATTTTTTTCAAAATTAAAATTGGGAGATTTTCCCATCAATGGCGATCGAATCACATCTTTAAAGTCTGCGAATTTAATTCCCTTGTAAAGGTAATCTTTTACTTGCCCCATATATTTTGCATAATGCCCATAACCCAGAAGTAATGAATTTGGTTTCTCAGCTACCCCATGAATTCTCCACAAGGTTTTGCCCTTTTGATCTGTCTCATTGCGAAACAAGGAATAGTATTTTTCATCAACTTTTTTGTTGAAAAGTGCACGGACTGGCAGTCTGTACCCCATCCCCATTTCCACAAAAAACCCGTAATTAGTCGTTAAAGTATGCTTGGTAAGTCCTGAGTAAATATCAATGAGATAAGTGCTTGAACCAGAACCTTGGGTTAGCTTTGCAACTTCCTTAAGAAGGATATTAGGATTTTGATTATCACGAACTAGTTGTAATCTTATTTTTTCAAATACTAGAGGTAATGGTTTTTGAGAAATATCGTTTAATGGAACAGCATATTTTTCTGAAAGGGTCTCTAATACTTTAGCCCAAGAGGGAAATATGGTACTAGACTCATTCACTCTCAATATTCCATTCCCAAGCAGAACCGTTTTTCTGTGTGTCATGCTCTTCTCCAAGGCCGATTAGATAATTAACTAAATTGTTTTAATTTATATCAACACTGTTACAGTAACTCACAAAGCTGGCACCCGCATACCGTTACTGCTTACCTACACTTTGGTAAGGGCTTGGGCGTAGATCTGCGATGAGGTTTAACCTCTACATTCTTTGGCCCAGGCTTCTTATCCTCACGCTTAGGTCTGCATTTAACTTTGGTTGCCATATATAGACTCCTAAATTAAATGGTGGGTTAAAGCCCACCTCTCCGAAAACAACAAATGCCTTCAAGTCGTCAAAAGGCTTGCTATCGGATAAGTAGCGGGTGCCATATGTAGGTTAGCTAAAAGGTTAGATTCGGTCAAATTAGCATGCAATTTAACGGTTTAATTTCCTAAGTTGGCCATTGCTTTCTGCCCTGCAGCAATTTTCTGTCTTGCCCGCTCAGCCTTGACAGCGTCTCTGGCACGTTTGGCTTGTGCTTGCAGGGCTTTGATGCGCTGTTGTTCGGGTGTGGGTGGCTTTGCGGCTGTGATTTCTCGAATGATCATGACTATGAATATGTTTGCATGCTTGCAAAATATTTAGCCTCTCTTATCAAAGCCCTTTGGTTAACTTTGACAAGAGTCTAGTTAATAGACGCCTAGATTTACTTGATTACCTGAAATGTAACTTTTTTATCAACTAATTTGAATACATCTTCCGCAACAAAATCTTGGTTTTCTAAGAGCTCGACTTTGTTGGACCAGTAATGCGCATGATCTAACGCACTCAGCATAACATTTGAAAAAATTCTTACCTCAAAATTAGCGGAATCATTTGAATCTTCTATCGCATAAGATCCAGCGTAAGCCAAATATGAGTAAATTTTTATCTTTTTATCTTGTTCATCAAAATAAGTGGAAAAAGGTCCAGCTTTGTGATTCATGCGCCCAAGAACTTTGAGAATATCGACTTCGTCTGCCTTGCTTAGATCCACTGGAATAGTTATATAAAGCTCAGCAAGCAATTTTTCTTCATTTGCTATCAAACGAATGGGAATATATCTTTCGTGATCATTTTCAGTGTATTTGACACTGTCCTCAATTATTCTTAAATCGCCTTCTTCTCGGTGATCAATAGTTGATGATTCAAGTTGGCTGTAAAGACCCATTTGCTCAAAATTGATTGAGTAGGCATGAATGATCCAATCAATAATTTTCATGTGTCTTCCTGATTTATAAAATATCCTATCTTATCAATATCAGTCACAAAGGTTCCTGCCAATGTGGCCCACCTTTGTGATGGGTTGCTCCGCCTCATCGGGCATTTTCAAAACCTGCCCCATGTGGGGCTGAAAAAGCCCGAACGCCCGGACACCAAAGCCTGCACTCAGCTCAGTGCTGGTGTCTATGGCTTGCGCTGCGCAGGGTCGTCGGGACAGCGCAGTCCCGACTGCCGGGGCGCCTAGAGCGCCCCTACAAATCAACGCTTAAATCCGCTGCGCAAACTGGCACTGGCAGTTTCAATTTGAGCATCTAGCTCGCCTGCTTCCACAGCAGCTTTGATAGCAGTCAAGGCTTTGACTAGCTCTTCACCCGTGGCTACTTCTACACTGGGTTTGCCTTTGGCTAGCTCAATGGTCCAGCTGCCGTATTTGACGGCTACGCAAACTTTGCCACCTTCGCTCTGAAACCACCAAGGTCTAATGCGTTTTGGCACTTCTATTTGCTTGCGCAAGCCCGTCTCGCTGTCTTTGATGCTTCGGTATTTCATAACTACGAAGGGCTTGCCGTCCAACTGGCTCTGCGCCAGATTGATTTGCTCCCACAGCTTGGCAGCCAGCTTGTTTCTACGAATCACAATTGCAGGCATGTTTCGTGGCTTTTTAACGGCGACCAACTTCAAGTTATTTAATGTGCTCATCTTCTTTCTCCTATTGGGTTAATGGGCACATGTAGTTTGTTTTCGATCACACGATTTGGTCGACCTCTTTTTGATTTGTGGCGGATTTGGCTAATTTTGAGCCGAAAAACCAGGGGTTTTATTAAGCCCGACTAAATACTTTTGCGAGTTGCTTGGTTACAAAGTAGTAGTCGCAAGAAATAAAGCAAGTTGCTAGTAAGTGAGTTGCAACTGGGTGAGTTAGTAAGTGGGTTACTGAGTGAGTGGCAAATGAGTAACTCTGACTGAGAAACTGACTTAGCAACCAACTCATCAGCGACATCTTTTGAGATCTACCCCTAGGCAACCAGACTCTGCAACTAGCAACGAGAACTCAATCAATGAAAAAGGAGAATGATCATGAGAGATATCGCAGTTCGAGGATTTATCAACGACAAGTTCAACACCACTTTTGGCAAAGGTCTATTTCGTCGGGCCGTATTCAATGGCTCGGTGGAACTGGCCAACCCCAAAGAAAAGTATTTGGTGGACTATTACAGCTATACAGACTGGCAAAACACCGCCAAATCCGATGAGCAAATGGCGGCAGTTCGCAAAATGCAAGCAGCTGGTGTCAGTGAAGCTGATGACGTCTACTGCTCGTGGATCTTGCACTACAACCCCGTGAGCAAAGTCAAAACCAAAGTGCCGGGATTTTCGGTGTACGCCCCACAAACCCAAGAGCTGTATATCTGCATTGATGATCCCGCCAATGCAACCATGGAGGAATGGTCACTGCCCACAAAACTATGTAAAAACGCGGGCGCCAACAAGCCCGTGTTCATCGCGACCAACGTAGATTTAAACGCTACACAGTAAAAACCCCTCAAAAAAGCCCTATGTGCTGTGATCTTCTGGGTTCTGGGCGTCTAGTTGCTGGACACCTTGCTAATTGCGTGTTGGGCTGATTTGAAACCTTGCTGCATGTTGTCGTCTTTAGACGACAAATTTGCATAAATACATGTGTGAAATACAGGTTAAGAAAATCTAACTTTTCTTAACCTGATTCATTAAGTCATTGATTCTTGGAAGGTCTCTGCGTTTACACATCTGGTCGACCTTTTTGCAATAAGAAAACATACTGTATGCGTGTTTTTATTTATGAAAGGTAAACAGCATGGCTCAAGCAAAGACACTAACTACTGCAGAACTCGATCAAGTTTTACGCTACGCAAATTCGCGGCAATACCCCGAACGCAATCGTGCACTTATTCTCACTAGCTTTTATCTGGGGCTACGCGTCGCGGAGATTGCACTATTAAAGCTAGGTGATGTGGTGAGTGAGGATGGCTCCATCAAAAATGAAATCCGTTTGGCAGGCTCTCAAACCAAAGGCGGACATCCACGTACCGTCTATGTGCCTGAAAAACTCAAACCTGAATTCCAAGCCTACATCAAGACTCGTCATATCAAAGATTTTTCGATGCCGCTCTTTCATACAGACAACAAACTGGGCTTCTCACCCAATGGATTGTGTGTGTGGTTTTTTCACTTGTATCGCAATGCAGGTATCAGTGGTGCCAGCAGCCACAGCGGGCGCAGAACCCTGATCACCACTTTGGCCAACAAAGGCATTGGCGTGCGAGTGCTTGCTGAAATTGCAGGGCATCGCTCGATTGCGGTCACGCAAAAGTACATTGATGCCAATCCTGAAATGATGCGCAATGCGATGAATTTGATTTAAGTTTTCTTTGGCTTTTGCAGAGATGGAAATATTCCATTCTCTGCATTAGCAATTAAATTCTTCGCCTGCGCCAGGTAGCGGCTCACAGCAATGGTCATTCGACGACGCTCCAAAGCCTCATCAATTTCTTCACCATCTGTGGTGCGTGCTAATAAATCTAAATCAATTCCCGCTTTGAGGCCAATTTCGTAATTGCTAAGTCTGGGGTTTTCATCACGGATTTTGAAAACCCGTAATATAGTCTCCACGGTGCTCATGCGCACTTTACTTTTGATGATTTGTCGTTTGGCAGTACTTTGTTGCCAAATATCAATGTCGCGACCTTCATAGGCTTTTTTTAATTCTTTACCAATCTGCCGAATGGCAGTTTGGCGACGCAATGTCAGCGGCACTTCAATGATTAAGCGATCTTCGTGGATGGCAAGACGCTCTAATTGACTGCGCTCTTCAATTACTTCCACTCGCTTTAATTTTTTGCGCTCTGCAAATATTTTTCTTCCATGGCTAGTCCACCATTGGGCAAAGGATTTTTTATCCACATCCCCAAAGTCCTTGTACAAGTTAGCGAGCCTGCCTTTTCCCGAATTACGGCAACACTGCAAATAGTCCTCGCTGGCTTGCAAGGTCATGAACCACCAGTAAATCGGCGTTTTTCTAGCTTCGCGGATTTCCTCATGAAGCCCCAAACCGCGGGTCAAGCTTCCTCGTAAGTGCTTGTTAGGTAGGGGCTCAAAAGATTCTTTTTCGTCCATGATGTTATCAAAAAAATACGATTTATGGATTTTATTCTAATTTTCATGTGACATTGAATCACTTAAATGGCATGTGATATCAACTAGTGTTAACACAAAATATTCATAAAAGACGTGTAGTTTAATTTAAATGTGACATCTGCTGTAATAGAACCATCGTGATTACGGTCACTGTTCTTTCACAACATGACGCCATTACAACCTGCGTTTAGCCGCCGTAAAGCTATACGCAGGATTCACGATTGCTGTCTTGCAAATCACGCAACGCAGCATTTTCTAAATGCCATTTACTTAATAAGGAGGAAACATGGCACAAGTAATCGTTACAACAAAAGCAGCATTTGAACCCAGCGCAGAAAACCTGGCTTTTGCAGGCGGACTGGTAACGCAGTTGGATAGCTTGGTCACCAAGCGTAAGCAGTGGGAAACCACCGATTACAAAAAAGCCAACGAGGGTTTGTATAGCTTGTTAGCAAGCTGTCTGGATGTGTTCAACAGCAAGTTCGTCATCGCCAGCGACGAGGACAAAAAGACCTTGCGCTCTGAGCTCAAAGCTCGCTTGACCGCAGACGGAGTTCGGGTGCAACGCAACACCACAACCTTGACCATGTTTGTGCGATTTGTGTTTGGCAGTGACCGCAAGCGTGCTCACGGTTACACCTACGTGCTCAAAGCAGCAATTTCTCACGATGTTGCTGCTATCAACTTGCCTGGCTGGATCGCTGAGCAAGGGGGCATTGAGGAAGTCAAGCGTCGCATGATCGTCAGTGAAGAGGCCTTGCAACGTCAAGCTGACTTGGCTGCAGCACAAGCGCAAGTCAAAGCTGGCATTGAGCAAGCAGCAGTCAATCCCTTGGCCAAGCTACCCATGTCAGGCGTCACTGGCGAGTATGCCTTGCTGCTCGCCAAGCCCGAACCCGATGGGATGCTGTCCATCGTGGGCGTGCTCTCTGACATCAACGCAGCGTTTTACAACGCTTGCTTGATCAGAATGGCTCGCAACAAAGCAGCAGACAACGCCGAAAACAAGGCGCTTAGCAAAGAAGGTTCGGATTTGATTGCGGGCAGCATCAGCGCAGCCAATCAAGAACCCGTTCGCCTAGCAGCCTAAGCAAACGTTCGTGGGGCGGCACCCGCTGCCTCACAAATACCTAACCAAAAAGGACGAAAGCATGAAAATAGCAGACAAGTACTCTCCGCAAAATCTGGGTGAAGTGGTATATCCCAATGAGGCCGTAAAAGTCCGTATTCAGGCCTACATGTCGTCACAGCTGGAAGGCCATCTCTTGCTGTGGGGACCTAACGGCACTGGCAAAACTACAGTGCAAATCTTTTGCCTCAATACATCAGTGGGCCAAATGCGCAAATTGACACTGACTACGCGGCGCTGTTGCAAAAGCCTGACTTACAGGGCTACATTGCCCATAGCTGCCACATTGCCAGCATGTGTGGTCAGCCTAAGTATTTCATGGTGTTTCATGAGTTTGACAATGCTGCCGATGATGTTCACCAGCTATGGACAGCGTTAGACAAATACTCGGACAAACTCATGCTGATTATTACCACCAATAATCCCATGAATGTTCACCCTAGTTTGCGCTCACGCTGTGACAATGTTCATTTTCCCGCGCTCACTGCACGCCAAGTATTACCGCGTTCACAAAAAATACTGGCTGCAGAAGGTGTGAATTTGCCTGATCACCAGGTCTTGCACTATCTCACGCAGATTGAGCATCACGGTGATCTGCGCAAGTACTTGGCCAAGTTGGATGAAATCCTGTTATTGCACAAAATATCAGGAACCTTTCCACCTGTTCCAGGTATCACACGAAACAAGGTACGTTTTTCAGTGGTGTAACCCAAGACTCTAGCGTCTAGCTACTAGATGCTAGAGCAATTTTCCATTTATCTAATTCGCAAAGGACTCAAAAATGAACGACGTATCAAACAAATCCATTCCTAATACAACTACAAAAGCTCGCGTGAGCAAACTGCAACGAGTGCACGATGTTTTTGCCATTGAAGTCAAAAACGCCACGTATCGTGGCGCTAAATTCAATGGGGTGCTAGAGCTTGTCAATGGCACAGATAGTATTCGTAAATTCCGTGGGGCCTATCGCGCCAATGCCAAGCTAGCTTGGTTTGGGCAAGAGCTTAAAAAGCGCAATCCCTTTGTCAATCTCGCTGGTGCCGAAGTAACGTTATTGCCTTGCTATTCAGGCGACGTCGTTGCTTGCTTGGGGTAATACCATGTTTCCTAAAGCTTATATTTTTTCAGATCAGCCATTGTGCGTAGATCCAAACACGATAGATTTTGCTTTTTGTTTTCATGAGGTAACTGAAGAAATTGATGAAGGGGAATTGCCTGTGGATTACATTTATGCATTTAATATCAGTCAGTTTTACTCTGGAAAAAAATATCCTAATCTAACTGTTTTTACAGGTACCAAAAAATTAGATATTTTTAAATTTATTCTGATTGATCCGTCTGCTCTAATACTCTATGTCAGAAATCAGGTAGATTATGAGCTAATGGCAAGTATTAACTCCATTATCTTCCCGCTTGATGGTCTATTAAAAAGTATTGATGATGCTGAAAGTCGCTTGCACTGTTTGATTCATCATTTGCTACCACAGACTCTGTTTGTTAACTCTAGAATTACTCAGCGAGATTTGCGTATGTTTGAAAGAATTAATTCTAATAATTTAGCAACAGGTGCGTTTGTTCGTAAGCTGATCAAACAAAGATATATTTCGTCACTGGGCTAAGCCAACTTCTCCGCGTTCATCATTGGTGTCAACTTCGAGTAATGCCGCTCAATCATGCCCACGCTAGTGCCCATTTGCCTGGCCAATGTGTGTATGTCCACACCCTTGGCCAAGGCCAGTGTGGCATAAGTGTGGCGCAGACTGTATAAGGTGCGGTTTTGTCCACTGCCATCTGTGCGCATGTGGCTGCGAACCATTAAGTTACGAAAGATGTTTTCCATATTGCTGATTTGCTCACCCGTGGGCAGACGAAATATCAAGGCGTCTAGCTTGGCCTCAATCACAGCGGCCAATCCCGAATAGGGCAACTTGTGCCAACGAATGATTTGCTCGAATACCCGGATCACGGCATTTTTTGCTATAAGGTATCTGGGCCCAGTTTTACCCGATACCCAAATCCGTAAATACCTTTTGTTACCGATCCAGTGCCACTGCAAGTGCCGCCATCTGAGTGGTAATGCTTCTGTTCCATGACGAACACCTGTGTTGACCAAGAACTCTATGTAGTAGGTGCATAAGGTACGCATGTGGGCGGTTCTCGTGGTGTATGAACTGCGTTGCCAGGTCTGGGTATAGCTCAATAACTCGGTAATTTCTTGTTCGGTAAACGCTGGTCTAGCTTGGCTAGATTTCCCTTTGGCGTCCAGCATGGGCACTGATTGATTAACGCCAATGAGGCCACGGTCTCTCGCTAGATTGATTACTCGGGCATAGGCACTGGCGTGATTGCGCTTGGTGCTGGCCATAGGGATCTTGCCCATCTCGCTGGCGCGCCAAGATTCAAAATCACTGATCAACTCGGTAGTAATTTGCCCCACTTCATATTTGCCAAAGAAGGGAATCAAATACTTGTTGATAGCAAAGGTGTAGTCCCTGTAAGTTCGCTTGCCCACTTGGTTGTTCATGGCCTGAGCCATACGGTCAATCTCATTTGCGGCCACTTGCTTAAAGGTTTTGGTGATGGGAGACAGTCCAGCGCCAATCTTGACCTTGACTATTTCATAAATGGCTATAGCTTGGGTCTGGGCTAATAATGTATCATCAGCATTGGTTGACGCTGAGTGCCATTGGCCATTAGGTAACTTGAAACGGCATTGCCAGTTACTGCTGTGAGGTCGCTTGAAGAGGGTTAATTCGCCACCAAGCAATGGGATTATTGTGGACGAATCTTGAGTGGCGGGGCGGGCGAACAAATACTGTAAATTTTGCAAGTTCAGCGTCCAGTTACGGGACGCTTGCTAGCATAGCTTCAGATTGGGGTTTGAGCGACCTCTTTTATTTAGAAAAGTAATAGCTAACCTGCTTCCTATCGCGGCTTGATATGAGCGGCTGCTAACGACTCAAAGCAGACTTTGGCGAAACATGGCTCCA
>JACCDK011288046.1_pt1 | contig 10513 bp, 11 predicted proteins | sample 7445871 | NCBI WGS metagenome assembly JACCDK01 (sample SAMN15323436, study PRJNA562643) | freshwater metagenome | isolation source: river surface water | place: USA:Blue River Watershed | collected 2017-08-15
ACGCTCGAGAGGCCTGCTTCAAATCCCAGCCCAGATACGCTGCTACAACCAGTTAACAGAAGAGCCAGGGGCGCTAGAAGCAACGCCTTAAATTTCGGGCGGATTCGCTTTACGGACATGTGCCTAAGGATAGTGCTGCATTTCCCTCATAGCCTCCTTGGCTAGTAGCGTTGGAAGGGTGGATTCAGTCACAGAAAATTACCAAGGCGAGAGCCCGCTAAATCCGCTGGCTCAGCAAGCGCTCTTGGCTGCCTTTGAATCTGGGTGGGCCGATCCCAAGAAAATTGGAGAGCACCCTAGCCGCGCCGCGAATCTAAAAAATAGCGCTATCGAGTCAATCGCATCTGGCTTAGGAATAACGCCAGACCAAATCGAGATTTCTGGGGAAGTCGGGCTCGGATACTTTCTCTCAATCGCAGGGTTTATGGATCCAAAGAAGAGCCTCTACTTCGGAGCGGGAGACCGCAGTGGGGTTATGGCCACCGTTAGATCCCATCAAGGCGCAACATCTGAAGTGCCCTTAAGTATCTATGGCAGGTTAGATTTCCAAAGCACAGCAAGCGCTCAGAATTCTAGTCACTCTTTCCAGTTAGCTAATGGCGAGACCGGTGCAATTAATTCGCTCCCAGAAAATCTTCCGAGCCAAACCCTGGTCGCAGTCGATGCCACGGCAAGCGGTGCAAGGGTGGCGCTTCCTAGTAAATGGGATAGCGCGGTATTCGATTCGCGCAGCTGGTCTGGTCCAAGTGGTTTAGCAATTGTTGCCATTAGCAACGCGGCCCAATGGAAGAACCCGCTCCCCCACATTTCAAGTGCGCGAAGAACATATGGAACTTATTCGCTGCCGCTGTTACTAGCTAGCGCAGTGGCTTTAGAAAATTTCAAACCAGATGACCTTGCTATCGCTGGCCTTAATCAAAAAATTCGCAACGCAATTAAAGCGGCGATTCCTAACGCAATAATCGCAGGTGATTTAGCAAATTCACTGCCGCACCTAATCTCAGTAATCTTCCCAAATACCAACGGCGAAGAAGTATTGCGCGCCTTATCGGTAAAGGGTTTTGCTGTTGATTCAGGTTCTGCTTGCACGGCTGTAAATCTTCAACCGAGCCACGTTTTAGCAGCGATGGGTCTGCCAACCGATGGAAATATCAGAATTACTATCCATCCAGATAGTAAAGAGGAAGAGGTGGATGCGTTGATTAGCGCGTTGCTAGATGCGGTTCAATCTCAGCAGCAGCGCTAGCGCCATAAGCCTGACTAAAGCGTGAAATAAACTCTTCTGCGGTGAAGCGATACTCCTGCGTTCCTGTCGTTTCAATTACATAAGTTGCGATCATTGAGCCCAATTGTGCACAGCGTTCTAGCCCTAAGCCCCAGGCAAGTCCGGCGATAAAGCCTGACCTAAATGAGTCACCAACACCAGTTGGATCTACGCGCCCCTTTTCTTTAGGGCAAATGACTTTGATTATCTCTCCGTGAAGCGACTCGACTCGCGCTCCTTCAGAACCTAGCGTGACGATGCGATGTTTTACCTGTTCCAAAATCTCGCGATCACTCCACCCAGTTTTCTGAATCGCCAGTGCAAGTTCATATTCATTAAGGAATAAGTAAGTTGCGCCAGATATCAACTGCTTAATCTCATCACCGCTCATGCGTGCCATTTGCTGCGAAGGATCTGCAGCTATTGCGACTCCAGTTTGGCGAGCGACTTCGGTATGGCGCAACATCGCCTCCGGATCATCTGGAGAGATAACAAGTAAATCTAATTTGCCGGTCTTTTCCATAATCGGCGCTAACTCAATATTGCGCGCCTCCGACATTGCTCCGGGAAAGAATGAAGCTATCTGATTAAGTTCGGTATCGGTTGTGACCATGAAATGTGCGGTGTGTAGAGTCTTTGAAATCAAAACGTGAGATGTGTCGACTCCGTGGCGCACCAACCAAGCGTCGTAATCTGGCCAGTCAATGCCGACGGCTGCGATCAGTATGGGATTTAAGCCAAGGACTCCCATTCCATATGAAATATTTGCCGCACAACCGCCGCGGCGAACTTCCAGACCATCTACCAAGAAAGAGAGTGAAACTTTTTCGAGTGAGCCCGCTACTAGCGAATCGGTGAATTTTCCCGAGAAGGTCATTAAGTGATCAAGACCGACCGAGCCGGCAACACCTATTTTCATTACGCTAGATTAAGAGTAAGCGATTGAATTTAATTAAAAGAATCGCCGCAAGCACAAGAACCTTGTGCATTTGGATTATCGATCGTAAATCCTTGCTTCTCGATTGTGTCAACGAAATCAATGGTTGCACCCATTAGGTATGGATCGCTCATCTTGTCGACCACAACTTTTACTGAACCGAATTCGCGGGCGATATCGCCTTCTTGATTGCGCTCATCAAAGTAAAGCTGGTAACGAAGACCAGAGCATCCACCTGGTTGTACTGCCACACGAAGATAGAGGTCGTCACGACCTTCTTGGGCAAGTAGGGCAGCCACCTTTGCGGCGGCAACATCGGTTAGAGCGATCGATGTTGATGTAGTCGTTGTCTCAGTTGTCATAGCCGTAGCCTACCTGTCCCCTTGCGTCGATGCGACAGCAACGCCACTTATGCGCGAGAATGTGGGCATGTCCACAACCCAGAGCGGTGCTCTCACCAGTTTGTTGCTGCTCGGCCGTGGCCAAGATTTACAGTCCGAACGCGGCGTCTCTTGCACCGGCGAACTACCTCTGGCTAGCGATCCGGATTTGATATCGAGAGCGAAGATTGCGCGCGCTGCCCTTGGAGATCGCGCCCTCGTTCTTGGCCATCACTATCAGCGAGATGAAGTAATCGCATTTGCCGATATCACCGGTGACTCATTTAAATTGGCGCAAGCAGCGGCAGCGCAATCCTCTGCCGAATACATAATCTTTTGCGGAGTTCACTTTATGGCGGAGAGCGCAGATATTTTGACCTCCGATAATCAGAAAGTGATTCTGCCTGATTTAGCAGCTGGTTGCTCTATGGCGGATATGGCCACCGCTAACCAAGTTCAAGAATGTTGGAAACAACTTAGCGAAATTGGCATTGCTGAAAAAACTATCCCGGTTACTTATATGAACTCATCTGCAGCGATCAAGAGTTTCACTGGAGAACACGGCGGAACAATTTGCACTTCATCAAATGCTCAGAAAACTATGGAATGGGCGCTGACTAAAGGCGAGAAGATTCTCTTTCTTCCAGACCAACATTTAGGACGCAATACTGCAGTTCTCTCCCTCGGTTTATCACTCTCTGACTGCGTTCTCTGGAATCCTTGGAAGCCAATGGGTGGACTTACCGCAGAAGAACTGCGCACCGCAAAGGTAATTCTCTGGCGCGGCCACTGCTCTGTGCACGGTCGCTTTACTGTGGATGCGGTCAACGAAGTTCGCCACCGTTTACCTGGAGTTAAAGTCGTGGTTCATCCTGAATGCCAACACGAAGTTGTATCAATTGCAGATGTGGTGGGAAGTACCGAAGCGATTATTCGTACCGTTGAACAATCCCCTGCCGGAAGTAAGTGGGCGATCGGCACAGAACTAAATTTGGTTTCCAGATTGGCCAAGGCCCACCCAGATAAAGAGATTGTCTTTCTTGATAAGACCGTCTGCTATTGCTCGACCATGAACCGCATCGATCTGCCACACCTTGTCTGGGCGATGGAATCTCTAGTCGCAGGCCACGTGGTCAATCAGATCAAGGTTGATCCAAATATCAGCAAATTCTCAAAGTTGGCTCTGGAGCAGATGCTCGCTCTATAGTTTGCGCTATGACTACTTCAGCTGAAGGCTCTCAGAAAAAAGGCCGCCCAACTCCAAAACGTAAAGATGCCCAAGCATCAACAAAGGTTTCTTCATTAGCGCCGGCATCAAGCAAGGCTGAAAAGAAGCGCGCAAAAGAGGCCGCTCGAGTTGCTCGAATGAACCATCGCGCCGCTTATTTGCGCGGTGATGAATCAGCACTTCCATTACGTGATCGCGGACCAGAGAAAAAATTTGTTAGAAATTTCATCGATTCACGTCGTTCGATTGGTGAGTATTTCCTTCCTATTATTGCCATCGTTCTTCTTCTCTCTTTAATTCCCGTAAGCGTCTTTGCCGTCGCAGGAATCGCCATCATGTATAGCGTTCTTCTCGTATCAATTGTCGATGGAATTATTCTTTCGCGAAAGATTAAAGCCGAAGTTACGCGACGCTTTCCAGATAAGAGCACTAAGGGCCTCGGGCTTTATGGATGGCTTAGATCTACCCAGATGCGCCGTATGCGCGCACCAAAGCCACAGATAAAGCCAGGAGAAAAGTTTAACTAAGCGCGCGGATTTGGGCTCTTGGTGGCGCTCGGATCGGTATTCGGTAACGATCCCAGCGCTTTATCAATAGCCTTCATTTGATCTGCAGAAAGTTTTACTCCGGAAGCTTTTACATTCTCTTTTACCTGAGAAGGTTTGGTCGCTCCCATAATTGCGCTCGATACATTGGGATTCTGCAAAACCCAGGCGATGGCGAGCTGACCCATTGTTAGATCTGCTTCCTTCGCAATCGGAGCAAGTTTTTGCACAGCGGTGAGAACTTCATCGCGCAACCAATTGGAAATCATTCCAGCGCCAGATTTCTTATCTGTCGCACGTGAGCCGGTAGGTGGCTTCTTCCCGGGTAGATACTTTCCAGTCAAAACTCCTTGCGCCATTGGCGACCAGACGATCTGACCGATTCCTTCTTTTTTACTTAAAGGAACGACTTCACTTTCAATCACGCGCCAAAGCGCGGAATATTGCGGCTGGCTGGAAACAAAACGGTTGTAGCCCTTCGCATCTTGAATCTTCAGGGCTTGCGAAATTTGCTGCGCGTTCCATTCTGAAAAACCGATGTAGTGAACTTTGCCAGATCGAATCAAATCATCAAATGCGCTAAGCGACTCTTCAAGTGGAGTTTCATAATCAAAGCGATGCATTTGATAGAGATCTATATGGTCGGTGTTTAATCGCTTTAGCGAGGCGTTGCAAGATTCAATGATGTGCTTACGTGATAAACCACGATCGTTCTTGCCCGGGCCGGTCGGCCAATAAACTTTGGTGAAGAGCTCATACGACTCTCTTCTAATTCCTTTAAGAGCCCTACCAAGAACGGCTTCGGCCTTTGTGCCTGCATAAACATCTGCGGTATCAAAGGTAGTTATTCCCAAGTCGTAAGCGGTGCGGACGCATTTGATCGCAGCTTCGGATTCAACTTGTGAGCCGTGGGTAATCCAATTGCCATAGGCAATCTCTGAGACATACATTCCTGATGAGCCGAGGCGTCTATATTCCATAGCGCTGACCATACTCTCGCTGTCAAGGGTTGCGTGTTCTGTTGCATTTGGCCGAGCCTTATGGTTTGGTTCGCGGGTAGGAAAAGTAAGACCGCAGTAAATGTTTAACAGCTTGCCTTTCAGGGGAAGTCGGTGAAAATCCGACGCTGACCCGCAACCGTAAAGATGCCTTGGTGTCTAAGTCGGATTACCTGCATCGCTAAGTGAGTAAAGACAAACACCCGCCGAGGTTTGCGGGGCGTAGTCACAAGGAAAGTATTTATCTACTTTAATTGCAACTACCCCTGTGAGGCTCTTTCATACTGAGAGGCTCTACAGAATAAATGAAAAAGAATAGAAAATTATCGGGCGTGATTTCAATCGCCTTATTGTTAGCGACAACATTCGCTATCTCTCCAACTGCTAGCGCCGCCGAGAAAGGTTGGCGTTACTGGGGTTATTACCAGGCCGCACCAGGTGCTTCAAAATGGACTCCCTCATTCACAGGACCATATGTAGATATAAAGGATGGATCAGTTGAAGGCTGGTCATTTGTCTTCGACTCTGACGATATCCCTTCGGCTCCTCCATCCATCAAACCAAACTTCGCTGCAATTTGCGGCAAGGTTAAAGCAGATAAAGATACGAAGCGGATTGGTCTTGTAATTGAATTTGGCTCACAGAGTTATGCTCCTAAAGGTGAAAAAATTCAAAAGCCCATAACAACCTGTGTTCGTACCGCCAAGACTTCCCAAGGTGTAGATGTTTTGGATATGGTCGTAAAGATAAGAGCTGCCAAGAGCGGTTTGATCTGCGGTTTAAACGGATATCCGAAGAAAGAGTGCGGCGTCCAAATCCCCACACCCGCCTCAATAAAGAAGTAGCAACCACTAAATGAAATCGTTGCATCCGCTTACGTGGTGGATCTGGTCACTGTTAATTGTTGGCGCGGTAATCTCCGCCAACAGTTCGTGGCTGGCCGTCATCGCTATTGCGGGTGCAACGATTCTAGTTTTGCGATTGGCCGCCGATGCGCCTTGGGCGCGCACCTTCTGGTTTTCGCTAAAACTCGGAGCCTTTATCTTGGTTATCCGCACCGTGGTTGGAGTCTTAATCGGTGTACCAATTCCGGGCACCAATTTATTCACTCTCCCGATCCTTCCGCTTCCAAGTTGGTTGGCGGGAATTCGCATCGGTGGAGCCGTCACCCAAGAACGCTTACTTTCTTCGATACACGAAGGGCTAATAATCGTCGCAGTAATCGCTCTCTTTGGCGCGGCTGTTTCATTAACCAGTCCCCATAAGTTACTTCGCGTTACGCCAGTGATGATCTATGAGTTCGGTGTTGCCACCGTTATCGCCACTTCCGCACTTCCTAATCTGGTGCAGAGTATTTCCAGGATTCGTCGCGCTAGATTGTTGCGCGGTGATGAGAGCCCGTCGTGGCGCTCCATTGCGCTTCCACTTTTAGAAGATTCTCTATCAAAATCTCTAGAGCTTGCCGCCGCAATGGATGCACGCGGATATGGAGTTAGTCGGAACAGGTCAAGGTATCGCCCAATAAGTTGGAGATTAAATGACTCTGCGATTGTTATTGCCGCGACTTTAATCTTCGCAGCTGTGTTAGTGGTGGTTCCATGATTACTTTCTCAAGAGTTTCGCTGGTTTATCCGACCTCAACGACGACCATTTTGGAAGATCTCTCCTTTGAAATTGCCGAAGGTGAAATGGTCCTTGTAATCGGATCAACAGGAACTGGAAAATCTTCGCTACTACGTCTCATAAATGGGCTAGTCCCCCACCACACTGGTGGAATTCTTGCTGGAGATATCACCGTTGATGGAATTTCCACGCAATTAGTACGCCCGGGTGAGCTGGCACATTTAGTCGGGATTGTTGGACAGAATCCCGCGCAAGGATTTGTAGCGGACATTGTTGAAGAAGAACTCGCCTTTGGTATGGAGACGCTAAATATCGCACCTGATCTAATGCGCAAACGGGTGGAAGAGATTTTAGATTTGCTAGCTCTTTCTCATCTGCGAAACCGAGCGATCTCGACTTTGAGCGGGGGCGAACAGCAACGTCTAGCAATTGGTAGCGCCTTAGTAATGAACCCCAAAGTACTTGTTCTCGACGAACCCACCAGCGCGCTCGATCCCATTGCGGCGGAAGAGGTTCTTTCAATACTCCATCGCTTGGTACACGATTTAAGTTTGACGGTCGTCATTGCCGAACACCGGTTAGAGAGAGTGATCGGTTTTGCTGATCGGATTATCCATATCGCAGGTGATGGCAGCGCTGAAATAAACTTACCCGAAGAGATTTTGAAGACATCGACTATTGCACCACCGATTGTCCATCTCGCTCGCGCATTAGGACTTTCCGACGTTGGACTCAGCGTGCGTGATGTTAGGCGAATGACTGAAGATATCCGCGAGCGTGGCCAAGATATTGATCTCAACATTGAGCGAACCGGGGCGATTGCAATAAGCACTAAAAATTTGTCGCTTTCTTACGGCGAGAAGAAAGCGCTCAATAGCGTTTCGACCCAGATTTATAGCGGCGAAATCGTTGCGCTAATGGGAAGAAATGGCGCCGGCAAGAGCACGTTGCTCACAACCCTGGTCGGACTAAATAAAGATGCGAGTGGAAGCTCAGAAATAGCTGGCGTTAAATCTGCTGACCTAAAGGGAAAGGTTCGACGAGAAACTGTTGGCTTTATTCCACAAGAACCGAGCGACCTTCTCTATGGTCAGAGCGTGGCAGATGAGTGCCAACAAGGCGATAAAGATAATCAAAGTACCCCAGGTTCTACTTTCGCACTCTTGCAACGAATAGTTCCATCGATAAATCCCGAGACGCATCCGCGAGATCTTTCCGAAGGTCAACGTTTAGCGCTAGCGCTGGCAATTGTATTAACTGCACAGCCACAAGTTTTAATTTTAGATGAGCCCACCAGAGGTCTGGATTATCAATCCAAAGCTTTATTAGTTAGCTTATTGAAGAACTTTGCCAAGGTTTTAAATCGCTCAGTCCTTATTGCAACGCATGATGTGGAGCTGGTAGCCGAACTCTGCGATCGCGTGATCTTTTTAGCAGAAGGAGAAGTTGTTGCTGACGGTCCAACACTCGACATCTTGTTATCCTCCCCCGCTTTTGCACCACAGGTCGCCAAAGTTATGGCGCCACGGAAGTGGCTAACCGTCTCTGATGTATTGCGAGCAGTCGAAGAATGAAGACCTTAACTGCAGATATCTATAGATTTTCACTCTCTTCCAAAATTGCTTTAGCGCTTACATCATTTTTTGCGACTGCAGGTTTTACTTGGCCATTCTTTGCAACCGATGTAGAGAGTGCGCGCTTTGCACAGTTCTTCTTTTGGATTGCGCTACCTCTTGCATTTATCTTGCTACTTGCCCAACTAAGTGACCGCAGCCTCGATGCTAAATCAGTAGCCCTTCTGGGCATGTTGGCAGCGCTGTTGGCTGCACTTAGACCATTGGGCGCTGGAGCAGTTGGGCTAGAACCAATGTGGTTTCTACTAATCCTGGCTGCACGAGTTTTTGGCAGCGCCTTCGGTTTTCTTCTCGGCGCACTTGGCATGTTGGCATCGGCCATTTTCACAGGTGGAATCGGTCCTTGGCTGACTTACCAAATATTTGCAGCCGCTGTCATTGGACTCTTTGCCGGTTCGATCGCAAAAAATCTGCGGGGCTGGCGCGAACAATTCCTTCTGCTGGCAATCGCAATTATCTCTGCTTTAGGTTATGGATTAATGATGAATCTGCAATTTTGGCCATGGGCTTTGGGGGGCGATACTCAACTTTCCTATATCCCCGGTGGAGATTTGCAAGAGAATTTGCAGAGATTTATCGCTTTTCATTTTCTTTCGTCAATGGCATGGGATGTGCCACGCGCAGTGCTAACGGGAGTGCTTGTACTTTCTACTGGTCCGGCAGTTTTAGCGGCTCTGCGCAGAACTAAAAAGAAAGCAGCGTTCTTAACGCCGATTGAATTTAACGAACGTTTGAATTAACTAAAGGAAGTTTGGTTACTTCGGCTAGGCACTGCCTGCCGCGAACATCTATAACAACTTGATCGCCCAACTTAGTTGTGTTGCTAATTAAAGCCAGAGCGATTCCTTTCTTTAACGTTGGTGAGAAAGTTCCACTTGTCACAACTCCAATAACCACACCTGTTGAACTCTTTACTTCCATTCCCGCGCGCGGGATGCCTCGGTCTTGGCTTACTAGAGCGCGAATTCGCGGGTGTTGACCTTTACTCTTCTCATCACGCAGCGCTTGGCTTCCGCTGAAGTTATCTTTCTCCCAGCCAATCGCCCAAGTAGCAGCGGCTTGAACTGGAGTGATCGACAGCGATAGTTCATGTCCGTGAAGTGGATATCCCATTTCGGTACGCAAGGTGTCACGCGCTCCGAGCCCACAAATCAAACCTCCCATTGGAGTAATCGCAGCAGCTAAGGCATCCCAAACTGTTGCCGCATCTTCCCAGCGCGGTACTAATTCATATCCGTGCTCGCCGGTATATCCAGTGCGACAGAGAATCAGGTCGCAACCGGCGATATTCACATGCTCAAATGTCATGTAATCCATTTCTGGATTAACTCCGAAACTTTTGATGACATCTTTTGAAAGTGGGCCCTGTACGGCAATCACGGCAAAGGATTCGTGCAAATTCTCAATCTTGATTCCATCTGGAGCTTTTGCTGCTAAATCCGAAACTACCGCACTTGTGTTGGAAGCATTTGGAATTAAGAAGAGATCGCTCTCGCTAATGCGGTAAACGATCAAATCGTCAATTACCCCGCCATTTGAATTACAGTGCAAGGTGTATTGCGCCTGACCGTCACTTATGCGATTTAAATCATTGGTGAAGATTGTGTTAAGAAAGGAGAGAGCGCCTGAACCGCTGACGCTGACTTTACCTAGATGAGAAACATCAAAAATGCCAACTTTTTCACGAACTGCTGCGTGTTCGGCTAAAACGCCTGCGCCGGGATATTCAATAGGCATAAGCCACCCGCCGAAATCGGCCATCTTCGCCGAAAGTTGGATATGTCTATCGGCTAGTGGTGAATTTTTCATAGCGACAACTTACACTTACCCACAGGTTAAAGCAGGTAGATTGTCGGATGTAAAAAACTAAAAGGAGTTTCAATGACCACGCTTGCCCTATCTGA
>JACCDK010314793.1_pt1 | contig 10512 bp, 9 predicted proteins | sample 7445871 | NCBI WGS metagenome assembly JACCDK01 (sample SAMN15323436, study PRJNA562643) | freshwater metagenome | isolation source: river surface water | place: USA:Blue River Watershed | collected 2017-08-15
TATCCGCACCAACTAAAAAGCCAATGGTTAACATCAGTTCCTTAATTGGTAGAAATACCGCAAGACAAGCAAAAAACCAAATCTTACCCTTTAAAAACATAAACTCTTTCAACTCTTTTTAACTTTTGCTTGTTGTTTTTTAAGATAAATTTTCAGCATCTTTTCGTACTGCTCTCGCTTTAGTACGTAGGTGGTAGGAAGTTTTGAATTGACCATTTATGACGTTGTGTTTTATAGCTATCACTTACTAAAAAGTTACTCTTTCCATACGGATTCATATCAGGGAAGATATTGTTGTCCGTATTGTTGGTATATTCGGGGAAAAGATTTGTATTAAAACGCAAATAATCAACCATTCGCTTGGTGTAGAAACGTGCATTCTCACGCGCTTTCTCTTTCAACGATTCCATCTCGCCTTTGGTTACAGGTGTAGTATCTTCGCTTTGTCTACTTACCAAGTTACCATTGTCGTGCTTATACAATAACGATGGGTAAAGTTCAACCATAACCCACCAAATTAACAACTTAATCACGTAATCATTCAATAATGTTTCGTACTGGTCAGCAAGTGTACCATTCGCTACATCATCCTTTAATTTGTTGGTTAAGTTAGTACCTAAAAAGTTCTGCAAGTACATATCTTGCGCTACATAAATGCAAGGTCTGATGATATTAGGATCAACTGCATCAGTTAAAGGAGTGTACTTCTTAAGAAGTTCCTCATTTATCAAAAGTATTTCTTGTGGGATTGCCATAATTTATGCGTATTTAATTGAACCTCTAGACGGTGTGTTTATTGGTGCAATACCTTCTGCACCTTTCTTGGGAACGAATGGATTATTACCTACTCTCTTATCATTTTCAAGACCTTCATTAGGCATTATTCTACCTTTTGAATCTCTTTTTCTCATATATATTTGACGCTTCCAAAAATGGTGACAAAATGCCCCACCTTTATATACAAAAATATCATAAGTTGAACGACCTTCAGGCGCGAAATCTCCATTTACACCCTTGTCACTCATTCTGCTTATATCTTCATAACGGAACACCGCACCTGCTTGAGACAAGCCTACCATATCTATACAAAACTCGCGTGAATTAGCCGATAGATTTTGAGAATATGCGTAACGTAACTTATACAATCCTACATCTCCCCAATTACTTTTCTCGCCTCCATTAGCATCATTCATTGAAGGCATTTTATTGAACATTTCAGATGTAAAATTCAATTCGTTTTCTGGGTCAGTTACCTCTTCATCACTAATCAATTCCCATTCCTCTTCGTCTATATATTCGGCTTTGTCTTTAAGTTCACTTATCCATTGTCTACCTTCTTCATCCGTGAAATCATTTGAACTTTGACAAACGTGAGCAGATTGATTTTCATTAACTCTTTCAACTATTCTTTTTGCCCAATCTCTTCCTGCGTCACCTCCCCAAAGTTGCCAAGCAATTCGACCAGCAGTGGGGAAATTTTCTTCTCCCTCTTCCCATCCTATTGCTTCTTTGTCTACTTCATGTCTAGCAAAGTAACTATTCATTCTTTGCACTGTATCAAAAGACAAATTTCTTTTATTGCTTATATCTCTCGCACGTGCTACACCTACTTCAGTTCCACCCCTTCCGTACTCTTCGCGCCACTTCAATCCAAGTTCGGCTTCTGCTGCCATTTCATTTGTTGGCTCGTAGCTCTCAAACTTTTGAGAAATGCTTTGGTGTTCGCAGTTAACTTTTTTTTTTTCTATTGACTGCGTTACAGGTGCTTCAGTTGTTTGTTCGGGAATAAACAAATCGTTAGGCGTAATCTTAACCCCCTGTGGAACTCCGATAGACCTAAATAACTCATCTACTCCATCGCATATAATACGTTGAAAAGGCTCAATAACTTGCTTGGTGAACAAATACATTGATGTCTTAAGTTCATCGGTATTAGAACCCAATCCACCACCGTCACGAATACCAAAAAGAAGCGGTGAAGTAACGCGGTGAGCAATCAAAATTTGGTTTGTACTCTCGGTACTTAAGAACTCGTATTGCTTGTCACTATCGGAAATAGGGAAAGCGGTAAATTCTACACCTCTATCTCTTTCCTCATTAAAGAATGTCAACACCTTTCCTGCATTTTCAGCACCTTGAATGCTTAATTGCAGTTGTTGTTTAATCATTCTTTGCTCTTCAAGTGTGGGGATTCCGTTGTTAAATGATGCAATCAAAGAAGGAAAGAAACCATTTAAAATGTTGTTAACGTGATATTCTCCAATTTGTCTTGTTAACTCAATCCAATTAATAGATCCGATATAGTCGGGCTTCGGGTAATACTCACTTCCAACCATCATCGAATGTTGGAACATCACCTGTTTTGGGTTTTCCTCTTTGGTATTTACATCAAAAAAAGGAATATAATGAGGGTTGTTTTTCTTTTTACGAGTATCTGACCAATCGCGTGAATACCAAACACCAGTCACATCATCGTTATCATCGGAACAAGCCAAACGACAGTTCTCGTATGGCAAGTGGTTTATTTGAGCAATAGTGCTTCTATCCATCGACCAAATTACCTCCCAATAGAATCCACCGTGTAACTTTAAATCAAGCGCAGTTGAATACAAGACCTTATCTAATTTCAATCTTTGAATCTCGCGCAAGGTTACTTGTGATGGCGCGGTAAATTCCTTACCCGCAATCATAAAACTGATTGAGTTAACCAACGCACCGTGAACAGGTGAAGTGTTATATAGTTCAATCAAGTATTGAGGGAAATGATTACCTTCACCATAAGCCACCCAACCTTTACGGTCTTCAAACTCAATAGGCTCTATTTTAACGTACTTGGCTAACTCTACTTGAGTTGCACTAAACCTGTCAACTATTGATTTATTTTTATCCATTGTATTCGATGTCGCTTGGAATAATTATATTAGGTTGGTCGTAGTAATTTATCAATGTTTCCATTTGAATAAACCCTCTTTTAATCTCACCAACCACAGCCGCGTTTTGTGGGTCAAGATTTGTAGTTGAATTTTGACCGTATATAATGAAGTTATAACGCCCACCATTAATAACATAGATAGAACCATTAGTTGGATCATCGTCATTTGTACTAATTGCCAAAGTCGTGACCCTATCGTTCTCGCTGATTTGAGTGGGGATAACATAGTAAGTTTCTAAAGTAATTTCGTTTTGAATCATCAAAAGATAATCCGTATACGTTGTATCAAAAAGCAAAACCCCCTCCTTTAAAGAAAGGAGAAGGGTCTGCGAAGCGGTATTCGTTTGAAGGTAATTCATCCTTTAAACAAATATAAATTAAATTGTCGGAGCTACAACAGTTATAGAAGCAAAGTTATCAAATGGAGTTGCACTAAATGACTCCAAGCGGTAAGCCTTATGGGCTTCTTCTGCAGTGAAAGTAATGGTGTAGCCATTCAAATCACCTTTAGCAGTTCCAGTTGAAGTTGAAGCAGCAGTAACTTCTGCACCATCAACTTTACCAACCATCCAAATGTTATTATTGTTATCTTGTACAAATACAACAAGACGGTTTTTAGCAACTAATTCAAGTTGTTTTCTACGTGCAGCAGACAACTTAAAGAAAGTAGCGGTAACTGTTTGAGTGTAGAAAATTGTTCCATTCTCAACAGATGAAGCCACTTCTTCAGTGAAGTTTCCTGTATGCTTTGGTAGTGTGTATTGATACACTGATGCAGTAGGCAAGCCATCAATCTCTTCACTTGTAGCATCTACAGTAACTCCACTTTGGAAGTCAACTAATTGCTGCAAAAAGATAGCCTTAATACCGCCTACAGTTTCTTTGCAATCTAATGCAAATCCTGCGGTTAATTCACAAGCCATATTATTATAATTTTAATTGTTATTATTTACAATAAAAGGCAGGGGACTTATTCCCCCACCTTTTTACTTGTGTTTAATTAGTTGTGTCCGATTACACAATCACTTGTGAAGCCGATTTGAACTCCGATACGGAATTTCATCGCCATACGAACCAAGTCAGAAGCATCAGTCAAAGACATATCTACAACTTTAACTTCAGCGAAATCAGAGTTAGCATCAACACCTACGAACAAGTTAGTAGGCTCTGCAATTACTACAGTTCCGTTTGACATTCCAGGACATACATAGATATCATATCCGTCAAACTGCATATTGAACTCTTTGAACGCGTTGTACTCGAAAGCATAACCCAAAGCCGCGATAGCTTGCTTATACATTTGAGCAGTGTAACGGTTCATATAGATTTTAACTGATGGTGAACCAATCAATGCAGCAGGCAAAGCAGCAACCAAAGCAGTCAAATCTGCGATAATAGTTGAAGCAGTCATTGTAGCTCCCCAAGTTTGGTCAGCAGAACCAGACAAAGCAGCCTTCAATTTCTTTTCGAAACCATCAAATGCAGTGTAAGTACCTGCAGTGTCACCTTGCCAAATTGTGAACTCAATGTTTTGAGCAACGTTAGCAGCAGCGTAACCAATCAAGAAATCAGTGAAGTTAGCAGGAACTACATCATTGATGAATCCACGACCTGTAGCAGCAGCTTCCCAATCCTTTGCGAACTCTGATTTACAAACTTCCAAATTAACTTTCAAATCAGTTACAGTCAAAACTGCTTCAGTCAAAGTCAAATCAGTTGGATCTGCGAAATCACAAGAGAAAGCCTGAACCAAGTTAGCACTTGACAATTTCTTAAGAACTGCCTTGTACTTAACTCCCTCTTTCAATGTAACGTAACCTTTTGCAAGAGTGTCACCACTCAACAAAGCAGCGTGAATGTATGGTAATGCTAATTCACCTGCGTATGTACTTGTAATACTAATAGCCATTTTTTTTATTTTTTAGAATTGATTATTTGATATGCGCGACTTCTTGCATCCATTGCTTTGAATGGTGTAGGTTCTGCGCTTTGTTTTTGTGCAACTGGAGAAGCCTTTTTCACCGACTCGGTAGCAGGTGCTTTAGACATCTTCTCAATAGTTGCAGATAGGTTTTGCTTTTCAGCAGTCAACTCGTTAATCTTGGCTTCAAAGCCTTCGATTAATTTGCTGATAGTGTTCTCGAACTCCTCGCGTGAAACTCCATCGAAAGATGATTGCTCAACTTCTTGGATTTCAATTTCTACGCTAGGCTCTTCTTCCATTGGCTTATCTTTTACTTCGCTGATTTTGCCTTCTACTACAACCAAGATTTTACCTTCGGCGGTTTCGTGTTCTCCATCGGGTGCAGGGGTAGGATTACCTTCTGCATCCATAACAAAGATTTCAGAACCAATGCCAAATTCAGCATCGGGTGAGTAGATTTCAGTACCATCCGCGAGTACAGCCATAGACATCTGTTTTTGCTCTACCGCTTCTTCCACAGCCGACAAACTAACCCCAAAGGATTTTAGCTTCTCTGCGTACTTGGAAACGATTTCGTTAACTTTACTCATAGTGTTGATAATTACTTTGTATAATAGACGCATAAACTCTAATTTGTTTTTACTTTTGTGTCATCCCATTCGGGTAATGTTTGTTCATTTTTCTAATTGTTTTTAAGTTCAACGAAGAAACCCCCTAAACGTAGGGGGTTCTTTGTTTGTCGGGTAAACAATACACCTGCACGGGTGTAATCTATTACAACGCGCTCAATTCATCAGCTAATGCCTTCATTATCTTTTCGATTTCCTGCTCTGCTAAATACTCTTCACTCATTTCAGTAAAGAAACCTTCCAAAGAAAACCCTTTAACATTACCTTGCTTTATGTCTTGCCATACTTCATCATTATCTACTTTCATACCAATACACCAAGTACCATCGGGAAAGGAGAAACCAAAGTTTTGGCTTTTATCGTGTTCGCCTTCTTTGATCCATGATTCAACAACCACACAACCCGCTACAGGAACTTGATGCTCAAGGTTACTATTGTGGTGCATATTGCGTTTTAAATACTCTTGCGCTATCTTGTTAATAGTGTCCTTTGAATATTTACAATAGTAAGCCTCACCTGCACCATTAACGCGGTAAATAAGTTGGTCGGGAATCATTACCGCACCATATAACATTTTGCGCTCACCCTCTTCGATTGCCGCTTGTTTAACTTGCGTTTTTGACAATGCTACAAAGTCAACTTCGATAGCAGGATTCTCTACTAATGAGATGGCGTTAACTCCTAAATATCCACTATCATCAATAGTGTATTCGATTACTTTTACTTCTTCCATTATTTTATGATTTTTGATTGGTCTTTTATTTTTTGTTCCGCTTCTTGTGCGCTGCTCACATTGGTAGCTAAAACGTAGGCTTGTAAAGGTTGTGCTTTATTACTACTTTGATTCAAGAAAGATAAATCCACCGCAGGGGCGGAAGCGGTACCGCCACCACTTCCACCGCCTAACGATGGACTTGGCTGTGAACCACCTGTATTTCCTGTATCGTATTTCATAGCTGCAATCTTTGCGACATTCGCAGCACCCGTAATACCAGCCGCAGCCGCAGCAATATAACGAGATGGCCCTACTAAAGTCGGGTCGGCAAGTGCTACTTGTACCGCTTGTATTGCACCTATTCCCGCTTGCGCTAATTGTAAAGCCTTGTTTACTTTAAATGATTGTTTGGCATTTAATACACCTGTAGCAGTTAATGCATCGTTTAATGCCATCAATCCACCGATTGACTCTTGCGCTAACCTATAACGATTCTCGTATAGATTATAAAGTATTTGCTCTTGTCTTTCGGCACTTAATTTTTCAGTTTCTTCTACTGCTCTTGCTCGCATATTTGCAGAATCTTGAGCAAGTTTTTCAAGTGATAAATTTAATTGAGTTTCCCTTTCTAATTTAACAGCATTGCGACCTTCAATCGGTTTTAATTGTATAGCATCAACTTCTTTTTGATACTCGGTTTCTAATTGCTTTAAAAGTTCATTGTTTCCGTGTGCTAACTTTCTTTTTTCTTGGTATTGAAGTTCCGCCTGTCTTAATGCTTTTTCATCATCGGTTAAGGAATTTTGATATCTCTTTTCCTGTTCCGCCTTTAGAAACTCCGTTAATGCCTTTTGGTCATCCTTAATCTTCTGCAATCTTTCCGCTTCTTTCTTTGCGGCTTCTTTTGCTAACTTTTCTTTTTGCTCTTCGGCTTCTTTTTGTTTCTTTACCTTTTCATCCTCTAATTTCTTTGCTTCTTCGGCTCTTTTCTTTTCGTTTTCGGCTCTTTCTTCAGCTTTGGAATCGGTTAATCCTATCCAATCTAAAAAGTCAACTAATCCCTGCGTAACTGAATCAATGGTTGTTTTTAAAAAACCAAACATTTTACCAACCAATCCCCCCGCTTTTGTCAGTTCTTCAAAGTTGGCAACTATTAGCGCAATGATTCCACCAATCAAAAAGATAGGATTTGTTAGTAAAGCCTTACCCAAATCGAGCATTGTTTTACCAAATCCTTTAGCCGCGTTTGATAGGTCGCCAAACTTAAAATCTTTGATTGCTGATGTTACCCCTTGTAAACCTGTTTGAGCTGCACCAAAGTCAAGAGATAGTATAGAACTACCAATCATCCCAAAGGAATTGTTCAAACGTTCCAACGGATCACCTGCCAAAGTATTGACCGACTTACCCAAGTCGCCCATTTTGTCATTTAATGCACCTAACTCTCTTTGAACCTTTTGAAATTCCGCAGTCCCTTCTGGCAATCGCGCCAACTCTTCGCGTAATCTACGCATTTGAGTGCGCATCGATTCAACGCGTTCCGTTCCTTGTATATCAATTTCAACAACTGTCTTTTGTGTAGCCATTAGAATAACATTTTAATGAGGTAAATAATGCCTATAATTAAAGACGCAGAAATAGTGAAATTTATGAGGTTAGTTGTAAAATTTGACAACTTATTTTCTTTGCTCGGTAGGTCTTTGCCTATTCCAAGTTTCAACATTTCCTTGATATTTTTAAATGTGTCTTGTGGATTATTCATAATGATACTGTGTGTATGTTAATTGACCGCTAATGTTTATTGAATTGTACGGATAAGAGGTTGCATCTTCTAAAGTTACAAGTATTGCAAACGTACTACCTACAATATCCAAAGTTATTATAAATCTACCATCTATATCAATAGCGGTTTCATCTATTGTCGTTACATTCTTTAGGCTTATAGTACCACCACTTTGTACAATATGTAAGTTATATTCACCGCTTACTGAAGCATCAATTAACGCACCCACTTGACCAACCATTAAACGCAACTTAACAAGCCAAACGGAATCATCTGGCATCTTCATGTAAGTTGATCCATAAGCCGCTAAACTGATTGCAGTTGTATTGTTAGTAAAGTCACCTTTACCCCAAACAGGAATCAATCCGTTTTGCATTTCTCCCGTATAAGCACCTGCGCTACCGATTGTAGCACCTGCATTCAATACGTTTGCATTATAGCCCATTACAAAAACAGAATCTAAACCGCTATCTAATCTATTGCCGCTACCCAACACTATAGAATTGTCATTACCAATGCCAACAAAGTTGTTATCAGTTACAACTAAACCTGATTTCTCTTGCGGTGGATTAGCTAAAGTTTTTTCAGTTGTTAATTGTGCGCTTTTTGGCTTACCGCTTCCGTCACTATCACGCGAAAACGCGAAACACGCGCCATCAATCCAATTATAATTATAGACCTCACAACAAACTTGAGTAGCATCAGCAGGGTTTCCATCTACATCTTCAAATAAAACCCTTCCAAATGCGCTAATTCCTGTTGGTGTTAAAAGACAATCGGGTTGCGCTGTCACTTGCTTAATCAAAGTAACTTTAACCGTGTCTTGCGTACCTACTACATAATCACTAATTAACAAGATTCGCCAATAAGAATCTTTAATGAATATCTTATCATTAAAATTGAAGTTGTAAATGTCTGCAAATTCAAGTGAAAAGAAGGCTTCTAATATACGCGCATCAGGTGCATAGATATTCTCTATATATTCGTTCCAATAACGCGCGTATAATGTCTTATATGGAATAGATGACACCTCACAAAGTGGTGTTTCCTGTCCAAAGTTTAAATCTCGTGTTGTAATATCTGGCAAAAAGTCGGAGTAATGGCTGAACATATAAGCGGTTACTTGGTTAACTCCCGTAGTTGTGTCATTATACACATTGAAGTTAATTGTTTCGCCTGTCTTATACAAGATACGCGGATTAGGTGCGCTGTATTGATATTGGTCGTTTACGAATTTAGGAATAGCATAAGATGTAGCCTTAATCGGTACTATCGGAGTTGAGCCAAAATACAACTCAATCTTTTGTTCTTCAGTAGCAAAGTCGTTTTGTGGATCTACTAACTCTAATCTACCATATACGCGGTCACCTTGTGTATTATAAAGGTTATTAAATAGGTCAGAACTTGCCTTATAAGTCCATGTATTCTTTCGCGCTTGGTAGTCAGTTGTAGCAGTTAGTGTGATGTCCTTACTAATATCAAGTAATGGTGTCCAATCTTTACTAACCCCTTGACTGATGTACTCGGTAAATGGTATTAAATCAATTTCTTTTTGATTTATCTTATTAGGTACTACCACCAAGTTATACATCTTAAACAATGAATCAATAAACTCGGTACACTTCATGATAGGCGCATTTGCTGACCAATCTATAACGTTACCATATAAAGGTTTTGTTATCTCATTGCTTTGGAATGTTACACTTTTAAGAGTAAATGTACCTGTGAAATTCTGCCAATATGTGTTATAATATTCTAACTGAACTAATACAGGTTCAATAGTTTCACCTGTTTCTAAAAATACGTTTGCAGTTTGGTTATTTCCAAACCTATCGGAGTTGGTATAAAATACATCATTACCTTGACTATCGTAGGTATAAAATGCAATATTACCAACCGAGTTAACGAATGTCTTATTACCAAGTAAGTCAGTTTTTATGTATCTAATACCGATTGTTGCGTTGGTATTTGTGTCAACTTGTGCAGTCAAGTAAATACCGAATTTATAATTACCGCTAAATGGTGCGGTATAAATGTTTGCAGTTATATTACCGCCTGGGTTAGTTACATCGGTTAACGTTGGAAAGTGATAAACCGAGTTAGTATAACCGCCTATTGTCTCATTTGCAAAATCACCAACTACAAAAGTTTCATCGGGTGTATAACCTTCAACTTTAAACTTTGCAGTTTCAGGATTGCCTCCACCTTGCTGAATTTGTCCTGCTTCAGATGTCCAGGGAATATACATAAAGTCAAGTTCACCTGTTAATGTACTTGAATTACTACCTAATTGAAAACCACTTAAATCTAAAATCTTATTAAAGATATACCGAGCCGATACAAATGGTGTTAACTCTCCCGCTTTTGCTGCTACGTTTTTATTTGTAGAATTGATACATCTTGAATTTGCATCATCTACATTACCTACCCAATTTTGCCCCCTATCGGTTAGGCTTAAGTAAATATCAGTTTCAGCGTTGAAGGTTGCGATGCTGTCGTATTCAACAACGTAGTTATAGTCCGTTTGAA
>JACCDK011092342.1_pt1 | contig 10512 bp, 14 predicted proteins | sample 7445871 | NCBI WGS metagenome assembly JACCDK01 (sample SAMN15323436, study PRJNA562643) | freshwater metagenome | isolation source: river surface water | place: USA:Blue River Watershed | collected 2017-08-15
AACATTAGAGATATGAATCTCCACCACGGGCAAACCGGTTCCTTTGATGGCATCATGCAAAGCAATAGAAGTATGGGTAAACGCACCAGGATTAAACACGGCGCCGAGGGCAACACCCTCTTTATGCAAGCGACTATACGCATGGATTTTGTCAATCAACTCGCCCTCGTGATTGCTTTGAAAACATTCGACTTCATGGCCGAAGGCTTTCGCCGTAAGCTCACACAAGTGTTGAACATCTGCCAGCGTGGCATGGCCATATTGTTCCGGCTCACGCGAGCCCAGAAGGTTTAAATTCGGACCATTCAAGACGAGTATCTTCATGAAATGAGTATACGATGGCGCCGTTCTGGCGGGATTTAATCCTCTTTCATGACTGAGGCAAAGGAAGAAACATGATTCGATTGGTGGTTTTTGACGCCTATGGAACGCTTTTTGATGTGTATTCAGTCGGCGAGATGGCAGAGTCTTTGTTTCCGGGACAAGGAGCCGCTCTATCGGTTTTATGGCGAGACAAGCAGATTGAATACAGTCGATTGATTTCCTTGAGTGACCCGCTCAACCCTATGGGTAGCCGTCATTACCAATCCTTTTGGGATTTGACCCGACTCGCCTTGCAATACAGTTGCCAACGCTTGAAGCTGGAGTTGACACCTGTCAAGCAAAAACAGTTGATGGATCAATATGCCCAACTCAAGGCCTTTCCGGAAAATCTGGATGTTTTGCAAAGCCTCAAAAATGCCGGGATGCGATGCGCCATTTTGTCTAATGGCAGCACTGAGATGTTGAATTCAGCCATCCTAAGTGCGGGGATGCAAGGATTGATAGACAAGGTTTTGTCTGTCGACGAGGTTCGCCAATTTAAAACATCGCCTCAAAGTTATGGGCTCGTATCTGACCATTACCCGACCGACATCAGAGAGGTCTTGTTTGTATCGAGCAATAGCTGGGATGCACTCGGTGCCACCTGGTTTGGTTTTAAAACATTCTGGGTGAATCGCCAAGGTCTGCCATTCGAAACACTGGGGCCGCGACCTAATTACAGCGGGGACAACCTCAAGCAAATTTTGGATTTACTCTGAAAGCCCTCCATTACAATTTTTACCCATGTCAAGAATTATCAGAGGTGCCCGGCCCGCACTGTTCGGGTTGATATTCGGGCTTTTATTTTCAAGCTGTGTGTGTGCCATGGGCTTGATCAGCCCTGACAAAGGGCTCCGGCAAACTGAGCTGACACCTGAAGAACTTAAACAACTGGTCATTCAGTCCGGCTGGTCCGGTGACGACCCCGGGTTAATGTTGTTTGAAGTGAAGAATCAATTAAGCGGGCCGATTTTTTGTATCGGTGCCAACTTTGAGTTTAAAGACGGCAAAAAACGGGTCCAAGCGTTTGACCCAAAACTCTATATTCCTTCAAACAGTGTTCGTCGCACTGCTATCAAGGGCATTGAGAAAAAAGACGTGAAGAATTTCGGGTTCAGTTGCCTTTGCATGAAAGCAAAAGCAACCGGCCCCTGCGAGAACGCTTTTAAGTAGAAGAGGCGTCTTTGTTGGCTGAAGCAGCTGCTGGGTTGCTTGGTGGATTGGCAACCGCAGGTTTGGCCTGGTTTGCACCTAAAGTTGAATTTGGCGGATAGACGGGAGCTGCGCCAACTTGTTGCATTTCACCGCGGAACTCACCGCCACGCTCAATTTGAATTTGTGAGTACTCAAGCTTGCCAGACACCTTACCTGTCGCACGGATATGCAAGTGGTCGCGACAATGAATGACTTGATGCAACTCGCCTTCAACTTCAATGCTACGAGCAGTGACCTTGCCGGTAATTTTTCCAGACTGACCAATAAAGATCTCTTCAGCTGTTAACTCTCCGTCCACCGTACCGTAAATCGTGGCTTTCTTCGGGACGTTTAAGGTTCCTTTGAAAGTGACGCCATTACCGATCACGAGGTTGTTTGATTGATCCATGTTGGTTGCCATACGCGTCTTTCAGTCAAGAAAAGGTTCAGAAAAAGAGAAAATAGCCATTGAAGGTGCAAACTGTTCCAACGATACCTAGCAAAAAGGCCAAATAAGCCATGTTTCGCCGATTGGTAATGATAGCAACAGAGGTCAGCACAATCGCTAATTGTAAGAGGCCTTCGGCATAGTCAAACCAAGGGTCCTTTTTTAATGCCAAATCGCGCTGATTTTCCAATTCTTTGGCCTTGACCATCAGCTCTTTTTTCCCTTCGCCGGTATCCGGTTCGGTCTCATAGCGTTCAATGGTCTTTTTGTAGGCACTCAATTTAACTTGCAACCGCTCTTTTGCTTCTGTAGACAATTTATCTGCAGCAAGTTGTAATTCGATTTCGTCAGCCGCAAGTTTGTACTGTGTTTGTTTTAAACTTTTTGCCTGGTAGAACGAATACATATTGGAAGCGAGGATGTTGTTCATCGTGGCATCTTTGCCAGTATTGCTTCCACCCAAATTATTGATGGCCAAAACCATAGCCAAAATTGAAACCAACAAAGCACAATAGGTTTTGAAGGGATTGTTTGACTGCTCAGCTACTTCAGCGGGATCCGTGTTGTCCATGGTATTTGATTTACTAAATTGTCGCTATTGTAGGTCAGCGTTTGGCGGGTTTGGTTTCATAAGGTGCAATGCTGATGGCCTCCAGCAAATAACCGCTCACGCCTTGAGAGGTACTTACCCTGCCCTCTTTCAACTCACCCTCCACCCACAAAACATCCATGGATTCAGGCATTTTTTTAATTTTGCTTTGCGCTGTGGGCCGAACCAGCACAATTTGGTTGGCCGGTGGAGGCGGCGTATGAATGCATGCGCCGAAATAAGGAACCAGTAAAAATTCACGTTTTTCAGATCTCTCAGCATCCAAAGGAACCGCATAGCCAGGAATGCGTATTTTCTTGTTCAGCTGGGTTTTGACAATCGGTGCTTCGTCCAGTTTTTTGCGGATGGCGCTCATGGCTTTGTTTGCTTCATCACTGGTGTCCTGCAAGTAGGACATCTTGCTCAGAGCAGCCATTTCCTTGGTCATCTCCTTGACCCAAGGATCAGGCATCAAATCATTCCATTCAATCGTTTTATAGCCTTCAGTTTCAGCCCATGCAGCACCGTTGATGGAAAGTCCAAGCAAGCCAAGCAGCATATGGCGGCGGTTTAATTGCAAATGATTTGAAAACATATCAACTCCCAAACTAGACAGACGGTGGATGCAAACCATCCATCAAAGACAAACTATAGGCTCGCCATGCGGGCAACAAACTCGCAAGCATGGATACACAAAACAATAAACCCATGCTGACTAAGGCTTGAAGACTTGGCAAACCGGGTTGCACCATCACGCCAAATTGAGTTCTCAACATATCTTGCGCAATCAATATCAAAAATTGCGTCACTGCATAGCCTATGACTATACCTATCAAGCAAACCATCACAGACTCAATCAATACAAAACCCATCAATGCGCGCGGCGAAGCCCCCATGGCTCGCAAAATGGCCAATTCTTTGCGTCGTCCGCTCATAGCCACGAGTAACACTGCAGCAACGCTCAGCATGGCGCTGATTGAGACCATCATGCCAATCACGACCAGGCTGTTTTCAACGATCTTCACCACTTGCCACAATTCATCCAAGGCCACGCCCGGTAGCACCGCCATGAGTGGATCACGGCTGAGACTCTCGATCTTGCGTTTGACAGAAAACACTTCAGAGCGGTGATGCAAGCCTACCCAGACTGCAGACAAATTGACAGGCTGCAAGTCAGTTACCGCATGGGTATCAGGCAATGCAGCAGCAGCTGATTTCAGCGCTTTAGGCGATATGCCCATGCCCCAACCTTGGTGCATGGACTCAAAACCTTCCAGATTCACCAACACACTTCTGTCGATAGGCGCACCCGTTGGCTTGAGGATACCTACAACCACCAGCGGGTGGTCATCGTGGTCAGTATCTTCCGGCCCGCCATCTGCACCATGCGTCAAGATAAGCTGGTCATCAATCTTATGGTTGAAGTGCTTGGCGACTTCAGCACCAAGCACCACCTCATTCACAGCATGTTCATCTGTCAGTGGATTACCAAAAGCACGGCCCTGAGCCCATTCAAGACCCAGACCTTGACTTTTGAATTCAGTGAATAAGGTGGGGGTAGTACCCAACACTGGATAGCCCTTATAGGTGTCTCCTAGCTGAATAGGAATGACCCAACGAACTTGAGGCATGCGCTTTATGTCTTCATAGCCTCGAATTCCCATGTTTTTGCTGGGGCGGCCGATTTGAAAAACGCTGTAGAGCATTAATTCGGTAGCGCTGCCTCTGGGACCAACGATCAAATCGACGCCGCTGACGGCATTTGAAAAACTTCGCTTGGCATCTTCACGCAATTGCTGCACGCCCAGCAGAATTAACACAGAGACGCTGACCGACACAGTCACCAGCACAAGTGCAAATCTGCGTGACCATGCACTGTGCCATGCGAGCGAAAACCAAAGATTCATGATGAAGCTCCAGATTTCATTTCAAATACTTGGTCAAACCTGGAGGCGAGTTTGGGGTTGTGGCTGACCATCACAACACTTGCTTGCTGTCTTTGTGCTGTTTGTAGCAGTAGATCGAGAAACTCCAATTGATTCGATTCATCTAAAGCTGACGTGGGTTCATCAGCAATCAACAATTGAGGCGCACCCATGAGCGCGCGCACCGCAGCCACCCTTTGTTGTTGTCCTACAGAAAGAGTGTTGACGGGTTGCCGCCATAAACTGGGTTTGAGTCCAAGCGCTTGAGCCAGAGACTCGGCTTGCTTCTTTGGGTTGCCCCACTCCTTTGCTGATGAAGCAGCACGACTTTGAAATAAACGCGTAGGTAACAAAACGTTTGCTTCGACATTCAAGTAGTTGAGTAAGTTGAACTGCTGAAAAATAACACCGATTTGTTCGCCACGTAAAACATCGCGCTGTACCTGGGTAAGTTTTGCCATGTCATGGCCCAATACTTCACAGACACCGCTTTGCACTTGAAGCACGCCTGCAAGCAAAGAAAGCAAGGTGCTTTTGCCGCAACCGCTGGGGCCTTGAATAAACAAATGTTGACCCTGCGGTAAAGTCAAATTTTCAATTTCAAACAAGGGGGGACGATCTACCCAAGCGTGGGACACATCCATCAACCGAAGTGCATTAGAAGTAGGCATAGATCATCAATGTAATATCAATCAGCGGCAACTTTCAACATGATTTTGCCAATATGAATTGAGGACTCCATCAGTTCATGCGCTTTGACTGAGTCTGACATATCGAAAACTTGGTGAATCACGGGGAGACACTTACCCTGCTCCAGCAATGGCCAAACCTTTGACTTTAATTCAGAAGCCATTTGTGCTTTATCAGCTGCTGTTCGGGGGCGAAGTGTTGAACCGGTGAATGTCAAACGCTTGACCATCAATCCGATCCAATCGACCTCTGTTTTAGAAGGTTGCAGAAATGCAATTTAAATCGAACGACCATCAACCGCCAGACTTGATAAATTGCGCTGCATATAGTCTCCGCCCACCATATCCAAAATGATGTTGACGCCTTTTTGATCCGTGGCATTCAAAGCCTCTTTGACAAAATCGTGCGTACGGTAGTTGATAGCAATGTCTGCGCCGGCAGAGATACATGCTTTGACTTTTTCTTCATTACCTACAGTGCATAAGACATTGGCACCAAACGCTTTGGCCAATTGAATAGCAGTCAAACCAATGCCTGAGGAGCCGCCATGTACAAGAAAATTTTCGCCGCTTTGTAAGCGACCTCGTTGAAACACATTGGTCCAAACCGTGAAATAGTTTTCTGGCAGGGCAGCCGCTTGCAGCAAACTCATACCTTGGGGTATGGGCAGAACCTGGCCTTGAGGTATAGACACAAATTCTGCATAAGCGCCGCCATTGGCCAAGCCGCAAACAGCATCACCGATTTGCCATTGAGTCACACCTTGACCTAAAGCGACCACGTGACCTGATGCTTCTAAACCTAAGATTGGCGAAGCTCCAGCGGGCGGTGGATAGCGTCCGCTGCGCTGTAAACAATCCGGACGATTGATACCGGCGTAAGCAACCTTGATCAAAACTTCACCGGCGGCAGGTTGCGGCACTTCAGTTTCACTCAAGTGCATCACCTCGGGTAATCCACCCGCACCATGTTCAATATATTTCATCGTTTTTGTCATTCATTCACCTTGGTAAAGCTTTGAAAAATCACAAGCATTGTGCTGTTAAAGCCATTTAGTTGTTTCAAAATTGACGCTGCCCAGTTGACTGCTGAGCGTCATACTGCCCTCTTGAATGGTTGCCTGCAACTGCATGCTACGTTCTGCCATGACAGCCATTTGCTGCGAAGCTTCATGAGGAATTCGAAAAACAGATAACCTTCTCTGCCGGTGTAACTTATTTTCTATGCCTTTCCACCATATTTCTGCAGAAGATGAAAAGGCATATACCAACACCTGGTCAGATTGACTACCCGCGCGCTGCATGGTTTTTTCATCCGGTTGTCCGACCTCGATCCAGAGTCGCTTGCGACCTGTGAAATCAGTCAGGGACACATCCGGGTCATCAGGGTCAGATAAGCCGGCGCCGAAAGCCAGCACGCCATCACCCTGACAGGTATTTTGTAATTGAAAAGCATTTAATGACAAAGCGGCCAGCCTGACCATCATTCGCTCGTCCGTTTCGCTGGGATGTCGAGCCAGCGTCAGTGAATGATCTGAATAGTATGCATTGTCTATATCTGCAATTTGTAATTGCGCTTTGAAAACAGTAGATTTAAGTGCCATAACGAATCATAGTCGTCAATAGCTTGAAGAGAGAAAATTCAGGCTTTGACCGCTCTGAAACCTGAGTAAAGACGGGAAACCGGGCGACTTTTCTGTTCGGCTTCTTGAGCGAGTTGTGAACGAATACGTTCAAAAGTATGTTTAATAGAGTTATTCACGGGAGGTGTGTATTGATATCTGTAATCAATTTCAGCATTCAGCTTATCTGTTTGTACCTGCGTTGACTTATTCATTCAAATTTCCATTAACAATCTTATTGCTGTTAACGAACTTGTCAGCTGCTTGGATGACAAAAAATACAAAAAAAATTAAATCAATAGTGCAACCCAAGCAAATGAATTATTTAGAATTCAAAAATTAAAGAATATTATGAATTGAATGGCTCTTTGTTGGATTTGGTTTGCCCAGGAGGATGCTGAACCATTTTCCCTTTGAACTGCCCGCCACGTTCAATTTCAATATCCGCGTAATCCAATTGACCAGTGACGTTTCCGCTGCGATGGATCAAGATATGTTCGTGGCATATGATGTTGTCGGAAAGGACACCATGGACATCAATTATTTTGGCCTCAATAATTCCAGCAACGTTACCTTTAGGCCCAATTTGAAGATCAGATACTTTGATTTCGCCTTGGACCGTGCCGTTGATACTGGCCATGCCGGGTGCATAAATAGAACCAGTGAAAGTAACACCTTCGCCAACAAACAAACTGCTTGGGTTTGAAACTTGATCTGTCATGGGTATCCTTCAAATCAACAAATTCATACTAACGAATAAATTCTAACTCTAAATCCTCGAAAAGTGATTCGAAGTGATACAAGGAATAAACCAAAATTTGACCGTTACTCTTATCACATTTAAGTCAATTTAACCCGAACTCTCGTGCAAATACGCTCAAGTCGGGGCATGATCATCCGATCCACTTAGTACAAGTCCCGCATGCAAACCATCGCCAATATTGAATTTTTTAATCTCCATGACCAATCTGAATAAATTACTTGCAGCAACATTGTTGATGACCATCATCAATGTGCCCATGTATTTTTATTCAAAAACACTGATTAAAAAGCCAGTGAATCAACAGGAATTAGCTGCCGCTGAACCTGCAAATAGTCACCAGTACAGCGCTGGCCAAGGTCATTCTGCAAACAATGAATTGACCAGCAAAGAAGAGCCAGTGCAGCCAACAGCAGAAGAATTGCAACATAACCAAGACATGGCGAATGAGGAGAAAACGGAGCGCTTTAAGTCCCTCGCAGATTTATATCGCCCACCTTTATTCGGTAAATGCAAAAAACTATTTGAACGGTTCAACCGAAAAAAATTCCCAGACAAACCTTATAAAGCCTTTGTATACAGTTTTGATGGTGAATCAGCATATTGTGCGGACGCTTATACAGATAAGGGGCAGGCAGAGGCTGAAGAAATTGTGATCAGGGAATGCGAAGAACACCATGCGGGCTCAGGTAAATACTCCCCGTGCCGAATTTATTCATCTGAATGAAAGACACAGGAATCAAAATGGATTGCGTAGCTTGCGGAAAACCTATCTCGATCACAGCCAAGTTTTGTGGCAAGTGTGGAGCGCCCGTCAAGCGCGAAGAACCATCTCCTGTGGAAGAACAATCAACTGAGCCCACTTCGTTGGAGCCCATCTCTGAACCGCAACAAGAGAATACACAGCAGATTGAATCAACCCCATCACAAAGCGAAGAAAACTTAGATGAATTGGTTTTAACCATTGATCTTCCAGTTACAACAGCTGAACATAAATCCATATTGGATATCGATTTAAATCTGCCTCTGCAGGAAAAGCCATTCGCGCATCAACAAAGCCCAGAAGCTATCGAGCCAGAAACATACCCGGAAACAACTTCCAAAATTCAGCAAGCAACCGCGTCAGATTGGCAAGAGCAGTGGCAAGCAGATCAGCAAGTGATAAAAGGTCTTCTTGAAAAGCATTCCCATGTGCTGGACTTCATTTCTTTGTCTGCACAGCAACAAGCGGATGTTCAAACTCAACCCAACCCACTTGAGCCTCTGCTCAAAGAAGTGATTCATCAACAAGCACAACTTCAGGCTCAATTGGAAGCGATCGCACATCAAGAGCAAAAACCCAGCGCTGATGTCACGGTCAAAATGCCTGATGAATTCAAACTGTTGCTGGAAAAGCAAAAAATTGAATTGCAAAAATTCTTCAGTCAAAACATTGCTGCGAATTCCACCAATATAGAAGCAGCCAACTTAGAAACCATCAAGAAAATTGAAAGTATGTTGACGGCCAATGCCGCCATGACTGAAAACTTGGAAAAAAGTCTGATTCCAATGACTCAAACAGTCACGGATTTAAAGTCTAAATTACTGGCAGTTTCCAAAAAAATTGACGACGCTTCAACACAATCTAAAAAATCAAGCTCATCCAATTCCGGTGACAGTACAGAAGGCAGTGGAGGGTTCATCATCTTTATCATCGGATTGATGTGTGGCCTGACCGTTGTATTGAGCTCTTTGGCTATCTACAATTTTCTCAGCCATGAAACGACTGCATCTGCTCCTTCATCGCATGATGAACCTGGCGCTGATCACAGCAAAGAACCAAGCAAAGATGAGAACGGCAGCGCAAGCCATTCAACTGAGTCTCATGACAAACCTGCTGCTGACAGCCATTCCAAAGACAAAAGCCATTGAACCTGATGCACATTGAAAGACATTCATGATCTGCACCAGTTGCTATTTCATCAACCCGAGCGAAAACGTTTTTTGCCAAAACTGCGGCGCGCACCTGCCGCACGTGCAAAGCCAAAAACCCAGCATTTCGCCTCTGGTCTTGGCAAATACCTTGGACAACAGTTCATTGTTGATCTCGCGCGGCCCTTGGCAGATGCGCATCGACTTATTGACACCTTTTTTGTGGATAGCTATCGCGCTTTTTGTGGCGACCCTGAACAACACGTATGCGCTCAGCATCCTGGGATTGGGTATCGCTTTTGCGCTTTATAAATCTCACGACACACGCCAAATCATTCAACAAACAATTCCAGTTGAATTGATCAACAAAACCATCATTGCCTACGGACCGGCCAACACAACGAGTCGATTCTCTTTACCGACTGGTGTGCTGTATTTACTGTCAGATGGTCTTTACTTTAAATCCTTTGACAGCAATGAAGAAATATCATTTATTCATATCGAGATTTCATTCACTGATACAGCTGTTCGCAAGGGTGGATTTTCTATCTTCCCGCATTGGCATGAAATTGAAATGAACAATGGCATGAAAGACAGATTCACATTCACCGTACAAAACGGCGGCGAGTGGATGCTGTTGATGAAAGTGCTGCGAAGCGAGTTAGCTAAACGCTAACTGCCCGCCAGTTAAACCTTGAACAAGGTTTCCATTTCTTTGCGCACTTTGTAAGCAGGAAGCGATGTATCCATTGCCACATCGTCCCAACACAAAGACTGGCCTTTTTTAACATCACGCACGAGTTTGACTTGATGCGCCAGACCTAAGGGCAACCCGCCCATTCGCGAAGATATTTGCGCCGGAAGCAATTTGCCCCAGACTGTGTAACCACCCTCACCGTCCAGCATTTCACCAGCATTCAGATCCCGTTTGGCAGTGGCCACCACATCTGCATGCCAGCCTTGAGCCACACCAGTGGCCTCACGTCGCAAAGCCACACTGGCCACTGACAT
>JACCDK011304240.1_pt1 | contig 10511 bp, 11 predicted proteins | sample 7445871 | NCBI WGS metagenome assembly JACCDK01 (sample SAMN15323436, study PRJNA562643) | freshwater metagenome | isolation source: river surface water | place: USA:Blue River Watershed | collected 2017-08-15
CGACCCCCACACCCCCAGTGTGATGCGCTACCAGGCTGCGCTACGTCCCGACCGCCAATGACCTCGCCGAGGCCAATGGAAGCGCGCGTATATGGCGGTGGTTTTGGAAAAGCAAGCGCGCTGTCGAAGCTTTGACGTTGCGTCCGCAGGGTGCAGGTGATAATCGCACCCGATTGTTTCTAGGCAGCGCTGCACATGGGCGCTCGATTTCATTATTGCGAGGTTTTTTCATGGAGTTTGTTATCGTATCTGCTGCCGCGGGCGGTGCTGGTGGTTCTGCATTTTTTGTGCAGCTGTTTCCGCTTCTGCTCATCTTCGTTGTCTTCTATCTCTTCCTCATCCGTCCACAGCAAAAGCGCGCTAAGGCGCATGAGGCTAAAATCGCTGCTGTGCAGAAGAATGACGAAGTCGTAACCGCAGGCGGCCTGATGGGTAAAGTGACGAAAGTCGCTGACGAATATGTTGAAGTTGAAATTGCGCCAAATGTGCGGGTGAAGGCCGTTAAATCGACCATTGCCAACGTTCAGCCACGCAATGCGAAAGCCGCCAATGATTAACCGTCGGGGTTGAACGGCTTTGCCGCTAACCCCAGATATTGCCTTCATAGTTCGTTCGGAACCCATCTATGCTTGATTTTCCCCGTTGGCGCGTATGGATGCTCAACATCTTGATTATCCTCGGAGTGGCCTTTGCTATTCCTAGCCTGTTGCCGACATCCATGCGCGCGCAGCTCGCACAATTTGTGCCGACCCCGACGATCAACCTTGGTCTCGACCTTGCCGGCGGTAGTCACATCTTGCTTGAGGCGGATACGTCGCAACTTGCAGAGGCACGGTTAGAGGCTTTGGAGGACAGCGTCCGCACAGCTCTACGTCGTGCAGATCCGCAAATTGCGATTGCCGATGTCTCGCGCAGCGAAGGCAAGCTGAGTTTTAACGTGACCGACATGTCCAAGGTGGACGCTGCTCGTGAAGTGATCTTGCCGCTCATCAGCAATGCAATGGGCGCGCGGGACTGGGATCTTGGCGTGAACAACGGCAACCGCATTGTTCTGTCGCCAGTCAGTTCTGGGGACGAAACTGCACTTGACCAAGCAATGGACACGGCCAAGGACGTCATTGACCGTCGTATTAACGCGCTTGGCACGTTGGAGCCGACGATTATTCGGCAGGGTGAGAACCGCATCGTTGTTCAGGTTCCTGGGTTGGAGGATCCAGAAGCATTGAAGGCATTGATTGGTAAGACCGCGAAACTTGAATTCAAGCTGGTCGATGAACTAGCCGATCCTGATCAAACCGCGCAGGGCAAGGCCCGCGTTGGCAGCCAAGTTCTGCCCTATCCCGACAATCCTACAGGACTGCCCTACATCGCTGTGCGTCGCTTGGGTGGGATATCGGGCGACAAATTGGTTAAGGCTGACCCAACATTTGATCAGCAGACCAATGAGCCTGCTGTGACCATCCAATTTGATTCCGAGGGCGGACAAAGATTTGCCCGTATGACCCAGCAAAATGTGAACAAATTGTTCGCGATTGTGCTTGACGGCCAGGTCATATCGGCGCCGCAAATTCGGGAACCGATTTTTGGAGGGGTATCGCAAATTTCCGGCAGCTTCACGACCGAAAGCGCCAATGCCTTATCAATCTCTTTGCGCTCGGGTGCATTGCCTGTGGATTTGACCATCGTTGAGGAACGTTCCGTCGGTCCCGACCTTGGCGCGGACTCTATCCGCCGTGGCATATTAGCAGCGGTTATTGGAACCACTGCAATTCTTGTACTCATGTTCCTCGTGTACGGCCGTTTCGGCATGTATGCGAACTTCGCTTTGATCATCAACGTGGGGTTGATCTTGGGGGTAATGGCTTTTGCCAATGCAACTTTAACCTTGCCGGGTATCGCAGGATTTGTTCTGACGATTGGTGCGGCGGTCGACGCCAACGTTTTGATTAACGAGCGTATCCGTGAGGAGTTGAAACGGGGAAGACGCGTCGTGCAGGCTATAGAATTTGGCTACAAAGAAGCTAGCCGAGCGATTTTTGACGCCAACAGCACCAACGTCATTGCGGCCGTTCTCTTGTTCATTTTTGGCTCAGGGCCGATACGCGGTTTTGCCGTGGTGTTGATGATTGGTATCGTCACTTCGGTGTTCACGGCGGTGACCATAACACGCATGTGGGTGTCCCATTGGGTTAAGAATACCCGGCCAACCGAACTGACGATTTGAGGATATTGATATGAAACTGCTCAAAGTCGTTCCTGACGATACAAATATTGATTTTCTCAAATGGCGTGGATGGGCCTTTGCGATCAGCCTGCTTCTGATGGCGGCATCGTTGGGCTTGGTCGCGACCAAGGGGCTCAATTTTGGCGTCGACTTCATTGGCGGCCAGATGATCCGCGCGACGTTCACACAAAGCGCTACAGCGCCCGTGGCCGAACTGCGCGAAACAGTCGGCGGTCTTGGCTATGGCGATCCGACAATTCAGCGTTTTGGCGCAGAAAATCAGGTTTCGATCCGCATGAAACTGCCCGAAGGCGCGGACAAAAATCCCGAACTTGCTAATGCGATGGCAGAAAAAATTACGAGCAAGTTGAAGGCTGACCACCCAGATGTTCGGATTGACGGCGTGGATTCCGTGTCTGGCAAGGTGTCGGAAGAATTGTTCAGCAAGGGTATTCTCGCCTTGCTTGCGGCTATGGCCGGCGTTTCAATCTATATTTGGTTCCGGTTCGAATGGCAGTTCGGTGTCGGTGCTATATGGTCGCTTCTTCACGACGTAACGCTGACATTTGGACTGTTCGCTATCACTGGATGGGAGTTTGACCTCAACATCATCGCCGCCTTGCTGACGATCATTGGATACTCGCTAAACGATACTGTTGTTGTGTATGACCGTATTCGCGAGAATCTCATGAAATTCCGCAAAATGGAAATGGCATCGCTGCTGAATCTTTCGGTCAATGAAACCTTGTCGCGCACGGTGATGACCAGCGTATCGATTTCGCTGCCGCTGATCGTGCTGGTGCTGTTTGGACCTGACGTCATCTTTGGTTTCAGTATGGCAATGGCTTTTGGTATTGTCGTCGGAACTTACTCGTCCATCTATCAAGCGGCACCGATCCTGATTTGGCTCAAGGTTGGGTCACATAGCTTCGTCCCGACCGATGAAGGCACAGGATCGAAAGCGGAGCGGATAGGCGCAGACTTTGGCGCGCAGCCTTAAAGCTTATAACTTACGGACAAGCCGGACGGCTTTGGCAATCCAGGCTGGGTCGGTCACGACCTGCTGACGTGCGCCAGCCTCCAAAGGCAGAAGGTGCAGCTTGCCTGCATCCCGGCCAAGCAAGCGACCAAAGATGAACCGCCCGCCGGGTCTCGGCACAAGCACGTCCAGATTCAGCGCAGAGGTGAAATCATCCGGCTGAAGCTGCTCAAGCCATAATTCATCACCGCGCCGATACTCCCCCATTGCCGCGGCAATCCGAAGCCCGACCATGCTACCACCGATATTGGGAACCATGATACGCTCCGCCTTTGTCGGCGCATGGGTCCCGTCCTCATGCAGTACAGCCGCGACGGACAAAAATTGTTGGTCAGGCAGGGCAACAAGATCACTCGAATCCACGCCCAGAGCATCCGCAATGCGGTTGATCCAGATGAGCGACAACACGCGCATGCCGGTTTCGAGGCGGCCGATGGTTTGTGCCGTTGTGGGTGGATTGCAGCGTTCGGCCACATCGGCAAGCGTTAGGCCCTTGGCCTTTCGAACATCGCGAATTCGACTTTGCATTGCGCACCTCATTACCAAATAGGTTTTTTCTTTCCTACAATATTTACCACATGGCAAGGGTGATTCGAACAATCAAAGGAGATTGAAGATGCCCGCCAAATCACATTCGAACCGAAAATACCACGATCCACGGATGCTGGTTGAACATCCGCACGCCGAAAGCCCCGGTACCCAGCGCACAGTGACGATTAATCTATCGGAATCGCCTTTGTCCTGGCTGCACGCGCGCGGCCATTTGTCGAACCGACAAATGTTGGCAGGCGAGACGTTGCGCGGGGATTATGAATCCGCCGCTCTGGGGCCTCATATCACCATGACGTGGGAAAATATTCCGCGCAGTCGTCGAAAACGCGGAGCGCCATCGGGGCTGAACCGCACGGAACGAATGATGCAAGCCAAACACCGCTTTGACAGCGCGCTGATCGCGCTTGGGCCCGATTTGTCGGATATTGCATGGCGCGTCATCTGCGTTGGGGAAAGCGTGCCCATTGCGGAGCGCGAGATGTCATGGCCCGTGCGGTCAGGTAAGCTCGTGCTCAAAATCGCACTAGATCGGCTTGCGGCTTTCTACCGCATTCCCAGCTAGGAACCGGAATCTTCGACCATCATCGCCAATTCTAACCAGCGTTCTTCGGCGGCATCCTTTTCGGCGCGCAGGCTTTCGGTTTTGCTGGTCAGTTCGGCAAAGCGTGCAGGCTTTTGTGTGTATAAAGCCGGGTCGCTCATTTCCTGCTCTGCTGCCGCAATTTCGGCATCGATTTCTGCGATGCGCTTGGGCAGGAGATCATAGTCACGCTGGTCTTTGTAGCTTAGCTTGACCTTCTTGGGCATTGATGGGGCTGCAGAGGCGGGCTCTGCCAAAACGGTTTTTTCGGTTTTCTTGTCGGTTGGCTTGTCTCGCTTGTCGCGTTTTTCTTCCCAATCGGCATATCCGCCGGCGATGATATCGACATGGCCTGAACCATCCAAACCAAGCGTCAAATTGACAGTACGGTCGAGAAAATCGCGGTCATGGCTAACGATCAAAACCGTGCCGTCATAATCGGCAATAACCTCTTGCAGTAGGTCCAATGTTTCCAAATCAAGGTCGTTGGTGGGTTCGTCCAGCACCAGCAAATTGGCCTCACGCGCAAATTCGCGGGCGAGCAGAATACGCGATTGCTCACCGCCCGATAAGGAGCCGATCCGCGCCTCAATCAATGCCGGATCGAACAGAAATTCCTTCAGATAACCCTGCACATGTTTGCGCACACCGCGTACATCAATCCAGTCGCTGCCATCAGCCAGTACATCACGCACGCGTTTTTCAGGCGTGAGCAATTTGCGTTGCTGATCAATGACGATGCCCGTCAGCGTAGGGGATAAGGTGATGCTACCCGTGTCGGGTTCGGTCTCGCCCGTCAGCATGCGGATAAGCGTTGTTTTGCCCGTGCCATTTGCGCCGACAATGCCAATGCGATCGCCGCGTTGAATGCGCAGCGTGAAATCCTTAATGATCGTCCGGTCGCCAAAGCTTTTGCCGACATTCTCTGCGTTGATCACCGTTTTGGTTTTGCTGTCGTCGCTGGCAGCAGCGAGCTTGGCCGTCCCTTGCGGGCCAATCATCGCGGCCCGCGCGGCGCGCATTTCCCATAGCTTTGCCAACCGGCCTTGGTTGCGCTTGCGCCGAGCGGTGACGCCGCGCTCCAGCCAATGTGCCTCAATTTTTAACTTGGCATCTAGGCGGTCTGCGTTGCGCGCATCCTCGGCATAGACGCGCTCGGTCCATGCGTCATAACCGCCAAAACCGATTTCATTGCGGCGCAGCAGTCCGCGATCCAGCCAGAATGTCTGCCGCGTTAGCCGCGTCAAAAACGTCCGGTCATGGCTGATTACCATAAATGCTCCGCGATAGCGCGTCAGCCAATCCTCCAGCCACTCAATCGCGGAAAGGTCCAAATGGTTCGTCGGCTCGTCCAGAAGCAAGAGGTCAGGCTCACTTGCCAGCGCGCGACAGATGGCGGCGCGGCGTTTTTCACCACCGCTTGCGGTTTTTGCCTCACGGTCCAGATTAATGCCCAATTGGTCGGCAATCGCCCGCACCGCATATTCGGGCGGACCTTTTGCACCATGAATGGCAAAATCGACGAGCCGGTCAAAGGCGCTGACGTCGGGGTCTTGTTCGAGCATCACGATGTTCGTGCCCGGAACGACGACGCGATTGCCCTTGTCTGCTTCGACGGTTCCGGCCACCAGCTTCATCAGCGTCGTTTTGCCAGCTCCATTGCGGCCGATCAGCGCCAACCGGTCGCGCGCGCCGATAAACAAATCAATATCTTGAAACAGCCAGCCACCGCCTTGTTGGAGCGCGAGATTTTCGAAGGCGAAGATTGGAGGTTGCGACATATGGGCTGGCGGATAGGAGGTAGAAAGAGCAGGGGCAAGCCAGATTGTCGATCCGTCGTCTTTTGTCATGCATGCTTTTCCGGGCATGACGATGTGGATGTTGACGCCGAGTGAAGCTTCAAGCAAAGCCCTTTTATGCGCACAATATATTTGAACGGAAATTATACAGCTGAAACCGAAGGCAAAGTGTCGGTATTTGACCGAGGCTTTCTGTTCTCCGATGCTGTGTACGAGGTCGTGTCTGTATTGGACGGCAAGCTCGTCGATTTCGGCGGCCATGTGCAACGCCTTGCGCGCTCACTCGGTGAAATCGGCATAAACGGCGCGCCAGATGCAGATGGATGGCTTGCAATTTGCCGCGAACTTGTTGCCCGCAATAACCTCGAAGAAGGCATGATCTATTGGCAGGTTACACGCGGGGCACCCGAAGACCGCGACTTTGTATTTCCTGCCGCCGACACGCCGCCCACGGTCCTTGCCTTTACCCAATCCCGCACACTTGTGGATAACCCATTGGCACAGCGCGGAAGCCGGGTAATCACGATGCCGGATCTGCGTTGGGGCAGGGCAGATATCAAAACGACGCAGCTGCTATATGCCTCCATGATGAAGAACGAGGCGATTGCGCGCGGTGCCGATGATGCGTGGATGGAACGCAATGGCTGGATCACCGAAGGCAGCGCGCAAAATGCTCATATCATCACGCATGATGGGGTTCTGATTACGCACCCTCTTAATCGCGACATTTTACACGGCATTACCCGCGCCTCCGTGCTTCCACTTGTCACACAACGCATAGAAGAGCGGCCCTTTTCCATTCGCGAGGCAGAGCAAGCTGCCGAAGCCTTTGTGTCGTCCGCCTCAGGTTTTGTGATGCCAGTTGTGAAGATTAATGAACAAATTATCGGCAATGGCCAACCCGGTTCGGCAACCGTTCAGCTTCGCCGTGCCTATATTGATTGGGCACGCCAAACAGCAATCTAAGCTCTTGGCATAAAACGGGAGTTTGACATGCGTAAATTGATTTTTGCAGCATTTTTGGCAACTAGCGTGATGATGTCCAGCAGCACGATGGCAACGGAGGTCCATGTTAGTTCCACCAATCCGGTTATTGACCTGACGATCTCAGAAACGGTTGAAACCCCTCCAGATATCGCCACTTTTTCGACCGGTGTTCAAACAATGGCGCCAACGGCAAGCGCCGCCGTGCGCGCCAATAATGTGCAGATGGCGTCCGTTGTTGCGCGGCTGAAGAAGCTTGGCATTGCCAATCGGGATATCCAAACCACACAAATTAGTTTGAACCAGCAATTTGACTATCGTGACGGGCAGCAGATTTTCAAAGGCTATGAGGCATCGAATATGGTTAATGCCAAGTTACGCGATTTGAAGGAGCTTGGCGCGTTCCTTGATGCGCTTGCGGTCGATGGCGCCACGAATTTCAATGGGCCAACATTTGGCATCGATGACGATAGCAGTTTTCAGGAAGCCGCCCGGGATAAGGTGTGGGCTACTGCTATGACCCGTGCACGCAGCTTGGCACGCAAGGCGGGTTATACGGATGTGCGCATATTGCGCGTCACAGAAAATGATCAGGGGCGCGGCTATTTGCCAGTGCCAATGGTTGCACGTTCAATGGACGCAGCGGCTGGGAAAACAACGCCGATCTCGCCGGGCGAGCTCAGCGTTGCGGCGAGCATGTCCTTCACATTTGAAATGGTGAAATAATGGATCTGCGGCATCCAACGGCGCAAAAATGCACTTCCCTATTCATTGTGCGTTCAATGCTGCGCGCTTAGAGGACAAGGATGTTACACCGTTTTGTCCTTATCTCTGCGCTTGTAAGCATCGCTTTGCTTAGTCCCGTTGCGGCCGATCCGCGCCGGGGTGAGCAGAATGACGCGCGGCAGGATATGAGAGCAGGCAAGGTCAAATCCTTGCGCGAGATTGAGGCAAATATTGTGCCGCGCATGCGCGGGATGCAATATCTGGGTCCTGAATATGACCCAACCGCTCAAGTATATCGGTTAAAATTCATTGACCGTGACCGCGTCATCTTCGTCGATGTGGATGGACGAACGGGAAGCGTATTGCGGCAACGCGGATAGAATTTTGTGACGGCACATAAATCTGCTAGCCACATATCGATATAATTAATGACAATATAAGGGAACGGCATGCGCATATTAATCGTGGAAGACGAACCCAATTTGGGCAAGCAGCTCAAGTCAACGCTGGAAGGCGCTGGCTATGCTGTTGACCTCTCGGTTGATGGTGAAGATGGCCATTATATGGGCTCCAACGAAAATTATGACGCCGTCATTCTTGATCTGGGATTACCTGAAATTGACGGGCTGACCGTTCTTGACCGCTGGCGCAAAGAAGGCAGGAAGTTTCCCGTGTTGGTGCTGACGGCGCGAGATAGCTGGTCGGACAAGGTCGCTGGGCTTGATGCGGGCGCCGACGATTATCTCGCCAAACCGTTTCAGACCGAAGAATTGATTGCGCGGTTGCGCGCGCTTATCCGCCGCGCATCGGGCAATGCGTCGAGCGAGTTGACCGTTGGCGAAGTTCGGTTGGATACGCGTTCGGGCCGCGTGACGCTGGATGGTCAACCTGTGAAGCTGACGGCGCAAGAGTATAAGCTGCTGTCGTACCTGATGCACCACAAAGGTAAGGTTGTCTCACGCACGGAATTGATCGAACATATTTATGATCAGGATTTCGATCGCGACTCTAACACCATTGAGGTTTTCGTTACTCGTATCCGCAAGAAACTGGGGCAGAACGTGATTTCGACGATTAGGGGCCTTGGATACAGCCTCGAGGAACCAGTTAGCTAAGGCTGCCAGTCGATATTATGTCCTTACCAAAGCAGCCAACATGGCGCAGCCAACTCCAAAGTACAGGATCGCTGACCCGTCGGATGATCCTGACGGCGGCGGCTTGGATTACGATTTTGCTTATTGGCGGGGGGGCAGCGCTGGACCGCGTGTTAACCAATTCGGTTGAGCAGAATTTTGATACCCAGCTTGAATATGTCCTGACCGCGATGATTGCCTCGGCTGAAATCGGCCCTGATGGAGAAATCCGAATGAACCGGCCATTGGGCGATCAACGGTTTTTGGAGCCAAACAGCGGACTTTATTGGCAGATTACGGGTAAAGACGTGACGCCATTTCCCTCTCGCTCATTGTGGGACCGTGCGCTTAATCCGCCTGCTGGGCACAGCGACCAGGCTGTCCATTTTCGCAACAGCAATGAATTTCTTGACGAGCCGCTGCGCATTGCAGAGCGATCGATAAAACTTCCAGATTCCGATGTATCTTGGACTTTCATGGTCGCGCAAAGCCGCAATAGCCTTGATGGGCAGATCCAGGAATTGCGGTCGGTATTGGTGACAAGCTTCCTTCTATTGGCACTTGGCCTCATCATTTTGGCGGCGTTACAGACATTTTATGGTCTATGGCCGCTGCGCGCGGTGCGCATGGCGATTGCGCAGATGCGCAGCGGTAAGGAAAGCCGGGTGACCGATGCCTTGCCCGATGAAGTGATGCCGATGGTCAATGAACTGAACGCCTTGCTCGACCATAATGAGAAACAGGCGGAGGAATCGCGCCGTCATGCGGGCAACCTCGCGCATGCGCTGAAGACGCCATTAACGGTCATCATGAATAGCGCGGCCGCGAAAGCTCCCGATATATCGGAAACTGTGATCCGCGAAGCCACAACGATGCGACGTCAGGTAGATCATCATTTGGCCCGTGCCCGCGCCGTTGGGCGATTGGGTCACAGCCAGAGCCGTGCGCTGGTCTGGGGCAGTTTGGAATCGGTCGAACGTGCGGTCAGCCGTTTATATGCACATGTTCGAATCGATATGGCCGGAGATAAGGCAATTGCCGCACGGGTGGAGCGGCAGGATCTCGATGAAATGCTTGGTAACTTAATCGAAAATGCCGCCAAATATGGCGGCGGCAGCGTGTTTGTGACCGTATCGGATTCAGGTGAGTTTGTTGAAATAGCCATTGAGGATGATGGACAAGGCATCCCTGAAGGCGAGCGTGAGCGATTGTTTGATCGCGGTGCGCGGTTAGATACCGGCAAGCCAGGTACGGGTCTGGGCCTTGCGATCGTTCGTGACGTTGTCGAAATTTATGGCGGGGCTATCGCACTGGAAAAAAGCGAGGATATGGGCGGGCTATTGGTCAGACTAAGCTTACCAAAAGCGATAGCTGATTAGTTTCCGTCGCGGATTTGCTGATGGTGGCGAATGACTTCATCAATGATGAAGCGCAGAAATTTCTCCGTAAAATCAGGATCAAGTTTGGCGTCGCG
>JACCDK010202407.1_pt1 | contig 10510 bp, 5 predicted proteins | sample 7445871 | NCBI WGS metagenome assembly JACCDK01 (sample SAMN15323436, study PRJNA562643) | freshwater metagenome | isolation source: river surface water | place: USA:Blue River Watershed | collected 2017-08-15
GGATTCTTTTTCTGATGGTGGTCAGTTCGCGTCACTGGATCTCGCTATGACGCATGCCGAGCAGATGATTGCTGATGGCGTTGACATCATCGACATCGGTGGTGAATCGACTCGTCCCGGCGCCGCCTCTGTATCAGTAGAAGAAGAATTGCGTCGCATCATGCCCCTTGTTTACGCTTTACGCGATTGCGGCAAACCGCTCTCCGTAGATACCCGACGCCCGGCAGTCATGCGGGAAGTGATTCAGGCGGGTGTTGATATGATCAATGATGTCGAGGGGTTTCGGGCCGAGGGGGCCTTACGCTTGGTCAGTGAGAGCGATTGCGCCTTATGTATCATGCACATGCAAGGGCAGCCGCAGACCATGCAGCACACGCCGCACTACGATGACGTGGTGAGTGAAGTCGGCGAGTTTCTGCGCGAGCGTGCCGCCACTGCCACGGCGATGGGTATAGACCGCCGGCGTTTATGCATTGACCCGGGTTTTGGTTTCGGAAAAAATCTGAGTCACAATCTGACTTTGCTCAGGTCACTCGGCGACATGCAGGCGGCAGTCGGCCTACCCGTGCTGGCCGGGTTGTCACGCAAGAGCATGATTGGTACTCTCACCGGCCGACCGGCAGAGCAGCGACTCGCAGGCAGCATAGGGGCCGCGTTGGCGGCCGTCATGCAGGGCGCGCGCATCGTGCGTGTGCACGATGTAGCGGAAACCGTCGATGCAATCAAAGTATGGCAGGCTGTCATGAACCCGGAACGGCCTGAACCGCACCACTGAAACAACCAGAGATCACATGGCACGACAATATTTCGGTACAGATGGCATACGTGGTGAGGTGGGTACTTCGCCGATCACACCCGATTTCGTCATGCGTTTGGGCTATGCCGCTGGCAAGGTACTCGCGCAGGCAGAGTCCTCAGGCACCAACCGTCCTACCGTCCTGATCGGCAAGGACACGCGGATTTCCGGTTACATGCTCGAAGCTGCACTGGAGGCTGGTTTTTCTGCGGCCGGTGTTGATGTCATGCTGGCGGGCCCCATGCCAACACCGGCAGTTGCTTATCTCACGCGTGCGCTCAGGCTGTCGGCAGGCGTGGTGATCTCTGCTTCGCACAATCCTTTTCAGGACAACGGCATCAAATTTTTCTCTGCCCAGGGCAACAAGCTGCCAGATGCGGTTGAGCTGGCTATCGAAGCTGCACTTGAGTCGCCAATGTCCTGCGTCAGCTCGGACAAACTGGGCAAGGCCCGTCGCCTCGATGATGCACGCGGGCGCTATATCGAATTCTGTAAAAGCACCTTCCCGAATGAACTGGATCTGCGCGGCCTGAAGCTCGTGATTGATTGCGCGCACGGTGCGGCGTATCACATTGCGCCCGATGTTTTCCATGAGCTGGGAGCGGAAGTCGTCGCTATTGGCAATCAGCCCAATGGATTCAATATCAATGATGGTCATGGCGCCACTCAGCCCGCAACGCTGGCCGCGGCAGTTCAGGCGCATCACGCTGACCTTGGCATTGCGCTTGATGGCGATGCCGATCGGCTGCTCATGGTTGATGCCAAAGGCCGCATCTTCAACGGTGACGAGTTGTTATACGTGATGGTGAAAGACAGGCTTGCCAACGGTGGTATCGAGGGCGCAGTTGGTACTTTGATGACTAACATGGCCGTCGAGGCCGCCCTGGGCGAGATGGGCGTGGGATTTGCCCGCGCAAAGGTAGGCGACCGCTACGTACTCGAGCTGCTGCAAGAGCGCGGCTGGGAAGTCGGCGGAGAAGGATCCGGACATTTACTGGTGCTGGACAAGCACACCACAGGCGATGGCATTATCTCGGCACTGCAGATTTTATCGGCCCTGCGTCGAGGCGGTGCTACGCTCTCGGCAATTACCTCAGAGCTCAGTCTCTGGCCCCAGACTTTGCTGAACGTGAAGATCAAGCCCGGATTTGACTGGCAGTCCAACCGCGACTTGCTGAGTGCCAGAGAGCGTGCCGAGGCCGAGTTGGGTACATCTGGCCGAGTACTGATTCGTCCCTCGGGCACCGAGCCACTGTTGCGTGTCATGGTCGAGGCGCGGGACGCCGGAATGGCCCAGCGACTGGCAGAGAATATCGCCAGCTGCATCCCCGGTTGACCGGATCGGCAACAAAACCGATCGGTTTCGGGCTGCATCGGTTATAATTACGGTCTTCGGAGTGTGGCGCAGCCCGGTAGCGCACCTGCTTTGGGAGCAGGGGGTCCAAGGTTCGAATCCTTGTACTCCGACCAATTAAAAAAAACGGGTTGACATTGACAACCCGTTTTTCATTTCGCAATATCTCTGAATCAATCCTGCAATACCAACTGCCCATAGCTCAGCTGGATAGAGCAACGGCCTTCTAAGCCGTAGGTCGCACGTTCGAGTCGTGCTGGGCAGGCCAGTCTTGTATTTTCGTTAAGTTAGATTTTTTCACTGTGCCGATTGTGGCGGGGGTGGGCGAAAGTGTGTGTGCTTGGTGAGACCGTTAAGGGGCGGGGCTGAGCTAACGTGCTTGATCCAACTGACTATTCAGCGACTGCAAGCGTCCAGTAACGGCACGGCTGCGAGATTTTCAGAGGGTTTTGACAAATCGTGTTTACTGATATGACTAATATCGATTTAAGAAAAAAGTCGGCCAAAATCTGCCATGCAGAAAGCATAAAGCGGCGCTAATTTGCCGCTGTTCATGGTCTCGCGGTTCGGGCTGATCATTATTGCTCGTACAAGGCTTTGCTTAGCAATACCTACAGTCTGGTACAGAGATTGCTTCGCCCAAAGGTTAGCGCAGTTTTAACCCAAAAAACGCATAGGTCAAATCATGGTCTTCACACTCACAGCCAAGAACCGCACTTTACCAAAACAGGCTGAACAATATTCCTCGGCTGACATGTTGAGAGACTTCGAGGCGTGGCTGTTCGCAAATCCATCGTGGCTGGAAGACAAAGGCTTTGGAGGTATTCAAGCCCAAATAATTACTGCAAGCACGACATTCCCTGATTTGGAATTTTCCAATCCGGGAAAAGCACGTGGTTTCGATTATTGGTACGAGAGTGTTTCCAAATCAGCAGATTTATTGGAAGACTTCGAGGCGTGGCTGTTCGCAAATCCGTCGTGGCTGGAAGACAAAGGCTTTGGAGGTATTCAAGCCCAGATAATTACTGCAAGCACGACATTCCCTGATTTGGAATTTTCCAATCCAGGAAAAGCAGGTGGCTTCGACTATTGGTACGAGACTATCGCAAATGCTGGCACCGGTTCAGTCGTGTCAAGCGCGCCGGTTGTAGGTGATGCCGTAGTGAGCAAACCGGCCACGGATGGTTTGGATTCTGCACCCAGCGTCGTACCGGGGCGCTGCATGCCCATCTATTGGGAAGAGAAAGTTTCTGAACCTGTAGATTTTTTTGACAAGGACGGCATCATCGGTGCACTTTCTGCGATTGAGTTACCTACATGCGAAATAATTGAAGAAAAAATTATTCCAAGTATTTGTATTTGCTGGGATGAAGGAAATCCCTATGTTCAAGTAAAGCCCTTGATAGACCTCCCAACTATCAACATTTTCGATTACAGTGATATCTCGACAGATTTTGGGGTTGGACTTGTGGGTGTGACATTAATGTCTTCCGCGGATTTCGTTTTGTAAAGAAATTTTCAAGACAAATTATTTGTGGTAATTACGACTGGATCTGACAGTTTTCTGATTTGATCTTTAGCTCAATGCACCGAGTGTGACCACAAAAACGTGGGCTCGACTGCCGTCGGCAATCCTCTGGACTATTCAGCAACAGTAAGCGTACAGCAACGGTACGCTTGAAACTGGTCGTACTTCAAATGTAATCACTGCAAAATCGCAGGTAAAACTAACCTGCGATTTGCATGAAGCTTGCCCAGCTATTTCCCTCATCAGCCAAAAAAACCGAAACACGCCAACGATCTATCTGCGACGGTCGTATTCGTCTATTCCGCCGCCCGGATAGCCAACGCTGGCAATGCCGCTTCCGACTGGATAACGGCACTTGGCATCAAGTGACTACAGGCACTGCCTTTATAGATCAAGCAGAAACCCGAGCTCGAGCCATTTACGAGACCATCCGACTTCGTGTGAGCAATGACCTCGCTGTACGGACTAAACTATTCCGCCGAGTGGCAGCAGAGGAAGTAGAAGCACTACGCCATGCTCGTTCAGGGCGTTTAACCAAGCAAACCACAGGCGACTACATTTTCGTAATTGAGCGTTACCTGACGCCGTTTTTTGGTCGCTATCCGTTCACTGAACTCACGCAAGAGCTGGTTGATGAATTTGCTCGTTGGCGGATTAGTGAAATGGAGCGAGAGCCCAAGTACTACACGCAGCGACATCATGCTTCCGCATTCAATCGAGTTTTGCGGCGAGCAAAGACGCAGGGCTTGATCACGTTTGGTATGGCGGTGCCTGTGATGCGAGTGGCAGGCGAGCGGGGCGAGGCAAGACCCAGTTTCAGCCAGCAGGAAATTGATCATCTGCTCGGCTTCATGCCTGCATGGGTGGCTCAAGCAAGATCGGGTAGAACAAAACGCTTTTATGAAATGAAGATGCTGTGCTGGCATTATGTGGAGTTCTTGCTGTACACAGGCATTCGGGCTGACACTGAATCAAAAATGATTCGCTGGCGTAATCTGCAGTGGCACCATGCGGATGGCAGAAGATATCTGCGTGTGTGGGTATCAGGTAAAACAGGACCTCGCTACCTGATTGCCAGAGACGCACTGGTTCCCAGCTTTGAACGGCCGATCACTTGGCAGGGCCATGCCCCTGCCAACTTGGCTGAGATGATTGCAGCAGGAGTGGATAGGCGAATCTTCACAATGCCGGCAGGTGACCAGAGAACTTAAGCTGCGTGAAGATGGTCTAAAAAAACTAAGTAAACCTATATTTGCTAAATTTGACTCAAAGATTGCTCCAATGATGAAGAGACATGACAAGTGGGAAGTTGTGAAAAACAGATGTGCCACTGCAAATGCGGAATCGAATTCGCTTTTGGAAGCTCAAAAATGCTTAGACGATGGGATATCAGACAAAAAAGGTCGAATGTACTGGGAGTCATGGCTTAAATCATTTTCACAAGTGTTCGACTTGACTGCACAGGATGAGAGAATGGCTTTGGATGTAGCTAATGCTTACTGCTTAGATCTGGTAAACAGATAAGACTTCAACTTTAGATTTTTAGTATTCTACGCACACTCTGCGTAGTCATTTGCAACTTCGGGTGTTCTTCATTCGTACTAAATTAAAGGAATGGACAAATGAATTGGTAGTCTCTTCTTTGGCTTTGTCCGTCGCCGTGAAGATAAAATGTTGGTTACTCAGCGCCCAGTTACCGGGCGCTGGGCTGGGTGAATTTCCGGCTAAATCCCGCCTGACCTAGCGATGCTTGCGTAGCCGGCCGTTCTCGCCACTGCCTTCCGCTCAACGCCGTTCAGTGCCGCAGATCACACCGCACGAGGTACGGCAGATTCCCGGCTACTGTCAGGCATTGAAAACACAAGGTTTTCAAAAAAGTAAGCCAGCTTCTAAGCCGTAGGTCGCACGTTCGAGTCGTGCTGGGCAGGCCAGTCAAATCAAGCACTTACAGCGGGGCTTCCATTTTATTTACGGTCCACTGTGACGTAAATGTGATGTGGTAATCGGCTTGGTCAATCTAACAGGGCTTTTTTAACTTCCTCTGGAGAGAATTCAGCTTGCCTGAGGACGCCATTCACCGTTCCAACGTTGACTTCTTTGTGATTCGCCACAACGCATCTTTTTTCGCCTCTTTCAGATTCGCAGCAGCCTCATTCACAGTGTCGCCTTGGCTTGTTGTACCAGTTTCCGAATTCAGAGCGATGTATCCGCCTTCCTCAGCAGGGCTTGATACGGAAGAAAGCAACATGAAACTCTCTTTCTGACAGGTCAGTTTACATGATTCGGCCTATCCCGAATTTGGGCAAACCCCCCGGTAGAAGGCAGTAAAAATGGAGCAAAATAAAAGGCCTGCCTTCGACCGCTGCGCTACGCAAGAAATCACCATACGACAGTCCGGTGATCGCGACAGCATTTCAACCAATTAGTCGGCCACAAGAATTCAGGCTTCGATAAAAACGATGATACCGCGTCATTTTTTTTGTTTTATATGAACAATTGGTTGCATCAGGTTACTGAAAAGCACTGCGTAAACAAGCGCGGGTCTTTAATTTTATTTGAAAGCCTCTTGATGAATCCCACCTCTTCGAATACATCCTCTGCTGATCCCGAGATCCAGCGTCAGTACGCCGAACGTGAGGCCTTGCAGCGGCTGCAGCAGGCGCAAGGTCCGCGCATGGTGCAGCGCACTGTCCAGCAGCAGGATGCAGCACTCAATGTAGCGCACACCACCGATGCTAATGCTCACCCGTCATCTTCCAAGATGGAGACGGGGTCGGACGTGCGAGTAATAGTCCGCAGCGATGCCACTGCCGAGGCCCCCTTGACTGCAATGTCAGCAGTGACCGTTACTCGTGAGGTAATTAACAATGCCATTCGCTCCAACGATCTGGAGACGCTCAGGCGCATGCTTCAGAGTGCCCCGATCGATCTCGATGTTGATGATGAAATACATAACCTGCCATTAGCAGAAGCCGCGAGATGCGGCAATTTTAAAGCTGTCCAACTGTTGCTGAATGCGGGTGCAGATGTCAATGCTGGCAAAACATGGAAGTCGACAGCGCTTGTACAGGCTGTTGAAAATGCTCAAGACAATGTATTCATGCTTTTGCTTGAAGCGGGTGCTGATATCGATGAGGTTGATTATGAAGGCAACACACTGCTGATGTGTGCCGCTAGCAGCGGCAATGTGACGATTGTGGAAGAGCTGTTGAGATTGACGAACAATGCCGATGTCAATCGTGCCAATTTTGGGAGAAGGACACCGCTGATGCTCGCTGCACAGAAGGGTCACGCTGCCGTGTTTTCTTCTTTGGTCAGGGCTGGCGCGGATATTCAATTGAAAGGACCCGAGAAACAAACGTTACTGGAGTATGCGGCCATGGGAGGGAGCACGGCAATTATTGATCAGTTGTTGGAATCGGGCGCCGAAGTCAATAGCGCTGATTTATTCGGCGATACAGCACTGACGAAAGCTGTGCATGGTGGTCACGTTGATGCATATTCGCGCTTGCTTACAGTTGGCGCGGAGTTCGGTTTAGATTTGACTGGTATTTCATTACAGAGGCTTGCTATTTTGGGCGGCAGTGCGTCAATCGTGAGCCTGTTGTTAGATAAGGGTTTCCCTATTATCGACAGCCAAGGTGAAAGCATGCTGGTATTAGCTGCGTCAAAAGGTCAAATCGATTTGGTTTCAGTCATTCTGGAAAAAAAACCGGTAATTGATGCAGTGGATCACAGCGGCGATACCGCGCTGATGGTGGCTGCAAAGGGTGCTCATGAAGATGTTTTTGAGCTCTTAATCGAGAAAAACGCACGGATTGATATGGTCACGAAATATGGTAATACTTTACTGATATGTGCCTCTCGTGGCGGAAGTATCAAGATCGTGAACAAGCTGTTGAGCTTGGGTGTTGATATTCATGCGACCAATGATTTTGGTGAGACAGCGCTGATGACAGCCGCAGGGGAGGGGAATGTTGAAGTGTTTTTACGTTTGCTCGATGAAAAATCGGCAATCGATGCAGTAGATAAAAGTGGTACATCACTACTGATGTATGCCGTGGAAGGAGGCAATGCGGCGATCGTGAGAAGGTTACTCAGCTTAGGGGCTGACATCAATATCACTGACAACGACGATTGCACGCCACTACAGTTGGCTGCGAAAAACGGTCACGCTGAAGTGTTTGCAGCCCTGATTGAGGGGGGTGCGACTATCGATGTGGGGGGCAGTTCAGGGATAACGTTACTGATGGACGCGATCACTGCAGGTAGTACATCGATCGTAGAGAAATTGTTGCGATTGAAGATTGATGTTGATGTCGCCGATGAAGCCGGATTTACGCCGTTAATTGAGACTGTCAGTTTTGGTGAAAAAAGAATCGCCATTCTTGATTTGTTGCTGAAAAATGGTGCCAATGTCAACATGAGAGGGCCTCAAGAACTATACTTAAGCGCGACAGATAGGGCGATATCCTCTGAGAATATCCCTGCACTTGAATTGTTACTGACTTACGGTGGCGAGCCAGTCGATACTGAGTCTGTGCCATCCCCGCTAGTCAGCGACATGCTGCAGTACCGCATGCTATTTAAACCGGAGATAGTTGCCATTACGCCGATGGTTGAGTCGCACTATGGTACGTCATATTCTTTGCTCCCAGATATCAGCGCAGATTACTCCGTGCGTAAATCGCTTGCCCAAATATTTCAAGGGCTGAAAATCTGCAGTCCGATTTTGGGTAGGGTGAATAATCTGCTAGGAGAATTATCGAGTGGGCAGTCACGCGGTTTGCCAGATGACCATCCGTTTTCAGATGCCGAGTCAGGTGAGTTATCGGTTGATCAGCCAGATGAGCTGTCAGAGGTTCAGTCTGATAAATTGGCAGACGACAAGCAAGATGAATTTTCAGACTTGGAGTCACGCGATTTACCCGACGACCATGATTTTTCAGATGCCGAGTCAGGTGAGTTATCGGACGACCAGCCAGATGAATCGTCAGAGGTACAGTTCGATGAATTAGTAGATGACAAGCAAGATGAATTTTCAGACTTTCAGTCCAATGAATCATCAGACGTCCAGTCCAAAGAATTATCAGATATTCGGCTAGATCAGTTGTCAGACGAGCCGCCAGGTGAGTCTTTAGGTGCCCAGTCGGGTCCCTTATCAAGTGTCGAATTAAGTGAGTTTTCAGATGATCAGCCCGATCCATCCGACGAACTGATGCAAGCGTTAGCCGGCGCCGGCGGTCCACTTCGGCATGAGCAAAAATCGATGGTTATCGCGGGAGTACTGGCCTTGCTGGACGGTTGGGTCAAGAGCCGGCCCAAGGGATGGAATCCCTACAGGCGGCAGGGCTTGAGCACAGCAGGTGAGAAAAAACTAACGGCGCTTGTCAAGCTGCAGGCCAAGAAGCTGGCGGCGCTGGGTGAGCGGGCTGAAGAGAAACTTACTGTAGGTCTCAAGACGCTCTTGCCGAAGTGCGCGCAGTATACGCAAGCGAAAAATGCTGAGCTGGTCGTCGACGAGTCACGGTTAATGGCATACCTGACTTCACAGCTGGGCCTATATGATCAGCTGGCCAAATTGGTGGCGGGAGCATGGTTTAGTGCAGTGAACGAACAGCAGGAAGTCATTCTGTCATCTTCGCTATTTCAGTCCCAATTTGACGATCGAGCCCGCGAGAGCGAGGCGGGCCAGGCCTTGCTAGATGCGTTCGGGCGGGCTCTCAAACAGATCAATAGCGTTGAAGGCAGGTCGCATCTGCGAATGCCAGCGCTGAAAGGCGAGTTGGCTAATCTCTACAGCGATCTGATGTTACGACAGCTGCAAAGACTGATGCAGTATGTCGAACAGGTGGTTGCGCCAGCAACGTCGACACATTAGCCAACAGCAGACGCTTGAGCTTGTTAAAAAAGGAAGCTGCTGAACTGATTCTGAAAAATTAGACGGTGATCCGATAGGCAATGCAGGACTGGGTCCGGCACTACACCGGACTCGGCCCATTTTATTTATTCATGACGATAGGCTGTCACAGACTTTCTCTCTCTTGGCATAATATCCCCCACCGGAATGTCAAAGACAAAAACAACATAGGAGAATTTCGATGAATCCCTTATCGCGCCGTGATTTCCTTTGCCAGGCCGGCTGGCTCAGTGCCCAGGGTGTGCTGTGTGGAGCTGGACTGGCCCAGGCAAGTCCCTCCCTGGCACAACACGAAACTGGGAAGGCCGTGGACGGCGTCAAGGCAATGGTTTTCGACGTATTCGGCACACTCGTCGACTGGCGCACCTGCGTAGCGCGCGAGTCCCGCATGATCCTTGAGCCTATGGGATATAAGCTAGACTGGATCGCCTTTGCCGATGCCTGGCGAGCCGAATATCAGCCGGGGATGGAAGAGATCCGAGCTGGTCGCAAGCCGTTCTCGCGCCTCGACGTGGTGCATCGCGGAATGCTCGATCGCGTGCGTCCTCGCTTCGGGCTTGAGTCGCTTGACGAGCCGACGCTGCGCAATCTCAATCTCGTCTGGCACCGCCTCGATGCCTGGCCCGGTGTCACCGCCGGCCTGCATCGTCTGCGCCGAAAGTTCATGCTGGGGCCTTGCTCTAACGGTAACATCTCGCTCATGGTTGATCTGGCTCGGCGCAATGAGTTTCCATGGGATGCGATTCTCGGGGCCGAGATCGCTGGAGACTACAAGCCCAAGCCTCGCGTCTATCTTGCCGCTGCAGAGGCGCTTGGCATCGAGCCCCACGAGTGCATGATGGTGGCAGCACACAGCAATGACCTTGAGGCAGCAGCCAAGGTGGGCCTGCGTACCGGTTTCGTGGCCCAGCC
>JACCDK010441364.1_pt1 | contig 10508 bp, 11 predicted proteins | sample 7445871 | NCBI WGS metagenome assembly JACCDK01 (sample SAMN15323436, study PRJNA562643) | freshwater metagenome | isolation source: river surface water | place: USA:Blue River Watershed | collected 2017-08-15
GATTTGCAGAACCTGCTTAGCAGATGGACTGCAATGTGTAAGAAATTACCAACTGCTCATCATCCGTCAAAAGTATTAGGAGAGCTTAATAGAGCCTCTTCAATATTAAGAGACGTTTTTAATGATACTTTTAGTAGTATTCAAATTGATGATGAAGAGTTGTACCAACAAACTAAGGAGTATGTGCGAGAAATTGCACCTTCTAAAGAATCAATTGTGAAGTTTTATCAGTCCAATGATACTCCAATTTTTGAGAAATACAACATAGAGAGACAAATCAAGACTTCGTTTGGGAAAACGGTTTCTATGAGTAAAGGAGCTTATCTAATTATTGAACACACAGAAGCTTTACACGTAATTGACGTGAATAGTGGAAACCGTTCTAATAAAGCTACTAATCAAGAGGATACCGCCATGGAAGTCAATATGATTGCTGCCGCCGAAATAGCAAGACAATTGCGTCTTCGTGATATGGGAGGAATCATTGTAGTGGATTTTATTGATATGGCAAATCCTGAAAATAGGAGAATATTGTTTGATTTCTTGAGAGAAGAAATGGATGATGATAAAGCGAAACATAAGATCTTACCGCCAAGTAAATTTGGATTAGTCCAAATTACACGACAACGCGTAAGACCTGAAATGAATATCAAAACTAGAGAAGAAGATCCCAATAAAGAAAGTGGCGAGATTGAAGCGCCAATTCTTATTGTCGATAAAATTACTTCTGATTTAGAACGATTATTAAATAGTCATCAATCGGTTGTGCTGAATGCACATCCATTTGTGGCTGCCTACCTTAATAAAGGTTTTCCATCAATACCTTCAAAGTGGTTCGTGGAACGTAAAAAATCGGTGAAAATCATACCACGTGACGCTTACACGTATTTAGAATATCATTTCTTTGACAAAAAAGGGAATGTTATTTCAGAATAAAAAGAAACCGCCTTTCGAAAGATTGGCGGTTTTTTTGTGCTTTGTTGTGCCGTTTTTAGGAGCTATTTCCAGCTTTCCGCTCTATCTTTTTAGGAGCCTTCGAGTACCTCAGTCACCTAAAAAGGATGCCGCTTCTATCTGGGCTAGGGGTAATAAGTTGAAATCACTTCCTGCGTTCCGCAAAAAAACGTTTCATTAAGTCCGCAGATTCTTCAGCTAAAATTCCAGAGACCACTTCAGTTTTGGGATGCAATTGGGTTCCCATTGTAACAAAACCACGTTGTTCGTCAGTTGCACCATAGACAATTTTAGAAATTTGACTCCAATACAAAGCCCCAGCGCACATTTGGCAAGGCTCCAGCGTAACATACAAGGTGCAGTCTTTTAAATATTTTCCACCTAAGAAATTGGCCGCTGCTGTAATAGCTTGCATTTCGGCATGGGCCGTTACATCATGAAGTAATTCAGTTAAATTATGGGAACGTGCGATTATGGTATTGTTAATTACAATTAGTGCACCTACGGGAATTTCGCCTTTCTCAAAAGCCATCTCAGCCTCTTGCAAGGCTTTTTTCATAAAATAGGTATCGTTGAAAGGGTTTTCCATTTGGCAAAAATAAGAATTCAATTTGTACATTTGCATCATGTCAATTAATTTACTATCTACAATCAACAGTCCCACTGATTTACGTCAGCTCGATGTTAATCAATTGCCGCAACTCGCACAAGAGTTGCGCGACTTTATTATTGATGTAGTTTCGGTTAAAGAAGGACATTTGGGTGCTAGTTTAGGAGTGGTAGAATTGACAATCGCCTTGCATTATGTTTTCAACACTCCTACTGATAGTTTGATTTGGGATGTAGGCCATCAGGCTTATGGGCATAAAATTCTAACGGGACGGAGAGATAATTTTCACACCAACAGACAATTTCATGGGATTTCGGGTTTTCCAAAAAGAAGCGAAAGTGAGTACGATGCTTTTGGCGTAGGCCATTCGTCGACTTCTATTTCGGCAGCTTTAGGAATGGCGATTGCATCTAATTTGAAAGGTGATTTTGAAAAGCACCATATCGCAGTTATTGGCGATGCTTCGATAGCCTCAGGAATGGCATTTGAAGGTTTGAATCACGCAGGAGTTACGCATGCTAATTTATTGGTTATTCTGAATGATAATGCCATTGGGATTGATCCAAGTGTTGGTGCACTTAAAAATTATTTAACAGCGGTTAAAGAAGGTAAAAATCCGAGACAAAACAACATAATTAAGTCTTTGAATTTTGATTATTCAGGGCCTATTGATGGGCATGATATTCAGGCGGTAATTCAAGAATTGTACCGACTTAAAAAAGTAAAAGGACCTAAGTTTTTGCATGTAATTACTACCAAAGGGAAAGGATTACAACAAGCCGAAGAAAATCAGGTGCAATACCATGCGCCAGGGAAATTTGATGCTACTACAGGAGAAATTATTCTTAAGTCAGAAGAAAATTTACCTCCAAAATACCAAGATGTTTTTGGGTTGACCATTTTAGATTTGGCTCAAAAAAACGAAAAAATTATTGGAATTACTCCAGCAATGCCCACAGGAAGTTCGTTGAAGTTGATGATGGATGTATTTCCGGAAAGAGCTTTTGATGTTGGAATTGCAGAGCAACACGCAGTAACTTTAGCTGCAGGGATGGCAACACAAGGCATGGTGGTTTTTTGCACTATCTATTCGACTTTCTTACAAAGAGCATACGATCAAGTAATTCATGATGTAGCATTGCAAAATTTACCTGTTATTTTTTGTTTGGATCGTGCGGGCTTGGTAGGTGAGGATGGAGCCACACATCATGGCGTTTTCGATTTGGCCTACTTACGTTGTATTCCTAATATGATAATCTACTCTCCAAGAGATGAAAAGGCATTACAAAATATTTTATATACCGCTCAACTAGGATTAGAACATCCAATAGCGATTCGTTATCCACGTGGTAGAGGTAGAACGATTAATTGGGAAAGCCCTTATGAAGCGATACGCATAGGGGAAGCTAGTTGTCTCCAAGAGGGTACAAAAATAGCTGTAATTTCAAATGGAACTATTGGTGATAATGTATCAGAAGCATTAGCCAAATTAGGAGATACGAATAATATGGCGCATTATGATTTTCCGTTTGTAAAACCTTTGGACGAATCACTTTTGCATACTATTTTTAGAAAATTTAAAACTATAATTACGATAGAAGATGGTGCAGTAAACGGCGGTTTTGGGAGTGCAATTTTAGAATTTGCAGCGACAAATAAGTACCATTCAAAAATACAATTGTTAGGAGTTCCAGATGAATTTGTGGAGCAAGGAACGATTTCTGAATTACAACACTATTGTAAAATTGACGTTAGTAGTTTAGACGTTTTTTTTCGAGAATTATTATAAACAAATCAAAAAATTAAAACTAAATATGATGAGATTACATTTTGTTCTTTTTTTATTGCTTTTTTCAATTACAATTTTTGCTAAGGAATTGACTAATACCCAATCGGCAGATACCATTTCGCATTGGACAAAAAAAAATAAATTAGGATTTGATATTTCAGAAATTGTCTTTTTGAATTGGAGTGCTGGAGGTAATACTGCTGTTTCTGGATTATTTAAGGGAGATTTTTCAAGAGTTTACATTAAGGATAATCAAAAGTGGGTCAACGAGTTATCGATTCGGTATGGATTGAATAAACAAGATGGTCATGAAGTTCGAAAAACAGATGACGCAATTCAAATTAACTCAACTTTTGGTTATAGAAAAGATGGAATAACAAATTGGTATCACTCTGCTAAATTCAATTTTAATACTCAATTTACCAATGGGTATGCGTACCCCAATACTCAAAAAGCAATCTCTCGGCTGTTTGCTCCTGCTTATATCTTTTTAGGAGTTGGAGCAGAAAATGCTAGTAAAAGTAAACATCGAGTTTTCTATATTTCGCCTTTTACTTTAAAGACAACTTTAGTTTTGGATCAACAATTGGCTAATCAAGGAGCTTTTGGTGTGACAAAAGCGCAATACGACGCAAATAAAAATATTATTACTGAAGGTAAAAATTCAAAAACAGAATTAGGTTTTTTATTTACGAGTTATTACAAAAAAGAACTTGTCAAAAATATAATGATGGTGAATAAGGTAGTGTTGTATTCGGATTATATTAATAATTTTGGCAATATTGATATAGATTACGATCTATTGTTGGATCTAGTAGTAAATCAATATGTTCGTGCTAATATTGGGGCACGAGTTATATATGATGATGATATTAAGGCTAAAGAAGAGATTGAGGGGAAACAGGTTACTGTGGGGCCTAAAGTGCAGCTGAAACAAATGTTAGGTGTAGGTCTTGTTTATGCGTTTTAAATTACCATTAAATTACAACCTCTAATATCAGAATGATCAAAACGACCTAAAATTTCAAAACTTCCATCGCTGTATTTTTTACCTAAGTCTTGCGTAGCAATAAATGAACAGGAGTTAGTATTGGCTAAATCAATTATATTAACCCCGCCAGTCTTCCCTTCTTTTACGTAAGACAATGCGTCTTCTGTATCACGAATATGAATTTGCATCCAAGGCGGACATTCAAAAATACCTTCTCCTAGAGAATAGGCTTGAGAGAGTAATTCTGTCATGCCGTATTCTGAATGTATAGTATGTACACCAAATCCTTTGCAAAGCTGCTGGTGTAATTCTTCGCGAATCATTTCTTTGCGTTTGCCTTTCATACCACCAGTTTCCATAATGATGGTGTTTTGTAGGTTAAAAGATTGGTTTTCAATCAAATCCAATAAAGCGTAAGTGACCCCAATTAGAATTATATTTTTGCCTGCTTGATCTAGATGGATTAACTTTTGGATAAGTTCGTTGTAGTTGTGTAGGTAAAATCCACTTTCGGGCTGATTAGACAAATGAATTAAATCAGCTACCATATAAATTAAAGAGGAGCCTTCTCTTTCTAGGTAGGAAGGGAGCAACGCTAAAACAACATAGTCTTCTATGTTGCCATAAAATTGAGAAAATCCCTTGCGATAGCTTTCTTCGTAAAGCGAACAATCTGTAACTAAATGTTGACTAGTGATCATTCCTGTTGTGCCGCTACTCGTAAAAATTGTTTGGATAGGATTCGTATTCGAAACAACAGACCGGGTTTTAAAAAATTCAATAGGTAAGAATGGGATTTGGTGTGTTGATTTTACTTTTTGTACGTCTGTTTTTAAGAAATCACAGAATTCTCGATACACCAAATTATTCTCGTATTGATAACGAAATACTTTTAAAGCAATTTTATCAAACTGCTTTTGGTTGCTAATGGTAAATATATCGTGAGTTGAAACCAAGAATCTTTTTTTTACAAAAGTAATTGAAATAAATGGGAAAATGAACCCATACCAAAAAGACACTAATCAATGGAATATTAAAAATATAAATATTATTTAATAGGTTCATGGTACGTGTCAAACAAATACTGTAGTGTCTCACGGATATTATTGGCTTGAATTAGGGGTATTTCAATTTCAGAGTTGAGCCAATCTTCTATTATTTTTTCAAAGTTATCACCGACTTCATAAACCACTGGTACGCCCATTTTTTTCAATGCTGCTGCATTACATTCTTGTTCGTAGTGGTTTAGAATCGGGATACTTAATATTTTTTTTCTCAAATACAATGCTTCTGCTGGTGTTTCAAATCCACCTCCTGTTATTATACCATTACAGGTAATCATACTTTGATTGAAATAATTTTGATTGACGGGATAATACGTAATATTCCCTATCGTATGCTTGAATTTTGTTTCACTCAAAAACCAATGAAATTGTTGTTCAGGAAGGTTATTAAAAGCTTTTTCTAAACAGGCTAGGTCAAATGAAGGGAGATACACCGTGATATGTCCTAAATTTGAAGGTTCAGCTTGTTGAATCTCGTCTTTAATTATCGGAGGAACAATGAATGAGTCGTATTTTTCAAAATGTAAACCAATATTTTTGGGCGCTGAGGCATAATGTTTTAATATCATTTCCCCCATTAGGCTCTTTTTTTCAGGCCTAGGAGTTAATTTTGATACAAAACTTGCCTGATGACCTAATTGGACAGAATGGATTTTTTGTATTTTACACGCTAAAGACGTTATTGAATCAAAATCATTAATGACAACATCATAATTTTTTAAAGGAAGTGATTTTGCATCCCTGTATATTTTAATTGGATTTAATTTTCTTGCAATTTTAAAATAATCTAACCCCCCACATTCACTGTAAAACAAACTACATCCAGAGCTGTTAAATTTTATAGGTAAATCTATTGCTAAACTAGCATTGCTACCGCTCATAAAAAAATCTACCTCTCCAAATTTTTGTAAGTAGGGATACAATTGCATTGCACGGCTAATGTGTCCATTTCCGGTAGCTTGAATGGCATAAAATATCTTCATTATTTAAGATAGAATTTTATTAACAATATCATTGATTATATCCTCTTCGACATTTTGAATTTGATGTGTAAAATCGATTTTTTGATATTGATAAATCCGCCATTTTTTATTTTTATATTCTAAAGCAGTTAGATTTTCTACCCAATCACCACTATTAAGGTATATTACCTTTCCATGCTCGTTAGCTACTTCTTTTATTTGTGGTTTATGAATATGTCCACAAATGACATAATCAAATTTTTTTTCGATTGCAATTTCGGCAGCGGTAGTTTCAAAATTAGATACAAAAGCCACCGCTTTTTTTACACTATCTTTAATGGTTTTTGAAAAACTTCTTTTTTCTTTTCCTGTTAATACTAATAACCAATTGATGAAGCAGTTGATTAAAATCAAGAGGTCATATCCTTTTCCTCCTAATTTAGCTAAAATTTTTGCATACCCTTTTGTTGAAGAATCAAATACATCCCCATGGAAAATCCATATTTTTTTTTCGTCAAGTTCTAGGATAAGTTTGTCTACTAATTCAATAGTTCCTAAACTAGTGTCGGAATATTTTCGTAGTGCTTCATCATGATTACCTGTAATATAGATCACCTTAGTCCCTTGATTAGACATTTTTAGTATTTGTCTAAGGACGTTCATGTGCGATGAAGGGAAATAACTCTTACTGAAATTCCATATATCAATAATGTCACCATTTAAGACAAGAGTTTCTGGCTGTATTGATTTTAAATAAGAGACTAATTCGGTAGCATGACATCCATAGGTGCCTAGATGAATATCGCTTAAAACTACAAGAGGGAGTTTTCTTTTCTTTTTCATAATTTGTTTTTACGAATGTAAAAACGAATTATTATGAGTGTGTTTCAAAAATATTATGAAATTATTATAATTATATAAAGAGATTAGCTATTAAATTATCGTACGATTAATTTTCTTGTAGCAGAGGCTTCTTCTTCTCTAATTTTAATAATATAAACTCCAGGAGTAAGAGCTGAAATATTAAGTTCTCTGGAATTTAAATTAGTATGTAGTATTTTTTTTCCTAAGACATCAAATATTTGGATCTCTTTATCAGAATCATTTTTCGTGGAGATATACACTTTCCCGTTGGATACAGGGTTTGGATACAAGTTTAATCCTTCAATAGTTATGGATTCCTGTAGTTTGCTTAATTGCTTTGTGTCTTGAGCCATAGTAATCAAGCTAAAGCCAAATACAATAATAACTGTATAAAAGTAAATTTTTTTCATACAAAAATTTCTATTTGATAAAGATACAATTTTATTTTTTATTTATAATAAATATTGTAAAAATACGTTGTGCGCGTTAAATTTTAAAAATAATTATTTTTATTTTTTAATTAAAATATTGAAAATCAGAAATTTACGATTTGTAAATATGTTAATTTAATCCAATGTTACCAAATTGTTAAGTAAAAGTTTTTTTAATGTAAAAATTTATATATATTTGTTACATAATTATTAACAATCAAAAACCTGACAAATGAGAAAAATTATGATGATTGCAGTGTTAGTAGTATCTAGTGTAGCTTTTGCACAAAATAGAGAACCTAAATTAGAGGAAGTAAACGGTATTGTTAAAGCAACATATTTTCATGAAAATGGAAAAATTCAACAAGAAGGTTTTTTTGTTGATGGGAAATTAGAAGGAAAATGGGTTTCTTTTGATGAAAATGGAGTAAAAATAGCTATTGCTGAATACTCTAAAGGAGAAAAAGTAGGTAGTTGGTTTTTTTGGAACAATGAGGGGTTGTCAGAAGTAGACTATTCCAAAGATGAAATTTTATCCATTAAAAAATGGAGTAAAGGTTCTGTAGCTTCTTTAAATTAAGTAAGTTAATTTTTTAAATAAAAAAAACCAGTTAGGATTTCCTAACTGGTTTTTTTATTTTTTTTGTCTTGTCCTGAAATAGCGATACATAAAAAGTATCCTTATGGAAAACCCTAAAGAAAGACGCCATGTAAAGCGCACACAAAAAGACTACACCGTGTCTTTTAAATTACAAATTGTTCAAGAAATAGAACGTGGTAAGTTATCAATTACAGAAGCTACAAAGCAGCATGGTATTCAATGTAGAAAGACAGTTGTAGAATGGCTTCGAAAATTTGTTAACTTTGATTGGGAAAATCAAACACCTTTTAATATGCCAAAATCTCCAGAGCAAAAAATAATGGAACTAGGAGCAAAAGTTAGGCTACTAGAAAAGCAGAAAACCTTTTTAGAACAACAAGCTTTTGTTGCTGATAGAAAGCTGTTATTTTTGATATGATGATTGATATTGCTGAAAAAGAACACCAAATTGACATCCGAAAAAACTCATCACCCGAACAATCGACCATTTTAAACAAGAAGAACAACAAACACTAATGTTTGTCTTTACTTTGTTCGGTATAGATAGACAGGTTTATTATCAAAAATAAAAACGGCACATTATCAAACAAGATAGAGTATAATTGGTGGTAATATCGTTTTAGAAATCAGGACACAAATCCCTTTAATAGGCTCAATAAAATTATATTGTTTATTAAATCAAGATTTAAAAACACTAAAAATAGGAAGAGATAAATTTATCGATATTCTTTGAGCCAATCATTTATTAATACAACCAAAACGTTCTTATCATATGACCACAAACTCACATCATCGATTTAGATAGTATAAAAATCAGTTGCTCGATTTACAAATAAACAAACCTGAACAAGTCTGGGGATCTGATATTGTTTATATCGGAAAAAGAAAAAACAGTGTTGTTTAAGTTTAATAACCGATGCTTATCCTAAGAAAATAGTGGGTTATAATGTATAGGATAATTTAAACACAGAAAGCTGTTTGGTTGTGTTTAGATTAGCTATAAAAACAGGAAAAACAAAGAAATACCTTTAATACATCATTCCGATAGATGATTACAATACTGCGCTAATGAATATCAAAAATCCTTAATAAAAATAAGATTCAGCCCAGTATGACTCAAAACTCCGATTCCTATGAAAATGCGTAGCAGATCAAATGGTATATTAAAAAAAGAATTTTATATTGATAAATACAATAAAGATTTGCATATCATGAAACAAATAATAAAAGAAACGATGGATATTTATAATGAAAAAAGACGAAATTTATCAAACCCCCTGCTAACTCCAAATCAAATGCATCGGCAAATCAAACTAATAATGAAGACCTATAAAACTAAAAACAGCATCAAAAACGTTTTTGATGCTGTTTAATTTATCTATTTTGTCTAATAATCTGTATCGATTATTTAGGACTAGTCATTTTAAAAAATTATTGAAATAAATTCACTCCATTTACTGTTGACCAAGCTCCTGAAATTAAACTCGCACCAGTAGCCGAATCACTAATTGTATAGTTAGCAGCAGGGAAAGTAGTTGTGAAACTAGTTCCTACAACTCCAAATTGGGAAGTGCCGTCATTAATTTTTACAGATGTTAATTTAATTTTTCCTTCGTTTACTTGTGTGTTTGCATTAGCATCTTGGATACGAACGGCCGTAGCGCCTGCTGTGGTATATCCTGATATTACTATATTTGAAAAATGACCATTACCATGTTTTTTAAATTGGATTGCATCATATTCAGCTGCAGACGAGCCTCCTTCTGTAACTGTTCCTGAAGCTCTTTTCAAAGTGATATTTGATATCACAGGATAGAAAGCGTTGTTGTTATTTGATGCTTCAATTTCCATTCCAAAGTTACCTGTTGTAACTTGATAAGCATACCAATTAGTATTGTTCTCACCTTTCCAACCATCTTGCCAGTCAAAAGAATCATCAAAGTTCCCATAAGAGATCAAGTTTTTAGCACTTACAGTACCACCGTAAAATTCGTAACCATCATCAGCTCCTTTATATGATACTAAGTTTTCCAAAATTGTTCCAGAACCTACAGAATAGAATGAAAAACCATTCATTTCACTTGTTCCATCTGTAATCTTTTTTCCAGCATATTCTACCCTTACATAACGCAAAGTACCACCATTATGAGTTGAATTAGTGCCACCATAAGTTAAATTTAAACCATCCTCTGATGTTTTAGTTGTTACAGCTCCTGCTCCATTTATTGGTGCATCACCATAC
>JACCDK010911334.1_pt1 | contig 10506 bp, 9 predicted proteins | sample 7445871 | NCBI WGS metagenome assembly JACCDK01 (sample SAMN15323436, study PRJNA562643) | freshwater metagenome | isolation source: river surface water | place: USA:Blue River Watershed | collected 2017-08-15
ATCGGCGGCCGCGGCTACTACGCGGCGAGCGCGACCAGCCGTCGAATCCGCGAAAGCCTGTTCCTGAGCGTTCAAGCACCGACCGAAGGAAGCCTGCGATGGGAAATCTCGCAGCTGACCTCAGCGGCGTAACGCTGTCGCGCGGAGCCGGCAAGGCTGCCCGCCAGGTAATCGCCAACCTCGACCTACAGGTCGCCCAGGGCGAGATCGTCATCGTTGTCGGCGGCTCGGGCCGCGGCAAGACCACCCTGTTGCACGCGCTTGCCGGCCTAACCAAGGCCGACGCGGGCTCGATCACGATCGCGTCCTCTGGTCTGGTTTTCCAGCAGCCGCTGCTGCTGCCATGGCTGACCGTGCGTCAGAACATCAAGCTGGGACTCCGCTTTAAGGCCAACCGCACTGCGATTGCCGGCGGGCGTCGCGCGGTCGAAGCCAAGCTGGATGAGCTGCTCGCCAAACTCGGCATCGCCGACCTGGCCGAACGACTGCCGGCCGAACTCAGCGGTGGTCAGGCGCAGCGCGTGGCGATTGCCCGCACCATCATCACGAACCCCAGCCTGCTGCTGCTCGACGAGCCGTTCTCGGCGCTCGACGCCGCGACCCGCGCCAACCTGCAGCAGTGGCTGCTCGAGCTGCGCACGCGACTCGGCCTCACCATCATCCTGGTCACTCACGACATCGACGAAGCAGTAATTCTCGGTGATCGCATTGTCTTGCTCGGCGAACCCGGGCAGCCCCTCACCGAATACCGCGGAGAGGCCTCTGCCAAGGCCGAAATCATCGCGCAGCTCGAATATTCCATCTAAAGAGAGAACCCATGTCGCACGAACTAAACCCACAGGCCGCCAACGCCGGTCACTTGCACGCCTCGGCCGAGGAGGCCGCGCTGCACGAGGCCGGCAACTTCAGTCGCCGCAACCTGCTGCGTTTCGCGGCCATTGGCGCGGCAGCCGCATCCACCGTTGGTTTCGGCGAGGCAGTTCCGGCCAGCGCCGCCGGCTGGAGCGATGACCTCGGCACGCTCAAGATTGGCTACCTGCCGATCACCGATGCGGCGCCGCTGTTGGTAGCGCACGGCTCGAAGATCTTCAAGAAGAACGGCATCACCACCGCCAACCCAACGCTGTTCCGCACCTGGCCATCGCTGGTGGAGGCATTCCAGGCCAAGAAGGTCGACGTGGTGCACCTGCTTATGCCGCTTGCGCTGCAGCTCAAGTTTGCGGCCAACCAGGACATCAAGATCATCAGCTGGAACCACACCAACGGCTCGGCTCTCACCGTTGCCAACTCGATCAACAAGGTCACCGACCTCGCCGGCAAGGTTGTCGCGATTCCGTTCTGGTATTCAATCCACAACGTCGTGCTGCAGCAGCTGTTCCGCAAGGACGGCCTGACTCCGGTGTTCACCGGCACCGCCGACGCCGCTAAGAAAGAGGTCAAGGTCGTGATTCTGGCTCCGGCCGACATGCCAACCGCGCTGGCCAACGGCAGCGTCTCTGGTTACATCGTGGCCGAACCATTCAATGCGCTGGCCGAGGTCAAGGGCATCGGCAAGATCCTGCGGTTCACCGGTGACGTCTGGAAGGACCACGCATGCTGCGTGACCGTCGTTCGCGGCGATCTGGTGAAGAACAACCCGCAGGCCGCACAGGCAATCGCCGACAGCATTGTGGCCGCGCAGGCGCAGATCAACCAGGGACGCCAGACGGCTGCCGCCCTGCTCAGCGACCTGGGCTACCTGACCCAGCCGGTCGAGGCCATCCAGCGCGCGCTCACCTACTACCCGATCGCCAACTACAAGAAGGCCATCACGAACACCTCGTGGGCATCGCGTCGCATCGGCTTCCAGCCGTTCCCGTTCCCGACGTACACCGCCGCTTTGGTCACCGAGCTGCGCAAGACCAAGGTCGGTGTCGACAACTCGTTCCTGAACAAGATCAACCTGAAGACCGTGCACGCCGACATCGTTGCCGTTGGCCTGGCCGAGGCGGCGATCAAGAAGAATGGCGGCAACAAGGCCTTTGGCTTGCCGACCAAGCTGGCTCGCACAGAGGTAATCAAGCCCTAAATGAAAACGCTATTGCTTCGTCTGGTCACCACCGCAGCCTTCGTCGGGCTGTGGTGGTGGTCAACCGACATCCTCTCGGCAGACAACCCGATCATCAGCAACATGTCGCCGGTCGACGCGCTCGGCGCGCTCGCACGCTTCATCGAGGCGGGCAGCATCTGGAACGCGATTTCGGTGACCCTGACCCGACTGGGCCTTGGCCTGGCAATAGCGACAGTCCTCGGCGTGCTCATCGGGTGGGTGCTCGGCAGCTACCGCCTCGCCGAGCAGTCGAGCTCGATCGTGGTGCAGTTCCTGCGCATGGTCTCGCCGCTCTCCTGGGCTCCGGTCGCCGTGGTGCTCTTCGGCATCGGCACGGCCCCGGTGGTGTTTCTGATTGCGATTGCGGCCATCTGGCCGATTGCGCTCAACACAGCTGCCGGAATAAAGTCGCTCAACCCCGACTGGATGCTGCTTGCGCGCTCGCTCGGCGCAACCCGGGGCGAGGCTATTCGAACCATCGTCGTTCCTGGCATTCGTGGTCACGTGCTGACCGGCCTGCGCCTGGCGCTTGGCGTGGCATGGATCGTGCTCGTGCCGGCCGAGATGCTCGGCGTTGATTCGGGCCTCGGCTTCGAGGTGCTCGGTGCGCGCGACAACATGGATTACTCGGGTCTGGCCGCGGTGATGCTGCTAATCGGTCTGCTTGGCTTCGCCATGGATTTGCTGGCGCAGAGCCTGTTCAAACGTTGGGCGGCGGCAACCGCCTGACCCTCGTTGCGGCTCGGTTTCGCGCCGCAACAACACTTGGGAGTCGACCCGTTTTTTGAGGGGCAGGTCGGCTCCCTTTTGTGTTTGCGGTCGATGCTCAGCAAGCACTCCTCGTGCTCTTACCGTTATGCCAACCAGATAGGCTCGATTCGTTCGACGACGAATGAAAGGGCCGCCAGAATGAGCGACTTTGACCCACGTGGATACCTCAACGACGTGTATGCGAAGGCCGGGCCGGCGACCAGCCGTGCGGCAGCCGAGGCTCTCGAGGCGGCCGACCCACTCGCCCACTACCGCGAGCTGTTTCACATCGCCGACCCAGACCTGAAGTACCTCGACGGCAACTCTCTCGGCCGTATGCCTAAGGCCACCGTCGCGGCCGTAAACGACTTTCTAACCAACGAGTGGGCCACCGAATTGGTTGACGGATGGGCTCATTGGATCGACCAGGCGCAGGTGGCCGGCAACATCCTCGGTTCGGCCACGCTGGGCGCAGCACCTGGCCAGACCCTCGTGCAAGACACCACCTCGGTCAACTTCTATCAGCTATGCAACGCGGCAATTGCCGCCCGACCCGGCCGCAAGACCGTCATCATCGACGCCAGCAACTTTCCAACCGACCGCTACATCCTCGCCGGCATCGCCGAGGCGCAGGGCCTAAACCTCGTCACCCTCGACAACGACGGCACGGGCGGCCCAGGAGCCGTGGCCATCGACGCCGACTGCGAGCTGATCACTCCTGAGGCGCTCGAGCCGTTCCTCACCGACGACGTTGCGCTCGTCACGCTGCAGGCGATTCACTACCGCTCGGGCAGCCGGCCAGACATCAAGGCAATCACCGACCTGTGCCGCGAGCGCGGAATTCTTGTGGTTTGGGATGCCTCGCACGCCGGCGGCGCCATCGACCTGCGCTTCGACGAGTGGGGAGTCGACCTGGCCGTCGGTTGCACCTATAAGTACGGCAACTCAGGCCCTGGCAGCCCCGCCTGGCTCTATGTTCGCAAGAGCATGCAGACCCAGCTCGGCACCGCGATTCAGGGCTGGTTCGCCAACCACGATCAGTTCGCGATGGGCCCGTTCTTTGAGGCCACCGACTCGATTCGTCGTTTCCAGATCGCCAGCCCGAGCATCATGGGTCTGCGTGCCGTCGAGACCAGCTACAACATGATCGCCGAGGCCGGCATGACCGCAATTAGTCAGAAAGCCGCGGTCGGTACCGAGTTCATGCTCGACCTGTTCGACGCGTGGCTGGCACCCCTTGGCTTCACGCTGATCACCCCGCGCAACCACTGGCAGCGCGGTGGTCACATCACTGTGGCTCACCCAGAGGCCAAGCAGATCGCGGCGGCCATGCGCAAGTTCAGCAACGTGATTCCCGACTATCGCGTGCCCGACTCGATTCGCCTCGCGATCGCCCCGCTGCCCACCTCATACACCGAAGTTTGGGACGGCCTCGATCGCATGCGCGCGCTCGTCGAGAGCAAGCGCTACCTCGAGATTCAAGACAACGGAAGCCGCGTGACCTAATGCCAGATTCGACCAAGGCGCTCACCTACATCAGCTATCTAAAGGTGGATGAGCTGCTCGCGTTGCAGCAGCCGCAGTCCGATGGCCCCGACGGCCCCGAGCACGACGAGCTGCTGTTCATCATCATTCACCAGACCTATGAGCTGTGGTTCAAGCAGATCATTCACGAGCTGGATGCGCTGCAGGCTTCGCTCGAGGCTGGCGACACACACAGGTCGTTGGCGTTGCTCGGCCGCATCCGCACGATCATGAAGACCTGCGTCGGCCAGATCGACATCCTTGAGACCATGACTCCGTTGCAGTTCAACTCGTTCCGTGGACGCCTGCAGTCGTCGAGCGGTTTTCAGTCGGCCCAGTTCCGCGAGGTCGAGGCGATTCTGGGTCGTCGCGACGCGGCCGGTGCTGGCGCTGCCGAGGGTTCGGGCATGCGCATGGCCGAGCACCTGATCGCCGGTTCGCCGGCGCGTGCTCGTGTTGAGGCCGCGATGACCAGGGCCTCGCTCTGGGATTCAGCGCTTCGCTACGTGGCATCGCGCGGTTATGCGCTGCCGACCGAGGTGCTCGAGCGCGACGTTACCGTCGGCTACAGGGCCGACGAGCGCGTGCAGGCCGTGTTGGTTGAAGTGCACCGAAACGACCCAGATGCGGCTGCCGTGTGCGAGCGCCTCGTCGACTTTGACGAGGGCCTGCAGGAATGGCGTTACCGTCACGTCAAGATGGTCGAGCGCACGATTGGTCGCAAGATGGGCTCGGGCGGCTCCGACGGTGTCGGCTACCTGGCCTCGACGCTGTTCAGGCCGGTGTTCCCGGATCTTTGGGCCATTCGCAGTCAGCTTTAGCCGCGAGCAGCGGTGTCAACCACGTTCTTTACGAGCATCGCACGGGTCATAGGCCCGACACCGCCCGGGTTAGGTGAGAGGTAGCCGGCAACGGCAGCCACACCTGGGTCGACATCGCCAACCAGGGTTGCGGTGCCGTCGGCACCAACGACGCGAGTCACGCCAACGTCGAGCACAGCAGCGCCCGGCTTGATCCATTCGGGCTGCACAAAGTGCGCAACGCCTAGAGCCGCAACGACGATGTCGGCACGCTTGACCGCGTGCTCGAGGTCGCGCGAGGCCGAGTGCAGCAGGGTGACGGTGCTGTCGATGCCCTTGCGGGTCATGAGCAACCCGAGTGGGCGACCAACGGTGACACCACGGCCGATTACCGCAACCTCAGCGCCTGCAGTCGAGACATCGTGACGACGCAGTAGCTCGACGATGCCTGCCGGAGTGCAAGGCAGCGGAGAGCTCAGCTCGCCCGAGACACCGAGAACCAGCCGACCGAGGTTGGTTGGGTGCAGGCCGTCGGCATCCTTGGCAGGGTCAATCAACTCGAGCATCTCGTTGGTGTCGATGCCAAACGGCAGCGGCAACTGCACGATGTAGCCGGTGACATCCTTGGCGTCATTCAGATCGCGAATGGCAGCGCGAATGTCGGCAGCCGAAGCCGAAGCCGGCAGGTCGATGCGAATCGAGTTGACGCCGACCTGAGCGCAGTCGCGGTGCTTGCCACCAACGTACGAGTGCGAACCGGGATCGTCGCCGACGAGCAGTGTGCCGAGGCCCGGGTGAATGCCTGCCTGCTTGAGCGCGATGACGCGCTCGGCGAGCTCACCCTTGATGGCCTTGGCGACGGCTAGCCCGTCGAGCTTGATCGCGGTCATGCGCTCAGGCTTACCAGTTCTCGAGGCCGCTGTAGAGCGGGAACTTGTCTGCCAGTGCCTGGGTGCGGGCACGGAGGCTCGCGATGTCAGGGTTTGGCTTGAGCACTGCCGCGATAACCTCGGCGATCTCGGTGAACTCTGCGGCACCAAAGCCACGAGTCGCGAGTGCCGGGGTGCCAACGCGAACACCCGAGGTGGTCATTGGTGGGCGTGGGTCGTTAGGAACCGAGTTGCGGTTCACGGTGATGCCAACCTCGTGCAGCAGGTTCTCGGCCTGCTTGCCGTCGATTTCGCTGTCGCGCAGGTCAACCAACACGAGGTGAACCTTGGTGCTGCCGGTCAGAACCTGAACGCCGGCGGCCTTCATGTCGGCCTGCGCCAGACGGTCCGCGATGATCGCGGCGCCCTCTACGGTGCGCTTCTGGCGGTCCTTGAACTCCTCACCCATGGCTGCCTTGAAAGCGACTGCCTTGGCTGCGATGACGTGCATCAGCGGGCCACCCTGCTGACCAGGGAACACGGCCGAGTCGATCTTCTTGGCGAACTCTTCCTTGCAAAGGATCAGGCCCGAACGAGGACCGGCGAGGGTCTTGTGAACGGTGGTCGAAACGACGTCAGCGAAAGGAACCGGGTTTGGGTGCAGACCGGTCGCAACCAGTCCGGCAAAGTGAGCCATGTCAACCCAGAGCTTTGCGCCAACCTCGTCGGCGATCTTGCGGAACTCGGCGAAGTCGAGGTGCTGCGAGTATGCGCTCCAGCCGGCGATCAGAACGGCTGGCTTGACCTCGTGCGCGCGCTTGCGAACGATGTCCATGTCGACCAGGTGAGTCTCAGGGTTGAGCTCGTAGGCGTGAGCCTCGTACATCTTGCCCGAGAAGTTCAGGCGCATGCCGTGGGTCAGGTGGCCACCGTGAGCCAGTTCAAGACCAAGGATGCGGTCGCCAGGGTTCGCCAGCGCCATCAGCACTGCGGCGTTTGCCGAGGCACCCGAGTGTGGCTGTACGTTTGCGTGCTCTGCGCCGAACAGTGCCTTGGCGCGCTCACGCGCTAGCTCCTCGGCAACGTCGACTGCTTCGCAGCCGCCGTAGTAGCGCTTGCCCGGGTAACCCTCGGCGTACTTGTTGGTGAGCACCGAACCCTGCGCCTCGAGCACACCGCGCGAAACGAAGTTCTCGCTCGCGATCATCTCGAGCCTGTTGCGCTGGCGGTCGAGCTCGGCGGTCAGAACCGCGGCGATCTCTGGGTCAACTTCGGCAAGCGGAAGGTTGTGAGTTGAAGGGATGCCTGACATAGGTCTATTCCTTTGATTTCGCGGGTTGGCGGAGGGGTTTGCAAATGGTGTTTGCAGGTGGCGTCAGCGCCATATAAGACCTGCTAATTCTACCGCGCGACGACCGCGACACGACTCTCGTTCGGTTAACCACAGGTATGCGCCCTGCGCGCGAAATGTTCGCTACCGTGAACATGTTTTGGGGGCTCGCGCCAGCGTTGGCGCATCGTTGAAAAGGAAATTAGCTTTGCCTGCTGCCGCAATTATCGGAACCGTGATGATCGTCGCGGGCCTCGGCCTCGTCGCATACGTGACCATGCAGGTTCTGCAGGAGCGCCGTTCGCGCCGCTAACCTTTAACGCATGACTGAAGCAACAACCACCCACTGGGTGCTCACCCTCGTATGCGAAGACAAGCCGGGCATCGTGCATGCCATCTCGGGCGCCATCTTTGCCGCGAACGGCAACATCACCGAGTCGCACCAGTACTCGTCGCCTGACACCGGACGCTTTTTCATGCGCCTGCAGATCGAGTCGGCCGTGCCACGCGAGTTCTTCGTCAACCAGCTCACCCCGGTCGTCGAGCGTTACGGCATGGACTGGAACCTCGACGTCGTTGGCCGCCCTACCAAGACCCTCGTGCTCGTCTCGAAGAGCGCGCACTGCCTGAACGACATGCTGTTCCGCCAGCGCGAGGGCCGCCTGCCGGTCGAGTTCCCGGCAGTGTTCGGAAACCACGCCGAGCTAGCGCCGATGGCCGAGTTCTATGGCGTTCCGTTCGAGCACCACGCCATCAACGGCGAGGCCGACAAGCGCGCCTTCGAGCAGATGCTGCGCGACTACATCAAGTCGGCCGGCATCGAACTAATCGTTCTCGCTCGCTACATGCAGATCCTTTCTGAGGAGTTCTGCCGCGAATTCGAGGGCCGCATCATCAACATTCACCACTCGTTCCTGCCGGGCTTCAAGGGCGCAAACCCTTATGCCCGCGCGCACGCACGCGGCGTCAAGTTGATTGGTGCCACCGCACACTTCGTGACAGCGGACCTCGACGAGGGCCCGATCATCGAGCAGAACGTCATTCGCGTTCAGCACTCAGACACCAAGAACCGCCTGGTCTCGCTTGGCTCAGACATCGAGGCCAAGACCCTGACTCAGGCGGTCCGCTGGTTTGCCGAACACCGCGTGCTGCTCGACGGCGAGCGCACGGTCATCTTCAGCTAGGCCGCACCAAAACCAACTGGACGCCGTCTCGGCAACCTCAGTTTCACGCGCCCTGAGAGTCGCCCGAGTAATCGTTGCGCGGCAACCGCGCCAGCCGTGACCCCTCCGACCGCAGCTAACCCCGCCGCGACAGGCATCAGCCACTCTGGGGAACTCGCAGGTTCTTGCTGGTCGACTTCGTTGGCAATCGGCTCGGCCGCGACGACGTGCTTCGTGGGCGTTCCACCATCCGAGCCTCCATCGCTGACCACGGATATCGCGCCGGCCTGTTCGTCTGATCGCTGACTCGCCAAGGATGCGCGCACGGGCTCCGCTTGGGGTTCGGGGACGCTTTCCGCGGCAGGTGGTTCGACTTGCTCCGGCGCAACCGGCTCAGCGCCTGGCGTGGCAGGCTCCACAGCTGGCGGAACCGGTAGTGGCGTCGTGACCTCGGGAGCTACCGTTGCGGTCGGGGCAGGAGTAACCGTCGCGCTCTGCTCTGGGGTTACCGTCACACTCGGAGCTGGGGTAACCGTCACACTCGGCTCCAGCGTTGGTGTCGGTGTTGACGTGGGCGCTATCGACGGTGATGCGGTCGGCGATGCCGTGGGCGTTGGTGTTGCTTGCGCTTGAACACCAGCCAGGACCGCGGGCTGAATCGGGGCGAAATATACCTCCGCGTCTGGGCCATCACCGTTCCCGGCCACCGCGCCAGGCAGCAGGCTCATGCTCATCCATTGCGAGCTGCACGAACGCACAAGCACGGTGAAGTTGTAGTGGTCTCCCGAATCGAGCACGCTGCTAACGACGCATCCTTGCGACATGGGTGAAAGACGCAGGTCCGTCGTATCGAACCCCGAAACCGGCTCGCTGAACTTGAGCGTTGCCACGGCTGAGAGGTCGGAGCCGAAGGTGGCGAGTTGTTGCTCTGTCGGCGCGGCCAGCGTGCGCAGGGCCACGCTTGGCACAAACATCTGTCGAATGCGCACTCGCCCATCGAGCGCTGGGTCAAACGGCTGCTGCAGCCGGGTCATCGCCGAGATTGCGCTCGGCATAAGGCTTGCCGGGTCTGCGCTGTTAGGGCTTGCCTGCAGCGCGATTCCGCCGTTGTCCCAAACGCGCGATGTGCCGGCGAAGAAGTCGACAATCACGATTCGGCTAGGGTCGACCAGCCTGGCGCTCCAGGCGTTGATGATCCCCGGCATTACCTCGGCGGATTGAACATCGATCATGATTACGCCGCCAGGCACCGCGCTGTCGCGCCCGAGAATGAAGCTGTATGCGTCGGTCGCGGGCGTAAGCGTCCAGGTGCAGGCGAAGACGTCGCACGTGGGCGGGTCGGGCATCAACATCACGTCTGCGTGGGTGGTGGCGTCCTGCACTGCCGAAGCGGGCTGAAGGGCGAGCATCCCTGTTGCCATCAAACCGAACATGGATGCGGCAGCCGCCAGCGTTGTGACTCGCGGCCACCGAGGGGTACGTGCGCGGTGTTTTGGCCCGCGCTGTGTTGCTTGGGTTGAAATGTTCATGCACACACAGAATCGCTTTTCGGCCATCCGCGCCCGAGTTATCCACAACCCGCTGGGGGGTGGTTCCGACTTGCTAGGGAACCAAATCGATATACGGCGTTTTATCGCCTCAAATTCGCCATACCCTGCCGAAATATCGCGAGATTTTGAGAGGTCTTTCCAAGCGTCAGCGCCACCCTGGTCAGCCGAAGCTCGGATCGGTAGGGCAAAACTCATTGCATGTTAGCGCGGAAATATCGCAATATTTGTGGCTTCAACGGCGAAAATGCGGCGATATATCGACATAAATCACGGTGCTCCCCGAACAACTCGGGCCCACCTTCTTTCCTTGCGAAACCCCGCGACACACACCCAAGCCAAGAAAGCAAACAAACCGAAACACGAACCGCGTGCCAGCAAGCGCTTACGGCATTTAGCATTCTCTCTATGACTTTCAAGAGCACCCTCGCCAA
>JACCDK011537391.1_pt1 | contig 10506 bp, 7 predicted proteins | sample 7445871 | NCBI WGS metagenome assembly JACCDK01 (sample SAMN15323436, study PRJNA562643) | freshwater metagenome | isolation source: river surface water | place: USA:Blue River Watershed | collected 2017-08-15
ACCTATGCCGCGCGCCACAATGTGAAACCTGGCTTAACCGGCTGGGCGCAGGTCAATGGCTGGCGCGGCGAAACCGATACGGAGGAAAAGCTGATCCGTCGGCTAGAGCATGATCTTCATTATATTGAGAATTGGTCGGTAGGCTTTGATCTTTACATCCTATTGCGCACCATTTGGGCGGTCATGGTGCGGCAGAATGCCTATTAGGTTGGGGCGTTTAGTTGCCTGATTTCGGACGACAAAAAGGCGCGCAAAGCGCTTGGGTCTGTTGTGGCCAGCGTTGGCGTGCGGACGCGCGCAACATCCAGTGCGGCGGCAAGCTCTTGTGCATTATGGGCGGGTAAGATCAGCCCGCGCGCGGCAAAGGCCCCCGTGATTTCGGATTGATGGTCGTCATAATGTTCTTTGCGGGCAAAGGAACGCGGCATGGCTATGACATTACACCCGGCCCGCAGTGCGGTGATGAGCGATCCTGTGCCGCCATGGGTGATGACGATGCGTGCCCGGCGCAAAACATCTTGCACCTGATCAAAGGGCAGGTCGCGCACAATCTCTACATCATCGGGCAGATCTACCGGACGGACGCCCGACCCAATTTGAAACAAAATGCGTTCGGGGATCCGGCCCGCCCGTTTTAAAGTGGCTACCTCCTCCACCATCCGGTCAAAGCCTAACGTCGCGCCGACGGTCACAAAGATGACATCCTCTTTGGGCGGCGGCGGCGCATCCAGCCTGCGAAAGGGATCAAAGAGCAGGGCCTTGGGCCAGTGCGCTTTGAGGGCGGGGGATTGAACAATCGTCACATCCGCCAAAGGCCGCGCCAGCCTCGCAAAGACGGAAGGCCGGTCAAACCGGGCAAAGCTGTCAATCAGGATGAAGCGCGCGCCGCGTATCTTGGCCAACAGACAGGCAAAGAAAACCGCACCTGCCCCGGTGCTGATGATCAGATTGGGCTTTTCGTTCCAAATGGCGCGCACCGACTGGGCAAAATTGCGCAGCGCCGCCCGCATCATTTGCACCGGGTGGCCCAGCCGCGCCTGTCCCAACGCCACATGGGTCAGAAAATGACTGCGATGGTCGCGCGCGATGCTCTGGCCAAGGGCGGTGTCTTCGGTCAGGAAGAAATGATCCTGTGCGGCCCAGACCGGCTCTAAATCCAAAAGCTGGCGCAAATGCCCACCCCCGGATGCGGCAAGGCAAATCCGCACATTGCGCTGCTCTTTTGACACCCTTTGTCCTTTCGCCTTCGGCCCGTGACCTAGCCTTAGGGGGTGTGGCTTGCGCGGACATGTCGGGCGTCTTTCAAATGCGTCACGCGGCCTTTGAAGGGGTCGGACCCGTAGAATTACGGGACAGAAAAGGCGTTTTTTGGGGCAATCCGGCCGGTGTTCTTTGGAGTCTGTTAACCAAATTGGCCTACTCCCAACGATCATAAACTAATCCAAACGGTAGGATGATTAACCATGAAGATGGATGGCGAGATCAAGAGCGCGCCCGCCGCCGCCGAGAGTGGCTGTGCCGCCCTTGCCCTATTGCTGGGCGTTCATGGCATTGCTGCCGATGCTGCGCAGTTGCGCCACGCACTGGGCGAGATAGCCGCAGAAGGTGGCCCGGATCTGGTCCGGCTCGCCCGTCAATTTCCAGGGATTCGCGCCAAAGCTTTGTCGGGACAGGCGCAGGTGCTGGATCGACTGCCGCTGCCGGCCTTAGTGCAGGATGCACAAGGCTGGTTTGTGCTGGGCAGCCTTGGCGGCGGCTCTTTCTTGCGACAACGGCCCGGCGGACCGCTTGAACCTATTGCGGGCGAAGAATTGGCGGCGCAGTGTACGGGGGAGGTTGTGCTGTTGACGGAACGCACGCCCGCAGGGGCGCTCGCCCGTTTTGATGTGCGCTGGTTTATTCCGCAGATTATCCGCTATCGCCGACCGATCCTTGAGGTGCTGGGGATTACGCTTGCCCTCAACCTTCTGGGCCTTGCGACACCTTTGCTGTTCCAGAACGTCATCGACAAAGTGTTGGCGCACAACACGATGACAACCTTGATTGTGCTGACATTTGGCATGGCCGCCGTTGCTTTGTGGGAGGTGATGTTCAGCTGGATCCGAACGCGGGTCTTTTCAGAAACGTCGCAAAAAATTGATGTGGAGCTGGGTGCCCGCATCTTTCGCCACATGTTGGCATTGCCGCTCAGCTATTTTGAACAGCGCCGCGTGGGGGATATGGTGACGCGCGTCCGCCAGATCGAAACGATCCGGGAGTTTTTGACCAACGCCTCGCTCTCGGTGCTGATCGATCCCATTTTCACGATCGTCTTTCTGATCGCCATGGCCCTTTATTCGCCCGCGCTGACGGGCATCGTGCTGCTCAGCCTCATTGCCTATGCTTTTATATCCTTGCTGGTGACGCAGCCGATGCGGACCGCGCTCGATGACAAGTTTAACGAAGGGGCGGCATCCAACGCGCTCTTGGTGGAAAGCGTCACGGCGATTCAGACGGTCAAGGCTAGTGCCATTGAACCGCAATGGCAGCGCCGCTGGGAACGGCAGCTCGCGGCCTATAGCGCAGCCAGTCAACGCGCGGTCAATATTGGCAATAGCGGATCAGAGGCGATCCAGCTGGTGTCCAAAATCACCTTTGTCGCCATTTTGTTTTTCGGGGCGCAATCCGTGATTGCGGGCGCGCTCTCCATTGGCGGGCTGGTGGCGTTCAACATGTTTGCCCAGCGTGTGTCCGGCCCGGTGCTGCGCATGGCGCAACTTTGGAGCGAGTTTCAGCAAGTGCGGGTCGCGGTGGAGCGAATGGGCGATTTGCTCAATGCCCAACCAGAGGCGATGGGCATGGGTCTGCCGCCCTTGCCGCCTATTGCCGGGCATATAGTCTTTGACACCGTCGGCTTTTCCTATGCGCCTCAGACAGCCCCCGTGCTCGATGGGTTGACGCTCAACATCGCACCGGGGGAGATGCTGGGCATTGTCGGCAGTTCTGGCTCTGGCAAGTCGACGCTGACCAAATTGGTTCAGCGGCTTTATGTCCCCCAACGGGGCCGGGTGCTGATCGACGGCTTTGATCTGGCGGATGTCGATCCGGCCAGTCTGCGGCGTCAAATAGGCCTGGTGCTGCAAGAGAATATTCTCTTCAACGGCACGGTGCGGGACAATATTGCACTGGCCCAGCCGGCGATGAGCCAAGCCGAAGTCCAGAGTGCCGCGCGATTGGCGGGCGCGCATGACTTCATCACGAAACTGCCTCAAGGCTATGACACGCCTATTGTGGAACGGGGGGCCAATCTTTCCGGCGGGCAGCGGCAACGCATTGCCATTGCCCGCGCGCTTGCCGCCAATCCACGCATCCTTGTGCTGGATGAAGCCACCTCTGCTTTGGATGCGGAGAGTGAGGAGATCGTCCAGACCAATTTATGCGCCATGGCGGCCGGGCGCACCGTTCTGATCGTGGCGCACCGGCTTTCGGCGGTGCGCCAGTGCGACCGGATTATCGTTTTGGAACAGGGCCGCATCGTTGAGACGGGAACGCATGACGCGTTGCTCCTATTCGGCGGACGCTATGCCGATCTTTACGCCCGCCAAGCGGGATCACGACCTGAAAGGAAAGCCGCATGAGCGCCTATGCCGAAACTTGGGCCAGCATCCGTGCCGCCCTGCACCGCGACACGCCCCGGAAGGACGGCGTATCGCACACCCAATTTCTTCCCGCCGCGTTAGAGCTGGTGGAGCGGCCTGTCTCTCCCTTGGCGCGCCGAACGGCTCTGGTGCTTGCCCTTGGCATGGCGGTTCTGATCGCTTGGCTCTTTGGGGGGCGGGTGGATATTGTGGCCGCCGCAGATGGCGCGCTGGAACCCATTGCGCATGTGCAGCTTGTCCAGCCGGCAACGCCCGGCATTGTGCGCCGTCTGTTGGTGCGCGACGGGCAAAGGGTCAAAAAAGGACAGCTTCTTATGGAGCTTGATCCAACGATTGCGGGTGCGGAATTGGGGCAGGGGCGCGATGCCTTATTGTCCTCAGAAATGACGGTGGCCCGGGTGCGGGCTGTTTTGTCTGCATTGGACGGGCGTGGCTTTGACTTTGTGCCACCACCTCTCGCGCCCGCGGATATGGTGGCGGATCATCGGGCGCTGGCCCGTGCGCTCTTGATGCAGATCCAGGCGCAATCGGCGGAGCAGGCGGGCGCGCGCCGCGCGGCCCCCCCCGCCCCGCGGGAGGGACCGAATCAGGCGCAAAAAAAAACGGAGAGCCTGCCCCTTTTGGATCAGCAATTGCGCGCCAATGAGGCGCTCTTGGCCAAGGGCTATGTGTCCAAACTGCGGGTGCTCGACATGCAGCGCCAGCGGATGGCCGCCGACCGGGATCGGGACGCCGCCCTGCAATCGGCGGCGCGTGCTGCGGCTGAAGCTGGAGCCGCGGCCAACCATGGCGCAAGTGTCCGCGCCTCTGGCCGGGCGGAGCTTTTGCAACTGCTGATCACAGCACAGGCCGATGTGGCGCAGCGGCGGGGGGAATTGACCAAGTCATCTGGCCGGGCAGGCTATGGACGCCTGACTGCGCCGGTCAGCGGAACCGTCTCGCAACTGGCCGTCACAGCTGAAGGGGGTGTGGTGGATGGGCAGCGCCCGATCATGGCCATTGTGCCCGACGGTGGGCTGACTGCTGAGGTAAAGCTTTCCAATAGTGACATTGGCTTTGTCCGCCCTGGACAGGCTGTCGCGGTGAAGGTGCATGCCTATCCCTTCAGCCGCCATGGCACCATCGCGGGCAAGGTCCTGTCCATTGGGGCAACGGCCATATCGGATGATCGGCTGGGGCTTGTCTATCCGGTGCGGGTCCAATTGGACTCAGCGGCCGCTGGTCGGTTCCGGCTTCGGCCGGGCATGGCGGTGACCGTCGATATCCGCACCGGGCAGCGCCGCTTGATTGATTATCTGGTGAGCCCGATTGAGTCTGCGGCGGCCATAGCGGGCCGGGAACGATAAGCGGTGGGTTCGGCGCGGGGCCAATCATGCTGCCATCTAAAGAGCCCATGGTCGCCCCGTTCCGCCCGGACAATATATTGAACAGCCAGATAATGGTCGATCAGGCCAAAGGAGGCGGCACTGGCCAGCCGTCGCCGCCCGGCGGTAAAGCCCGTCATAACGCCGGCCTTTGCCCCAAGCCCTGCGGTGGCGAGGAGGTTCAGCGTGCTGTCTTCGGTAAACCAGCGTAAATGGGTGCGGTCCATGGGGCCTGCATCGGCATATTGAAATCGCCGTTGGAGAAGGAGTGGGCCAAGGATCTGATAGCTGGCCATATTCGGCACAGAGATGATGCAGACACCGTCCGGTGTCAGCCGGGCCGCAAGATCGGCCAGCACCTGTTCGGGGTCCCGCAAATGTTCCAGCACATCCAGCGCAAGGATGAGATCGAATTTTCCCAGTTCGGGCAGGGGCGTTTCCAAATCGTGGATCACGGCCCGTGCTGCACGGGCGCGGATGACGGGGGCGAGCGGGGCATGGCCATCCACCCCCAGCATCTCGGCATGGGGCCAGCGATCCCGCAGCCAAGCCAGCGTCGACCCGCTGCTGCACCCAATTTCCAGCACGCGCTGGGCCTGATCGGGCAATAAAGGAGCAATTTCGCGCCGGGCATAGCCAAAATAGCGGTCCTGCGCTTGGCTTTGGCTGTTCATGCGGCACGGCCTTTCTCTTAAAAGTATCGGCCAGTGACCCGTCTGGATCAAAAGGGTCAAATGAACTCGCGGTAAGTTGGCACGGGGGCTTGCTTTGCGGGGCGATTTTCTTTTAGCTGACCCAAATGCTGGCGCTGTCGTCCGGCAAGATGTGAGAGGAAGCCTGTAATGACCGACGCTGTCCTGACAGAGGTGCGTGGAAACGTCTTGATTGTGACGCTCAACCGCCCAGAGGCCAAAAATGCTGCGAATAAGGCGCTGGCTGAAGGTGTGGCGGCAGCCATGGACCGGCTCGATTCGGACAATGATCTGCGCGTTGGCATTATCACAGGGGCAGGTGGCACCTTTTGCTCCGGCATGGACCTGAAGGGATTTTTGGCGGGAGAGCGCCCGCATATTCCGGGCCGGGGTTTTGCCGGGCTGACCGAATCGCCGCCGCGCAAGCCTTTGATCGCGGCTGTGGATGGCTATGCGCTGGCCGGCGGGTTTGAAATTGCCCTTGCCTGCGACATGATCGTGGCGAATGTCGATTCAAAATTCGGCATTCCAGAGGTGAAGCGTGGTCTTGCTGCTGCTGCCGGTGGTCTGGTCCGCCTGCCCCGCCAAATCCCGCAGCGCCTCGCCATGGAATTGGCTCTGACGGGTGATTTTATCAGCGCGGCTCGCGCTTATGAAATGGGTCTGATCAATCGTATCGTGCCGGGCGTTGCTCTGGACGGTGCGCTGGAACTGGCCGGAGCGATCAGCGCCAATGGCCCCTTGGCCGTTGCGGCCTCCAAACAGGTGATCCGCGAACAGCAGGATTGGTCTCAGGCAGAGCAATGGGAAAAGCAGTTTGAACTGACGGCGGCTGTTTTCACATCGAATGACGCGCGCGAAGGGGCGGCCGCTTTTGCGCAAAAGCGCGCGCCCAATTGGACGGGATCTTAACCAGCTAAGGCCGCCCTTTTCTAGGGCAGCCGCAGGGCCGTTCCTCTCGGGGGGAGGGGAACGGCCCGAAATGGCGCATTCTAACAAAAGTTAGACGAAAATGGGCCAAGTTTCTCTGGCTCGATACTCTGCCTTGCGACAGCATGGGGGTTCAGTATCGTGCGTAGGGGGTGTCCATGGCCAGAATAGATCGTCGCGTGTCGCTCGATCGTGGATCAAGACTCCTCATTGGCGAGAGTGGCGCGATCCGGGAGTTGCGGGGGCTGATTGGCCGCGTTGCAGCGAGCGATGCCTCGGTTTTGGTGACGGGGCCATCCGGGTCGGGCAAGGAACTGGTGGCGCGGGCGATTCATCAGGCGAGCGGGCGAGCGGAGCAGGCCTTTGTCGCGCTCAATTGCGGGGCGATTCCGGCGGAACTGATGGAATCCGAACTGTTCGGGCACGAACGGGGGGCCTTTACCGGGGCCTCAGCGCGGCGGATTGGCCGGTTTGAAGAAGCGCATCGGGGCACGTTGTTTCTCGATGAGATTGGCGACATGCGCTTTGACATGCAGGTCAAGCTGCTGCGGGTGCTGGAAGATGGTCTGATGCAGCGCGTGGGCGGTGGCGCGCCCTTTGCCTCAGATGTGCGAATTGTGTCGGCGACGCATCAGGATATTGATGGGGCGATTGCAGCCAACCGCTTTCGCGAAGATCTTTATTTCCGGCTGGGCGTGGTGCCGATCCGGGTTCCGTCACTGGCAGAGCGGGTGGAAGACCTGCCGCTGCTGATCGCGCACTTCCGGCAGAAGCGGTCTGGCGCGGCCATCGCCCGATTTGATCGCGATGCGATGATGCGGCTGATGGCGCATGACTGGCCGGGCAATGTGCGCGAGCTGCGCAATGTTGTGGAGCGCGCCGATATTTTGTTCGCAAGCGCCGTCATTGGGGCGGGCGAGGTGGAAGCGTTGTTGGGGCTGAAGACCGTGCAGACTGCGCCGTGCATATCGCCGGCTGCGCCGGTGCCTTACCGAGAAGACACGCAGCCGCTGGCGGAGCCTATTGATCTTAAAGACCTGATTGAGCGGGTCGAGCAAGAGCGCATCCAAAGTGCGCTGGCGGCGGCGCAGGGCGTGATTTCTGAGGCCGCGCGGTTGCTCACGCTCAAGCGAACGACGCTGATTGAAAAGATGCGTAAATATGGGGTCGGCTCCCAAGCTGCCTGAGGACAGCGTTAAAAACCAAGCCGAGCAGCAGCGGCCTTTATCTTGTCGAGCCGATCCGGGGCCAGCCGATCCGCGCGATCCAAATAGGCCGCGACAATCTCCGGGCCTGCGCTGCTGGGCGAGCCGGATTGCAGCGGCGGGGCGGGATCATATTCTAGCGCAAGTTGGATGGTTTGCGCAGTTGCGTCACCTTCAATTTGGGCAACCAGCGCCAGGGCAAAATCAATGCCCGCGGTCACGCCGCCGCCGGTGACCCGGTTGCGGTCAAACACGGTGCGGGCCTGCACAGGCTCTGCACCGAAGAGCGCCAACTGATCATGCCAGGCCCAATGCGTTGTCGCGCGATAGCCTTTGAGCAGGCCAGCGGCGCCCAAGATCAAGGCCCCGGTGCACACGCTCGTCACCCATTGCGCCTGTGCGCCTGCCGCGCGCACCCAGTCCAGCGCGCCCGCATCATTCATCACATCGGCAACGCCAATGCCGCCGGGGATGCAGAGGATGTCTGGCGCAGGAAGATCGTCAAAGCGGGCGGTGGGCAGGATGGAAAATCCGCAATCGGTCATCACCGGATCAAGGCTGTGCCAGACAAGCTCTACCCGAGCACCCGGCAGGCGGGAGAGGATTTGCGCCGGCCCGGTCAGGTCAAGCTGCGTCAGGCCGGGAAAGAGCAAAAAGCCGATGCGTGGGGCGGCCATCTGCGTCATTCGGCGGCGAGCAATTCTTCAGCGCCGCCAAGATCGACCGACACCAGCTTGGAGATGCCACGCTCAATCATCGTCACACCGAAAAGCCGGTGCATTCGGCTCATCGTCACGGCATTATGCGTGACAATCAGATAGCGGGTATCGGTTTCTTGCGACATGACATCGAGCAGGCCGCAAAAACGCTCAATATTCGCATCATCGAGCGGCGCGTCGACTTCATCGAGAACGCAAATGGGGGCCGGGTTGGTCAGGAACAGACCAAAGATGAGCGCAATGGCGGTCAAGGCCTGCTCCCCGCCAGATAAGAGCGTCAAAGATTGCAATTTCTTACCCGGAGGCTGGGCGAAAATCTCCAGCCCTGCCTCCAGCGGATCCTCGCTGTCGATCAAGGCCAAATGGGCCTGCCCGCCGTTGAACAGGGTCGTGAAGAGCCGCTGAAAATGGCCGTTCACTTTTTCAAACGCATCCAAAAGCCGCGCCCGGCCTTCGCGGTTTAGGCTGCCGATGGAGCCGCGCAACCGGCTTACCGCTTCGGTTAGTTCATCTCGTTCCGTGATGGATCGGGCGGTGTCGCCTTCAATTTCGGCCAGCTCTTGCTCGGCGACAAGGTTCACCGGACCAAGGCGCTCCCGATCCAACACCAGCCGGTCATGATCACTTTGTTCCGCCTCGGCATGGCGGACGGTCTCGGCCTCAAAGCCTGCAACTTCGGGCAGCAATGGCGGCGGGCATTCAAAGCGTTCGCCGGAAACGCGCGCCATTTCAATGCGGCGCTGTTCCTGATTTTCTGCGCGCGCCACAGCCCCGGCCCGTGTTTCGCGCACAGTTGCCAAGACTTCGCCGGCCTCAGCCAGCCGTGTTTCAATATCGCGCAGCGCAGCCTCTGCGGCGCGTTCTGCCGTGATGGCCTCTGTTGCGGCAAGCGATAGGCGCGCGCTTTCAGCGACCAGAGTTTCAATTTTGCCCTCTAGCTCGGCAGGGGCGGCGGCGAGTTTCAGCGCCTCGGCCTCTGCGGCTTTGGCGCGCTTGGTCATTTCGTCAATCCGCCGGGCGGCCTCGCCTGCGCGGGATGTCCATCCTTGGGCTTCTTGGCGGGCGGCGGCGAGGCGCGCCTTATCATCGGCAATGGCACGATCCGCGCTCCCCATATCGGCGCGCAATTGGGCGACGATCAGTCGGGCCGATTCGGCGGCGGCTTGCAGGCCGCTGACGGTGTGCGCGGTTGCACTGCCATCGGGCAGCGCCTGTCGCGCGCTCTGTGCGGCCTGATGTTCGGCTTCTGCTTCGGCCCGCTCTGCCGACACCCGCGCCATGCGCTCAGCCATTTCCGCTGTGCGGGACGCGAGGCGTTCCAACGCCTGTTGGGCCTGATCAGCATCACGGGCGGATTGCCGGGCCGTGGCTTCGGCGGTTGCCAAAGCACGCCGGCCCTGTTCGGCAGACTCGCGCGCCGCCTCCATCTTCTCTTGCGCTGTGGTGACGGCGCGGCGAGCGTCCTCCACCAATTGGGCAGCAGCCGGCTGATCCCGGTTCAGCGCGTCGAGCCGGTTCATCCGGATCAGCCGTTCGGCCGCCGCGGCCCCCTGACCCTGCGCGACATAGCCATCCCAGCGGCGCAAATGCCCATCGCGCGTCACAAGGCGTTGACCGACCGCCAATGGGCTGCCGTCATCGGTGTCAACGACGCCAATTTGCGCCAAACGACGGGCCAGTTGCGCAGGGGCTGTGATGTAAGTGGAGAGAGCTTCAGCGCCTTTGGGAAGGGCTGGATCCCCGGGCTGAATATCGGCCCCAGCCCAGCTGCGATCTCCATCGCGGTCAAGCCCGGCCTCCAGATCATCGCCCAAGGCGGCGGCAAGGGCGGTTTCATAGCCCGGCTTGGCCGTGATCGAGGCGAGCACGCGGTTGCCCGTGCCGCCCTGTGCCACCGCCTTTTCAAGGGCGCGGATTTCACTGTCTATGGCGGCAAGGGCGGCTTGATGCGTGGCGAG
>JACCDK011893903.1_pt1 | contig 10506 bp, 10 predicted proteins | sample 7445871 | NCBI WGS metagenome assembly JACCDK01 (sample SAMN15323436, study PRJNA562643) | freshwater metagenome | isolation source: river surface water | place: USA:Blue River Watershed | collected 2017-08-15
ACAACCGTTATTCTAACTCTTGTATTATTAGGACAATTACTTGAAGCAAGAGCACACAGTCAGACTAGTGGAGCTATCAAAGAATTATTAAAACTCGCACCAACCGAAGCCACTTTGGTTATTGATGGTAGCGATAAAGTAATTTCAATCCACGATATTAAAAAAGGTGATTTACTTCGGGTTAAGCCTGGTGACAAAATTCCAGTTGACGGAAAAATAACCGATGGAGAAAGTAGTATTGATGAAGCAATGATTACAGGAGAACCAATACCCGTTGATAAAAAGAAAGACGATAATGTAATTGCAGGAACAATCAATGGGAATAAATCTTTTATTATGGTTGCAGAAAAAGTGGGTTCAGAAACTTTGCTTTCACAAATCGTGCAAATGGTTAATGACGCTTCTCGTTCGAGAGCGCCAATTCAGAAATTAGCAGACAGTATTTCCAAATACTTCGTGCCCATTGTAGTCATCATTTCTGTTATAACCTTTTTCATTTGGGCAAAATTTGGTCCCGAACCGGCATTAGTATATGGTTTTATAAATGCCATCGCAGTATTAATCATCGCGTGTCCTTGTGCATTAGGATTGGCAACGCCTATGTCAGTAATGGTAGGTGTTGGTAAAGGCGCACAATCAGGGGTTTTGATAAAAAATGCAGAAGCTTTAGAAAACATGAATAAGGTTAATGTTTTAATTACAGATAAAACAGGAACAATAACCGAAGGAAAACCATCGGTCGAAAAAATTTATGCGACCAATAACAATGATAACGATTTATTGCAAAGCATAGCTTCATTAAACCAATATAGTGAGCATCCATTAGCACAAGCCGTAGTCAATTATGGCAAAACAAAATCCATTTCATTAATCGAAGTAAAAGATTTTGAAGCCATTGCCGGAAAAGGAGTTACAGGAACAGTAACCAATAAAAAAGTAGCATTAGGTAATAAAAAACTAATGGAACAAGTAAAAGCTAGTATTTCTGACGATATAGAAAACAAAATCATTACCGAACAAAAACTAGGAAAAACCGTTTCATATATTGCAGTAGAAGGTATTGCTGTTGGATTTGTATCCATTACTGATGCCATAAAAACGTCAAGTGCCGCTGCAATAAAAGAACTGATGCAACAAGGAGTTGAAGTAATTATGATGACAGGCGATAATATCAATACAGCCAAAGCTGTTGCAGAAGAATTGAACCTGTCTTCCTATAAAGCAGGATGTTTACCCGAAGACAAATTAAACGAAATCAAAAAATTACAAGCAGAAGGCAAAATTGTGGCCATGGCTGGTGATGGTATCAACGATGCACCGGCATTAGCACAAGCCAATATCGGAATAGCTATGGGAACAGGAACAGATGTCGCAATTGAAAGTGCCAAAATAACTTTAGTCAAAGGCGATTTACAAGGCATTGTAAAAGCCAAGAACTTAAGCCATGCTGTTATGAAAAACATCAAGCAAAATTTATTTTTTGCCTTTTTCTATAACGTATTGGGTGTTCCAATCGCAGCTGGTGTTCTATATCCATTTTTCGGTATATTATTATCCCCAATGATTGCGGCTTTAGCCATGTCATTTAGTTCTGTATCAGTAATTGTAAATGCGTTACGATTACGCACATTAAAACTTTAAAATTATAAAATGAAAAAAACAATCTTAACAGGCTTAATTATTTTGCAATCCTTATTATTATCTGCCCAAGACAAAGTCCAGATAAGAGTTACTTCAGCCAGTCCTGCGGCATCTTTTGAGCAAGAAGTCGGCAGCGGAAAAATAAAAATAACATACAGCAGACCATTAGTAAGAGGTCGTAAAATATTTGGGGAGTTAGTACCTTTTGATAAGCTTTGGCGAACTGGCGCAAGTGATTGTACCGTCATAACCACTTCCGAAGATATTTCTTTTGGTAACAATGTATTAAAAGCAGGAAGCTATTCAATATTCTCAATTCCTTCAATAAATGAGTGGACTATAATTGTTAACTCAGATACTACCTTGCATGGAGAAACGGGCTATGATGAAAAAAAAGATATAATGCGTTTCAAAGTCCCTTTAGAAAAAAGCCCCAATTTTTATGAAACTTTTACTATTGAATTAAATGATATCAATAGCAAAGGCGAAGCATTCCTAAAAATACTTTGGGAAAATACAATGGTTAAAATACCGGTAAAGAGCAAGGAGGACGATACAATAGTGGCATTGATAGATCAACATATAATTAAGGGTAAAACTCAGGATGCCAATTTATTATTTCAGGCAGCTAATTATTATTACAGTACTAATAGAGATTATAAACAAGCAATTATATGGCTTTTGGAAGCAGAAAAAATAAATCCTCAAAATTTCTATTATCCTAATCTAAGACAAAAATTAGCTTCTGAAAACAAAGATTACACTATTGCAATTGAAGCTGCAAAGCGAGCCATTTCAATTGCTGATAAGGAGAAAATGAAAAAAACTATTGATAGTTTGAACAATAAAATTTCAGATTGGGAAATCTTGTTAAAAAAATAATAGTGTAAAATTAAAATAATACAATTACTATAATGGATATACAAAACATTCTTTCAAAAAAACTGTTACCAATCGTAATCTTCGTTTTGGCAACACAAACGCTGTTTTCGCAAAACATAGTTCGTTACGATTTATATGTTCGTGATACCATCGTAAACTATTCTGGAAAAGAAAAAAGAGCAATTGCAGTAAATGGTCAAATTCCTATGCCAACATTAACATTTACAGAAGGTGATATTGCTGAAATTTATGTACATAACGAATTAAAAGAAAGCACTTCATTGCATTGGCACGGACTATTTTTACCTAATAAAGAAGATGGTGTCCCAAACCTTACACAAATGCCAATAGAACCGGGAACTACTCACAAATATTCGTTTCCAATAATTCAAAGCGGAACTCATTGGTACCACAGTCATTCAGGATTACAGGAACAAATTGGTATGTATGGTATGTTCATTATGAACAAAAAACAAAATGACAAAACATTCCGAAAAGGTATAGATGATTTACCAACTGTGCCTATTATTTTAAGTGAATGGACCGATTTAAAACCCGAGAACGTTCACCGAATGTTGCACAATGCAACCGATTGGTTTGCAATTAAAAAAGGAACAACACAAAGTTATGCTGAAGCCATAAAACAAGGTCATTTCAAAACAAAAATAGCCAATGAATGGAAACGAATGAATGCTATGGATGTGAGCGATGTATATTATGATAAGTTTCTGATTAATGGTAAAAATGAAAGTCAGTTATCACAGTTTAAAAGTGGAGATAAAGTTCGTTTGCGTGTGGCAAATGGTGGAGCTTCATCATACTTTTGGTTAACTTATGCTGGAGGAAAAATAACAGTTGTAGCTAGTGATGGTAACGATGTAGAACCTGTTGAAGTAGATAGATTATTGATAGCAGTATCCGAGACTTATGACATTATAGTTACAATTCCTGCAAGTAATACTTCTTATGAATTTTTAGCAACTCCAGAAGACCGCACAAAATCTACTTCATTATACATTGGAAATGGCATCAAACAATTGATTGCTCCGTTGCCAAAATTAAAATATTTTGAGGGAATGAAAATGATGAACGGAATGATGAAAATGAATGGGGATTTAGATGATATGGGAATGAGTATGTCCTTAAATCAAATGGATATGAATGTAGTAATGTACCCAGAAATAACTGGTGCAGTAAGCGCAAAACATAAGGGTACTATGAGCGATATGGAAACGAGTACCGATCATTCCAATCACAATCAAAATCAGTACAATGCCAATGCGTTATCTACAATTACAACACTCAATTATGCCATGTTGAAAGCGACCGATAAAACAACTTTACCCAAAGATGCCCCAGTAAAAGAACTTCGTTTTGAACTAACAGGTAACATGAACCGATATGTTTGGAGTTTAGACAATAAAGTAGTTTCTGAAACAGATAAAATCCTAATAAAAAAAGGAGAAAACATTAGAATTACACTTTACAATGGTTCCATGATGCGTCATCCAATGCACTTACATGGACATGATTTCAGAATATTAAATGGTCAAGAGGAATATGCACCATTAAAAAATGTAATGGACTTAATGCCTATGGAAACCAACATAATTGAATTCAATGCCAATGTTGAAGGAGATTGGTTTTTTCATTGTCATATTTTGTATCACATGATGGCAGGAATGGGAAGAGTATTCACCTATGAAAACCAAACGCCAAATCCGCTAATTCCAAATCCAAAAGTAGCACAAAGAAAATTATTTGCCGAAGACCGAAAATTTCATTTTATGGGAGAAAATGATTTTGCAACAAATGGAAACGACGGAATGGCAATGTTTAGCAACACACGTTGGAGCATCGGTACAGAATGGCGCTTGGGTTATAATGATATACACGGTTACGAAACAGAAACTCATATTGGAAGATACATTGGTAAAATGCAATGGATTATGCCATTTGTTGGTTTCGATTGGAGATACAGAAAAATGGAGAATGGTGAAACAGAAAAAAACCTTTTCGGGCAAGGAAGCACCAAAGACGGACGTTCTGTTTTTAGTGCAGGATTAGAATATACAATGCCAATGCTTATAAAAGCACAAGCCGAAGTTTTTACCGATGGAAATTTCAGATTACAATTTGAAAGAATGGATATTCCAGTTTCTACAAGAATAAGAATGGATTTGATGTGGAATACCGATAAAGAATATATGGCAGGTTTACGATACATTATCAAAAGAAATTTTAGTGTCAGAACACATTACGATAGTGATATGGGGTTAGGTATTGGATTAAGTTTAAATTATTAATACATATAAATATTGTTGTAAAATAAATAAAGTATCTCAATCAGCTGCACAAAAAACGTCTTTAGTCCAAGTATTCTTAACTCATAGCTGCCGTTTGCTTCATTTCATTAATCTCTAAAGTAGTAAAAGACAAAGTAATTTCGTCCAGTGGTAAAAAGGACGTTTTACATTTCAGTTGCCACTCCTTTGCCAACGCTCCAAAAAAAATTACTGGCACAGTTTTTAGAAAAAACACGTACGCTTCGCAACTTGCGCCAGTAATTTTTTTTCCCAAGCTGTGTTACATAATTGAGTATTATAGTTCATCACAAAGCGTTAATATTGTTTTTTTGGTTTTTGCAACGAAGCTATAATATCATTTATGTAAAACAGCCGCTCCTGCCAACGCGCTTGCCAGTGGCTCCAGGACAACATTTTTTGCAGCTCCCATCGCTTCACCCAGCTACAAAAAACACCGTCCTTCGCCACTGTCTTCAACAACGTTCGCTATTTCATCAGAAACTTTACGGTTATAATTGCTTTCAAGAACGTTCACGGTAACTGTTTTTAGCAACTTTACGGTTAAATCGGTAGTATTTGCATTGCTTTTGTAAGTGATGTAAATTGCTTATCAACTCCATTTCTAACATTCACAATTTAGGAATAAGCAATTTACAACACCCACAAAACCAAGAAATAGCCAGTAAGAGTATCTTTTTTTATTGCCAGAAACACAAGATAAATTGTTTTTCCATCGGCTTGATGCCTAGCGTTTTCAGAGGATTATTTACTTTAAAAATAAATCCTAACTTTTTAAGAAATATTGGCATCAAGCCGATAGTAAAATCAATCAGAAACATCTCGTTAAGCAAATAAAAAAAGACACACTTACCTGCGCTACTGCCTCATCGCACTAGGAAAAAGTAGTTGAATTGTTTTTGTAAGTGTAATAAATTGCTTTACAACTTTACTTCTAAAGTTCACAATTCCGATAAAGCAATTTATCACACACACAAAATCAAACCGTAAGAAAGAGTATTAAATTTTAAAGCAGAAAAATAATTGGTATCGATTTAATATTTCTTTTTCCTGCTTTAAAATTCAATACCCTTTCCGAAGAACATCAGTTATCCAATCAACCTTTTTGGGTTCCGTTTTCATCAAGAACATCTCGTTAAAAAGGAAAATAAAAAAATAAATAAAAGAAAGTAAAGGTAAGTTCCGGTTTCAATAAAAAAAAGTTCAAGCCCTACGGGTTTTAGAAAAAATCTCCACCCATAACGTATCGCAACAACATTCACTTCCGATTTCACGCCCACATTTCCGAAGATGTATCGGGTAGTATTTTTTCTAAAAAACTTTTTTTTCTTGAAACCTCCACTTGAAGTACGACTTTCTTTTTTTTCTTTTTTTCTTTTAAAAATTTTATGTGTGGCTTGTGGTAGCAAGGCACATCATCTTAAAACGGAACGTATGATGAATTTTATAATCAAAACCCACAAAGTCGGAACAATTTACACAAAACCCCATTTATTTGTACTTAACAAAGGGATGAACAGCGGGAAGCCACAGAAAACCCCATTTACTAACAGCTTTGTAGTCATTTTTCAAAACGAAGAAGATTGCGAAAGCCTATTTTTTATTGCTTTTAGTTTATGGAAAACTAAATTTTGGCATCAGCATTTAGTAGGTTCGGTTATTCCATTTTTACGCCTTCCAGATTTCAAAAAAGAATTTAGCCCAAAAGCAAGTTTGATGATGGTTGAACACGAAGAACATCAAAAAAATGTTGCAGCTTTAAAACTTTTAGAACAAAAAGAAAAACAATTTCACGAAAATATTAGCCTTATCAGCGATTTACGCAGAGCCATTGTGTACCGTTATTGTAGAAAATAAAAGTACATTTTTTCGATTGTAAGCACCTTATTCACAAGCAAAGTAATACATAAGTGCAATATGATTGCGCCACTTAAATAAAGCGATGAAAAGCAATGCAATTCGCATTATTCCACTACTCTAAACAAAAAAAGCTCCTAAATTAGGAGCTTTCAACGTGGTTTTTAACCAATTTTAAGGGTTAGTTTTCGGTTCTTCTTCCGATTTTACAGCAGTTTGAGAAACCACCGAAATAATACTTCCACCAAGAACCAAGTAACCAGCTACCGAAACCAGTCCAACAGGTAAGGCAATAGGAGAGGCGATAATAATTCCGCCAACAGATGCCAAAGCAATTCCGACAGTGCGAAGAATTTTAAACCATTTTGGAGTTGGTGCCAATGTTCTTTCCACGACACTCATATTTTTATTTTTCATAATCTTGATTTTTTAAAATTGTTAATTCGATATTATTCACTCTTTTTTCTAAATATTCTACTTTCTGGTTTAGTAAATCATTACCACTTTTGAACTCTGTTTTGATGATTAAAGCCATTGTTTTAACTTCAATCAAATCTTTTTCCATACTCTTGAAATCGGTGTGTAATTGCTTGATAAAATAAGCCACAACAGAGAGTAACAATGTGATAAGTGTTCCAAAAAGTACCGTGATGTTATTCATATTTTCCATTTGTGATACTTTTTAAAATTGAAAATTATTTTCAATTGTTATTTTGTTGTTTTCAACTTTTGCCAATGCAACCAATTTTGGATAAATTATTTTGTAAGCTGCAATACTTTGAGAAACTTGATAATTTCCATCTAAAAACTGAAAACCAAAACCACAGAGAGGACAACCGGCAGTTTCTTTTATTGTGTTTCCGGAATGGATATAAACAAAATTGAAATTAGGTAAACCAGTAATCTCAATCATTCCTTCGTGAAGCTTTCCAAAAGCTTTTTTATAATCCACATTTTTTGCTCCGTGAGTATTCAATTTCAATGAAAATATACCTTTTGGTATAGCAGTTTCATACGGAATTTTAACTTCTCTTATTTTATCTTCTAGTAAGTAACATTGAAAAATTCCGTTAATGTATAATTGGCTCAATGTACTTTCTTTGCCTTGTGCAACTCTTATTATTTTAGTTTCCATAATAATGATAGATTGGTTTTAAAACAAAAAATCCCTCGATGCAGTCGAGGGATTTTCTGAAAAGATTACTAAAAAACTTCCTCGATTTTTAAGCAGTTGCCACTTGCAAAAAGATAAAAATTTGCACCAACTTGTTGGTAGAACTCAATTCCGATACTTTGCAATACTGAAGTATTTGCAGTTGGTAGAACTCCACCAGGTAATGTAGCAGTAATTGTAGTTGCAGGAACTGGAGAGTACAAGTCAAGGAAACCACTATAAACCACATCATTAACCTCATTCAAATCAGCATCCATAGGATCATAACTGTTTGTAGTTGCATTGTACTCAAAATCACTTAATACTGAAAGTGCAGTAATTAAACGAAAGTGAGTTGCTCCAGATGGTGCATTAACCAAATTAGCAGGGTTAAAGGCAGGAATTACAAAATCGCCACTTTCTCTATCAAGTGTATGCGCTAATGAAAATGGAGCGTTGAAAATACCATTAAAGGAAGTGTTTTTGTCAAACTCAAAACCTTTCAAGTAATTTTGCTGCGTTGTGATTTCAATTTTTCTGTAACCTCTCGCTTCGGTTTGGTCTTCCAAATTGATTTTTTTCATAATTGAAGTTAAACGCCCAGTAACTTGACTGTCTGACATTTGTTTCATCAATTGAGATAAACCAGTACGAACCGATTTACCAGCTTTAGCGCAAGCGCCAAACTCATTCATATTTTCCCGAGTTCTTTCGAATTCAGGAGCCGTTTTTACTTGGTCACCAGTTGGTCCACCGACCATACCTGCAAAGTAACCTTCTTGTCCTTTAATTTTGAAATGTCGAACATCACCTAGAGTTCCTACATACTTCAAAACGCCTTTTTGTCTTGCCATCTTTTTAAGATTTAAGTTGTTAATAATAAGATTAAAATCATAAGACAAATTTCAATCATTATCTTTGAATATCAATAACCTAAAAACCTGTAAATCAATGCAATACAATGCAAAAGCACCGTACATAGTGGAAACCCATTGGCAAATTGAAGAAGTCCTTGATGGAGATAGCATAATCATTTGCAATCGTTTCACTGGAATGCAAAAAGAAATCCGTCTTTATGGTTTAGATGCACCAGAAGTAAAACTAAATAGGAAGATGAAAGAGGACGAAGAGAAAAGCAGTTTACCAGCCGAATTATTGCTTCAATTTGGTTTGCAATCCTTACACTTCGTTTTGTCGGTTGCACCGCCTAAAACGTTTGTAACAATCATTACGGAACAAGAAAATTATTATGACTACTGGAACAGGCAATTAGGATATATTATTTTGCCTAGTGGAGAATGTTTAAATGATTTGCTTTTGCAGAATGGGTATGCTAAAGCAACCCATAATTATTATTGTGGACGATTAGCAGAGTATCAAGCAATGAACCGCCAAGCGCAGCTTAATCAATTAGGTATTTATAATACAGTAAAAAGTTTTTGATTTGTTGTACTTATGTTGTACTAAAGGAATTTTATTTTTCGTGAGTATCAATAAAATATATACTTAACAGGTGTAATAAGACTAAACGGCTGTTACCAGTAGTACTTAATTATTTTCCGTGTGTTATTTTCAAAACTTTGGAATTTCTTGCGTCAATTATGATTAAAAAAGTTCCACCAAGCATATCTTTCGGTAACGTTCCATTAATTACCCAATAATTTTCTATTAAGTAACTTCCGTATGGTTTTTGACTTTCAATATTATCTTTTCCATAAATGCTAAATAGGATTGGTTCGACAATTTTTATTGCGGTTGAACTGTCTTTAATTATCGCACTTTTATTGTCTATAACATTATGTTGAGATTCTTTTGAAAGTGCTAATTTCAGTTCGCTTTCGGCGTGACTTTTTCCCAATTCAGTTCGGTTATTTTGAGAACAAGCGTTTAATGAAAATGCTAAAAGTATTATTGATAAATATCTCATATTTCCTTCATTGTGCGGTTTGAGTGAGTATTACTGGTAACGTTTGCCGCTTCACGCAGTTGCGAAATGCGGAACTGATTATTTTCTGTTAAAGATAAAAAAATTTGCGGAACGCAAAAGTGAACTTCCCACAAAACTCGCAATTGCTTGAAACGGCTGTTGTGAGTAGTGCATATTTATACGGTTTCAATTCGGTTGCTTTTCAACATTAATAGACTTCCAATTAGAGTAAAAATAATGCCGCTGATAATAAATGAGTATTGATAATCTTTAGAGAATAATGCGCCGAAATAGTTAAAATAGTCACTTATTATTCCACGAAAAAAAATACCCGTTGGAAAAATTAAAAATACAAGTAAGAACACAAAAAATGTATTCAAAAAAGGAGTTTTATTTTTCAAGTTAATTAGAGTAATAATTAATATTCCAATTACGAATGCTCCAAAACTCCAATAAGCTCTGTTGGCTAAAAAATCTCCAAGAGTTGTGAAAGTTGAATTTAAATTTTTCCAGCATTCTGAGTTTACATCATATTTCAGTAAACACATAAATCTTTCTGCGTCAGATGCGATATAGATTTTCTGAATTCCTTCTATAAAAAAGAAAATTGCTAACAATTGAATTAGTATAAGTTTCAAGTTTAATTTTTTCATTTAAGATAGAAGTTTCTTTTTAAGTTGCATTACTCACAACTTGTATATAGGTATGACAAAATCATACAA
>JACCDK010652284.1_pt1 | contig 10505 bp, 10 predicted proteins | sample 7445871 | NCBI WGS metagenome assembly JACCDK01 (sample SAMN15323436, study PRJNA562643) | freshwater metagenome | isolation source: river surface water | place: USA:Blue River Watershed | collected 2017-08-15
CGAAAGAGACATGGCCTCGCCACATTGTTCCGATCCAGTTAAAGAACTTCACACCGGTAGGTACTCCGATAAGGAAGGTCATGAATGAGAAGAACGGCAAGAGAACTTGTCCAGTTGCGAACATATGGTGCGCCCAGACAGCAACAGATAGCGCAGCAATTGCAATGGTTGCAGCGATCAAACCCTTATAACCAAAGATTGGCTTACGGCTAAAGACCGGCAAGATTTCGGTTGCGATACCGAAGAACGGTAGGGCAAGAATATAAACCTCGGGATGTCCAAAGAACCAGAACAAGTGCTGCCAGAGCATTGCACCGCCATTGGCAGGGTCGAAGATATGCGTACCAAAGAGTCGATCTGATTCGAGCGCGAGTAACGCTGCCGCCAATGGCGGGAATGCAAGAAGAATCAAGATTGAAGTCAGAAGAGTGTTCCAGCTAAAGATCGACATACGGAACATCGTCATACCTGGCGCACGCATCGTGAAGATCGTTGTAATGAAGTTAACGCCACCGAGAATTGTTCCTAGTCCAGAGACAGTAAGGCCAATGACCCAGAGGTCGCCACCGATACCTGGTGAATATGTTGAGTTGGCAAGAGGTGCATATGCAGTCCAACCGAATGAGGCAGCACCACCTGGTGTTAAGAAACCACCCACTGTCATCAATGATCCGAAGAAGTAGAGCCAATAAGAAAGCATGTTCAAACGTGGGAATGCAACGTCAGCTGCACCGATTTGCAGCGGCATAATCACATTGGCAAAACCGACAAAGAGCGATGTCGAGAAGAGCAACAGCATAATCGTGCCGTGCATTGTGAAGATCTGGTTGTACTGCTCGTTACTCATAAACTGCATACCTGGTCGAGTGAGCTCTGCGCGCAGGAAGAGCGCCAGGATTCCACCAACTAAGAACCATGCAAATGATGTTGCGAGGTAGAGATAGCCAATTCGCTTGTGGTCGGTTGAAGTGATTGTCTTGACGAATTGAGTTCCCCAAGACTCCTTACGCTCTACGCCCTGTCGTGGCGCATTAACAACGGGAGCTTCAGCAAATGTAGTCATTATGCGCCTACCTTCAATGAGTTGATGTAATTCTGATATTGCTCAGGGGTCACAACCTTGACCTTAAAGATCATTTGGGTGTGGTTTCGTCCGCAGAGAATGTTGCAACGTCCCGGGTATGTACCCAGCTTGTTCGCAGTGAATTGGAGATGATTTGTACGGTCTGGAAGGTTCTGCATCTGAATCATGAATGCTGGAATCCAGAATCCATGGACAACATCGTTAGATGTAATTGTGAAACGAACGCTCTCGCCCTGTGGGAGATAGAGAGTTGGTGGATTTTCTGGAGTACCAGTAACCACCGCTTCCTTTCCGGCTTCTGGATAACCAAATTGCCATGACCATTGAATACCTTCAACGGTGATTTCGTGCTGAGCAGGAGTCTTTGTATCAACAATCTTCGACTCTTTAATTGCAGTGAAGTAGAAGAGCACAGCGACAATTACGAAAGGAATTACGGTGTAGAGAATTTCAACGGGAATGTTGTACTGAGTCTGCTTAGGGAATTCGCCCTTCTTGGCATCGTTCTTACGATGGAATAGCGCTGGCCAAATAATTAAGATGAAGGTGAATACGCCGACAACTGCCGCTGTAATCCATGCTCCTTGCCAGAGCGAGATCGAAATATCGTTCACGCTAGAAACATCTTTGGGATAACCCATACCTGAAACATCTTCGGACTTGAGTGAGCAACCGCTGAGGAAAGCCGTCGCTAGGAATGCTCCAAGGAGGCCGGCCAGGGTGCGCTTTTTAGGTGCAGACATAGCGCTAAGGATAGTGGCGCAGGCGCGTAGGTTGCGCTGTAAGAGGTATCGTTCCTCGGGTGGCTCACCTCACAAATAATTTCACCTCCGAGATGCCGCTCTCCCCTGCCGTTAGAGAGGCGATTTCTGCCGCTCTCGAACAAGGGTGGGCCGACCCCAAGAAGCAGAGCCAGGCGGCTGGAAGGGCGGCTATTCTCGCCGCTAGCGCTAAAGATGAGATAGCAGGCGCCCTCCACACCACAGCCGATCGGCTAGAAATCATTGGCGAACCCGCCTTGCTCCATTTCTTCGCCCTGCAAGGTTTTTCCCACGGAACCTCACCCCTGTATACCTCAACTGTCGATGTGGGAAAGATCCGCGCTATTGCCCGTCAGGGTGGAGATGAAAGTCTTCTCATCGGAGTAGACGATGAGGGCGCTTTGCTCGCCGATCGCCTCAAATTTCCTAAGGGTTCAACTATCTCAATCCAGGCCACTAATGGAGAGACAGGCTCAGTACAGAACCTGAATCTCTGGAGAGGCCATGCATCGAAGGTAGTTGTCGATGCAACGCGCTCGCTTCCTAACCGAGATCTGATCACAGGCTTTGCCGCAACCACCTTTGAGGCATCCTCCTGGAACGGTCCACAAGGAATCGGATTTATTAATATCAATGATTCAAAGTCCTACAACTATCCACTTCCACATATCGCGCCGATACGAGTACCAGGCTCTTATTCACTTCCACTGCTGGTGGGAAGCGCGATCGCACTTACAGAATTCATCAAGTCAATTGAAGAGTTGAAATCACTTCGCCAATCACTTGCGCATTCATTGTTAAAGATTCCCGGAGTCACCGTGCTAGCTCTCGAGAGTGGTTCGGATTCTCGCTATCTTTCAATTCTCGTAGATGATCTATCTTCCGAGGAAGTCCTGCGCACGCTACTTCGGAGAGATCTCGCAATTGATGCTGGTTCTGCTTGTTCTCCTGAAGATCTCACTCCAAGTCATGTCATTGCATCGATGGGCTACCCCACAACTGGGCATCTGAGATTGACAGTGCATCCAACTCACACCGCAGAGGATGTTGATCGGACAGCAGTAACGATTGCTCAGGTACTTGAGGATCTACGCAGCTAAGTGCGCTGCAACCTCATCGGCCGCTTCTTGACCATATGCATCTGCAAATCGAGCAACAAATTCGCTCTTGGTAAATCGATACTCCTGTGTGCCCATTGTCTCAATCACGTAGGTAGCAATCATTGAACCAAGTTGAGCACAACGCTCATGGCTCAAGCCCCACGCAAGACCAGCAACAAAGCCCGATCGGAAAGAATCTCCCACTCCAGTCGGATCAATCTTCGCCTTCTCTTTGGCGCAAGTAACCTTGATAAATTCACCATCAACGCTCTCGACTCGAGCACCCGCAGAGCCCTGAGTGATGACACGGTATTTCACGCGCTGAAGAATCTCGTGATCGCTCCAACCAGTTTTCTGGATAGCCAGAGCTAGTTCGTATTCATTCATGAAAAGATATGTTGCGCCTTCAATTAACTTGCGGATCTCTTCACCCGACATACGGGCCATCTGCTGCGATGGATCTGCAGCAACCGGGATTCCATTTGCCAGGGCAACCTCTGTATGTCGCAGCATCGCCTCTGGATCATCGGGCGAAATAACGATGAGATCAAAGCGACCTGTCTTATCCATAATTGGCTGAAGTTCGATATTGCGCGCTTCAGACATCGCGCCGGGAAAGAATGAGGCGATTTGATTGAGCTCGGTATCGGTTGTTACGGTGAAGTGAGCGGTGTACTGCTCTTGCGAGATCAGAACATGAGAGGTGTCAACGCCATGGCGAGTGAGCCATGCATCGTAATCAGCCCAATCTTTTCCCACTGCCGCGATCAACACAGGATTGAGGCCTAGATTGGCCATACCGAATGCGATATTTGCCGCACACCCACCGCGACGGACTTCGAGCCCATCAACTAGGAAAGAGAGTGACACTTTCTCAAGTGAACCAGCGACAAGTGAGTCGGTGAACTTTCCGGGGAAAGTCATCAAGTGATCTAGACCTACTGAACCTGCCACACCAATTCTCATGGGTGGATTTAACTACACAGTTGGAAGTTATTAGTTAAATGAATCGCCACATGCACAAGAACCTTGCGCCTGTGGGTTATCAATCGTGAAGCCCTGCTTTTCGATTGTGTCTACGAAATCAACAGTTGCGCCCATGAGATATGGATCAGACATCTTGTCTACAACAACTTTCACTGAACCAAATTCACGAGTGATGTCGCCCTCTTGATTGCGATCATCGAAGTAGAGCTGATAACGAAGACCTGAGCACCCACCTGGCTGCACTGCTACACGGAGATAGAGGTCGTCGCGACCTTCTTGGGCAAGCAGTGATGCAACCTTCGCAGACGCTGCATCTGTCAATGAGATACCTGTTGTGAGGGTAATTGGCTGGCTTGTCTCTGTTGTCATGTGCCAAAGAATACCCGCGTCGGGTTGCCGTTGCGACTTCAAACCGACGAGAATAAGGACATGTCTTCGAACACACTCCAGGCGCTTCTCCTTCTAGGTCAGGGAGCCGATCTGGCTTCTGAGCGCGGTGTCTCTTGTACCGGAGACCTGCCCGATGCAAGCGATCCAGATCTGGTGGCTCGAGCGGTTGCGGCAAAAGCGGCGCTTGGTTCACGGGCATTAATCCTCGGTCATCACTACCAGCGAGATGAAGTAATCGCTTTCGCTGATATCACGGGCGACTCATTTAAATTGGCGCAAGCTGCAGCAGCACAATCAACTGCAGAGTTCATCATCTTCTGTGGTGTGCACTTTATGGCTGAGAGCGCCGATATTTTGACTGGCGCGCATCAGAAGGTAGTACTCCCCGACCTTGCCGCTGGCTGTTCAATGGCAGATATGGCAACTGCATCACAAGTCCAAAAATGTTGGGACGACTTGGCGAAATTGGGACTTGATAAAGTGACTGTCCCGGTCACATATATGAATTCATCGGCGGCAATCAAGAGCTTCACTGGTGAGCACGGTGGAACAATCTGCACTTCATCTAATGCTGAAAAGACTCTGCGTTGGGCTTTTGAGAAAGCAGAGAAGGTCCTCTTCCTTCCAGATCAACATCTTGGTCGAAATACCGCTGTCAATGATCTGGGGCTTTCACTTGAGGATTGTGTTGTATGGAATCCCTGGAAACCACAGGGCGGACTGAGCGAAGAAGAGATTCGCAACGCAAAGATGATTCTCTGGCGTGGGCATTGTTCGGTACATGGACGCTTTACTGCAGAATCAATTGCTGAGTTCCGCCAACGGATTCCTGAAGTGAAAGTAATAGTTCATCCTGAGTGTCAGCATGAAGTCGTCACTGCTGCCGATGTAGTCGGAAGTACCGAGAAGATCATTAAGACAGTCTCAGAATCTGCGCCTGGCAGCCAATGGGCAGTTGGCACCGAACTCAATCTCGTCTCTCGTCTTGCTGCAGAAAATCCCGATAAAAAGGTCTACTTCCTTGATCGCACTGTCTGCTACTGCTCAACTATGAACCGAATCGACCTCCCCCACCTGGTCTGGGCGCTTGAATCACTTGTAGCTGGAAAGATTGTGAATCAAATTTCTGTCGATCCTGAGACGGCGCGTTACTCAAAGTTGGCGCTGGAGCAAATGCTCGCCTTATAGTTCCCGCTATGACTCAATCAGATCAGCAGCCTGCCAAGAAAGGTCGCCCAACGCCAAAGCGTTCTGAGGCAACTAAGAAGCGTCAATCACTTGCTCCCATCAAGGGCAAAGTCGATAAGAAGCGCGCTCGGGAAGAGCAGAAAGCAGCTCGTATCGCTGCTCGTGCTGCATACATGCGTGGAGATGAAAACGCCCTCCCACTACGTGATCGTGGACCAGTAAAGAAGTTTGTTCGCGATTACATCGATTCCCGTCGATCAGTCGGTGAATATTTTCTTCCGATTATCTTTGTAGTGCTTCTGCTGACAATGATTCCTACAAAGACAACAACTAACGCTGAGGGATTGCCACAAGTTCCAATGACTCAGGTGATTTCAATTGGAATCATGTACACAGTGCTCTTGATCTCAATCCTTGATGGATTGCGCCTACGCCGCAAGATTCGCAAGTTAGTTGAAGCTAGATTCCCAGGAGCGGCGACGAAGGGTCTCGGAATGTACGGATGGCTCCGATCAACTCAGATGCGCCGCATGCGCGCACCAAAGCCTCAGGTTAAAGCGGGCGATAAAGTCTAAAGATTAGGCTCGTGGATTTGGGCTTTCAGTCTTTGCCGGATCCATCTCGGGAAGATTGCCCAGAGCACTGTCGATTGCCTTCAATTGTTCTGCACTGAGCTTTACCCCTGAAGCCTTAACGTTCTCTTTAATCTGCTTTGGCTTGGTTGCACCGATAATTGCTGAAGAAACATTTGAGTTAGCAAGCACCCAAGCGAGTGAGAGCTGCCCGATAGTGAGACCAGCTTCATCGGCGATTGGCTTTAAGCGCTGGACTGCTTCGAGAACCTCATCTCGCATCCAACGAGAGATGAAGCCCGCTCCACTCTTCTTATCGGTTGCACGTGAGCCGGTCGGTGGCTTTGCACCCGGCAAATACTTTCCAGTCAGAATTCCCTGCGCCAAAGGCGACCAGACAATCTGCCCGATTCCTTCTTTACGAGAAAGTGGAACAACCTCACTCTCAATGACTCGCCAAAGCGCAGAATACTGAGGCTGGCTCGATACAAATCGGTTGTAGCCGCGAGCATCTTGAATCTTCAGCGCTTCTTTAATCTGTTGCGCATTCCATTCAGAGAAACCGATGTAACTCACCTTGCCCTGGCGAATCAGGTCATCAAAAGCGCTAAGGGTTTCTTCCAAAGGAGTTTCGAAGTCAAAGCGATGGGCCTGATAAAGATCGATGTGATCTGTCTGCAATCTCTTGAGCGATGCATGACAGGATTCCATGATGTGCTTTCTTGAAAGTCCTCGATCATTCTTACCAGTGCCAGTAGGCCAGTAAACCTTCGTAAAGAGTTCATAAGATTCTCTTCGGACACCTTTGAGTGCACGTCCTAGTACAACCTCTGCCTTAGTGCCGGCATAGACATCTGCGGTATCAAAGGTCGTGATGCCTTGATTGAGCGCCTCTTTTACGCATTTGATTGCCGCCTCAGCCTCTACCTGAGAGCCGTGGGTAATCCAGTTTCCGTAGGCAATCTCTGAGACGTACATTCCGGTCGATCCAAGGCGGCGATATTCCATGTAGCCATCGTATTAGGTGGGTTGGTCATTGCCAATGGATAGCGCATATGGTTCTCTTCGCATACAACTTCATATTCACTAGATACATCAGGGGAAGTTCGGTGAAATTCCGACGCTGACCCGCAACCGTAAGAGTGTTCTCACTTAAGTCGGATTACCTGGTTTATCTATTAGACAAACACCCGCCGAGGTTTGCGGGGCGTAGTCGTAACGGTTAACACCTTTGCTTGCTACCCCTGTGAGACTCTTATTCATTGGAGCTCCAGAATGAAAAAACTCACTATCACTGCTGCACTTATTGCAGCGCTCTTCTCACAATCCCTTATCCCATCCGCACAGGCCGCATCAAAGGGCTGGCGCTATTGGGGTTACTACCAAGCTGCGGCAAAGAGCACTACTTGGAAAGCAGCAATGACCGGACCAACAGTCGATATCGCAGATGGCTCTGTTGAAGGATGGATATTCACCTTTAGTGGCGATGATGTCCCATCAACTCCCCCATCAGTAAAGCCCTCTTTCTCAACAATCTGTGGAAAGACCAAGGCAGTAAAAGGACTCAAGCGCGTTGGACTCGTTATTGATTTCGGTTCACAGGCCTATGCGCCAAAGGGCGAGAAGGTAAAGAAGACGATCGTTCGTTGTGTACTCACCGCAAAAGAGTCACAAGGCCTCGATGTCTTAGCTCAGGAGATCAATGTTCGCCAAGCTGATTCAGGGCTAATCTGTGGCTTCAATGGATATCCAGCACGTGAATGTGGAGTAGAAATCTCAACGCCAGCATCCATGTTGAAGAAGTAAAGATCTCTTTCACAGTGAAGCCATTCCATCCACTTACCTTCTGGGCGCTCTTCAGCTCACTGACGGTAGGCGTCATTGCCGCCGATAGCGCACTCGTTGCGATCGCTGCTGTGGGTGGAGCGGCTCTCATTGTGAAGTTCTATAAGCAAGACGGACCTTGGCGAATGAGTTTTCAGTGGTCTCTTATTGCCGGGGCGATCTTGCTCTTGATTCGAGCGCTCACGGGGATATTAATTGGTGTTCCGAGAATCGGAGAAGTGCTCTTTACAATTCCGCGGATCACTTTGCCGAGTTGGCTACCTGGAATTCGAATTGGCGGCGATGTTACTTGGGAGCGCCTCTCATCATCGCTTCACGAAGGTTTAATCATCGCCACGGTAATCGCTCTCTTTGGCGCTGCTAACTCGGTAACGAGTCCCCACAAGCTTCTTCGCATTCTTCCTTCGAGAATCTATCAATTGGGTGTCACTCTAACGATTGCCACATCTGTCTTTCCGCAGTTAATTTCAAGTATTTCAAGAATTCGACAGGCCCAGTACTTGCGCAGTGGTGCCAAGCCAAGTATCGGCCGCATTGCAATCCCGCTCTTGGAAGAAAGTTTGGCGCGCGCTGTCTATCTCGCCGAAGCTATGGAGGCACGGGGTTTCGGACAATCTAAGCTTCAGAGTAGATACCGCCCAATTCACTATGCACCACGAGATTTATTCTGGATTTCTTTCGGTCTTCTCACCGCTACTGCGATGGTGACGATGTGATTACCTTCTCTCGAGTTTCGCTTATCTATCCTCACTCAACAACGACGGTGATCGAAGATCTTTCCTTTGAAATAACCGAGGGCGAGATGGTTCTAGTGATGGGACATACAGGTTCCGGAAAATCATCTCTATTGCGTTTAATTAATGGGCTAGTTCCACATCACACGGGCGGAATTCTCGGTGGTGAGATTATTGTTGATGGAAAATCAACGAGAACAACAAAACCTGGCGAGCTTGCCGGAATTGTTGGAATCGTCGGACAGAACCCGCTCTCATCATTTGTAACAGATACCGTTGAAGATGAGCTCGCATTCGGAATGGAGTCACTCAATTACCCACCCGAAGTGATGCGAAAGAGAGTGGAGGAAGCGCTTGATCAAGTCGGTCTTGCTCCATTGCGTTCTCGCAATATCGCCACCCTGAGCGGCGGTGAGCAGCAGCGACTTGCTATCGCGACCGCCCTTGTCATGCATCCAAAGGTTCTGGTTCTTGATGAACCAACCAGTGCGCTCGATCCAATCGCATCCGAAGAGGTGTTGGCAATCCTTCACCGACTTGTTCATGATTTGAGCGTGACCGTGGTTCTTGCAGAACATCGACTCGAGCGAGTAATTGGATATGTTGATCGGATTCTCTTAATCGAAGGCGACGGCGCAACATCGATTGGAGAGCCAGCAGAAGTTCTCCTCAAGACCGATCTCGTCCCACCGATCGTTCGCCTATCTCGAGCACTTGCCCTTGATGTCATTGGAACTAGTACTCGAGAGGTACGAAAATACAGCGAAGAGATTCGCCTGAGCGCGCCAGATGTGATGCGCCCAGGTTTTGAACCGGGTGATGTAGTCCTAGAGCTTTCAGAGATCTTTGCCGGTTATGGCGAGAAAAACGCACTCAATGGCGTTTCCCTCCAATTGCATCAGGGCGAGATTACGGCGCTGATGGGGCGCAACGGTGCCGGAAAGAGCTCATTGATTAAAGCTGCTGTTGGACTTCTTGACCTTACATCTGGTGCCATTGCTTTTGGCAGTAACTTCTCCAAGAGAGATATCTCCGAAATTTCACAACGCGAGCGGTCTCAATTGATCGGCTACATTCCGCAAGAGCCTGGTGATCTGCTCTATCTCTCGACCGTTGGCGAAGAATGCGAAAGATCTGATCGAGATCACGGACTTGTCGTCGGAACAACTCTCACTGCACTTCACCAGATGCTCCCCACTATCTCCCCCCAATCTCATCCGCGCGATCTCTCTGAAGGTGAGCGACTTTCACTTGTGCTTGCCATTGTGCTCGCCGGTTCTCCAGTCTTACTGATTCTCGATGAACCAACGAGAGGTCTTGATTATGAGGCGAAGAGCCGCTTGATGGCGCTCTTACATCATCGCGCTCGTGAGGATGGCACCTGCATTTTGATGGCAACTCATGATGTAGAGATCGTTGCCGAAGTTGCGGATCGAACTATCTTCCTCGCCGATGGCGAGAAAGTTGCGGATGGGACAACGCTCGAAGTTCTCTTGGCATCACCAGCATTTGCACCTCAAGTTGCAAAGGTTATGTCACCTCGTCCATGGCTCACAGTGGGAGATGTCTTAAGAGCACAGAGTGGTTCGCAATGAAATCCCTTCGCTCAGCATTAATCTTTTTGCTCGTTCCAGCGACCCTGGTCGGTTTTATCTGGCCATTCCTGGTCAGCACTCAAGCAAGTGCCAATAAAGCAGAGTGGTTCTTCTTGTTATCAACGACAATTTCAATTGCTCTCATCATCTCTCTAGTTGCAACAGATGATCTTGGTTCAAAGAATGTCGCCTTCTTGGGAATCTTGAGCGCCCTGGTTGCAGCGCTCCGTCCTTTAGGTATCGGGGCAA
>JACCDK011668314.1_pt1 | contig 10501 bp, 7 predicted proteins | sample 7445871 | NCBI WGS metagenome assembly JACCDK01 (sample SAMN15323436, study PRJNA562643) | freshwater metagenome | isolation source: river surface water | place: USA:Blue River Watershed | collected 2017-08-15
AAGAGTGGACTTACCTGCACCGGTTGTTCCAACCAAGGCAATTGTTTGCCCAGCAGGAATATCCATGTCGAATTTAGGAAGAACTACTTTGCCGTTTGAATAGGCAAACTGAATAGCGTTGAAGTTGATGTGACCCTTACGTTCTGCAAGAGGTGTTGGTTCTAAAGCCTCAGGCACTGAAGGCTCTTCTTCTAGAACACCTGAAATCTTTTCAAGAGCTGAGTTTGCTGACTGATATGAGTTGTAGAACATGGCTAGGTTTTCCATAGGCTCATAGAAGCTACGAGCATACAAAATACAAGAGATTAGAACTCCGATACCCAGATCGCCTTCCATGACTCTAAAGCCACCCCAAAGCAACACGAAGGCAACCGTGATGTTACCAATCATGATTAGACCTGGATCATAGATACCAAAGAGTTGAATAACCTTAGCGTTCACAGAACGGTAATCCTCAACTAAGCCCTTATAGGTATCTTCGTTTCTCTTTTCCTTACGGAAAGCCTTAACCGCACGGATACCGGTCATTGACTCAACGAAGTGAACAATCAGTTTTGCTGAAGCAACTCGAGTCTTGCGGTAGCTAATTCTGGTGTTCTTCTGGAACCATCTGGTTAGGAAGAACAACGGGATAAAGCTAACCAACATAATCAAGAATGATGTTGCATCGAGAGTTACCAACGCGATTGCGGTAAAGAGCATGAACAGGATTCCAGAGATCATCTCGCTACCACCGGAGTCAAGTAGTTCCTTGATGGAATCTAGGTCGCTGGTTTGACGAGCAATAACTCGACCAGAGGTATACGTCTCATGGAACTCAACAGACAGACGCTGCGTATGACGGAACAACCGCTTACGAAGACCAAACATGATGTCTTGGCTCACCTTTGCTGCAAATCTCAAGAAGTAGGCAATAGTGAAACCAGCTAGAACTGCTGTTGTTACATAACCACCGACTGTCCAGTACAGAAGAGTTAGATCGCCTTCTTGAGCGGCTGGTAAAGCGTGGTCAACTGAGGCAGCAATTAGCCAAGGACCTGAAACTCGTAGAGCCTGGCTAGTGATAACTAGAGCAAGAGATACAAACAGTCTGTTCTTGACAGGCTTAATGATTTCTCCGAGTAGCTTCAAGCTACGCTGGCGAACTCGAGCCTGCTCTTCTTTGCTTAGTTCAATCTTTTCTTCGTTCTTCACACCCTGCATGCTCATTATTTGTTCACCTCAATCATCTTTCCGGCAGCATCAAGGCTGCTGATGACGTATCGGTAGTGCTCATTAGAAGCAATGAGATCGCTGTGTTTACCGAAGGCAGTGATCTTGCCGTCTTGCAGAAGAGCAACCTTGTCAGCTAGCTGAACAGTTGAAGGGCGGTGAGCCACAATCAGAGCAGTAGTTGCCTTCAACACAGTTCTAAGTGCATCCTCAACCATAGCTTCGGTATCAACATCAAGGGCTGATAGTGGGTCATCTAGGACTAGAACCGCAGGCTTTGCTGCTACTGCTCTAGCCAGGGCAATACGCTGTCTTTGACCACCTGAAAGTGAAAGACCTTCTTCACCAATCTTGGTATCCAAACCATCAGGTAGGTCATAAACGAATCCTGCCTGAGCAATCTCTAGAGCCTGAGCTAATTCTTCTTCGGTGCTCTCAGGTCTACCTAGCAATACGTTGTTGCGAATGGTGTCGCTGAACAGAGTGGAGTCTTCGAAAGCCATGGCGATGTGAGCTCGTAGTTCTTCTCTACTTAGATCTCTAACATCAACACCGTCTAGCTTCACTGAACCACCGGTTACTTCATAGAGTCTTGTGGCAAGAGCGGTTAGTGAAGTCTTACCAGAACCTGTGATACCAATTAGAGCTACTGACTCCCCTGGTTCAATCTCTAGGTTCACTCCATCAATAAGGTCTCTTTGTTCAGCTGGAGCATCTGCATATCTAAAGTGAACATCTTCAAACACAAGACGGCCCTTAGGCTCTGTGATGGTCTTTGGATTCTCAGGATCAGAAATGTCCACTTTGGTATCAATAACTTCAAAGAAACGCTCAACAGCAGATCTAGCATCAATGGTCATTGACAGTAGGAAACCTAATGAGTCGATTGGCCAGTGCAGAATTCGAGTTGTAAGAATGAATGAAAGCAAGACACCAATAGTCATGTTTCCTTCAACAATCTGCCAGATACCAAGCGGCAGATAAATACCTGTAGCAAGAGCTGGGATTGTTGAGAAGTAGAACCAAAGGTTGGCAACCATCTTGGCTTTATTTAATTCTGTGCCTCTAAGTTTGAGAGCATCTCTAGCAAACTTCTCAGTCATAAATGATCCACGACCGAAAGACTTGATAACTCGAATACCGTGAACGCTCTCCTCGACTGAGGTAGCAAGATCTCCAGCTTGGTCTTGACTCAAACGAGCAGTTGCGTGGTAGTCCTTCTCAAATCTGAAGCCTAGAACCCATAGCGGGGACATGATGACGAAGAATACTGTTGCCAAGATCCAGTTGTATGAGAAAAGAAGTGTGAAACCAACAACGATGGTGAATAGGTTAGCCACCAATAGCACTAGACCGAAAGAGAGCCAACGTCTAATCATGCTCAGATCGCTTGAAGCACGAGACAGCAGCTGACCGCTAGGCCACTTGTCGTGGAAAGCAACTTCTAGATCTTGAAGTTTTGCGTAAAGGGTTCTTCTAAGCCCAGCTTCAACATGTGTTCCAGGGGTCAGTACCAACCATCTGCGAAGTAGCACCATGACTGCTTCGAGAAGACCCATGCCTAGAACGGCAAAGACGGCAAAAAGCAGGGTTTCAAAATTGGTGTTGTTTTCTAGGGTGTCGAACAAGCTCTTCAGGTAGCCCGGAATTGCTAGGGCGAACATGTGGCCCGAGATAGCTGCGAGTGTGCCCAAAACAACCCTCGGCAACGCCTTCTTGGCGTAAGGGAAGATTCGGAGCAAAGTCCGAACGGTGCCTAATTTCTTCGTTTCCAAAAACTACCTAAATCTGTAAGTGGGCTTTCACCAGAGGTAAGTTGAGGTCTTACCAAAGCCTTTCAGTCTATCTAAAGTTGTAGGCTATACATTGAAATATACCTTCTCAACACCCTCATTCAGCCCTCAAGGAGCAAATGCATCATGGCCCGCCACGGTAAAGTCTCAGTAATTGGTTCAGGTTTCTACGGAACCACAACAGCCCAGCGTCTAGCTGAATATGACATCTTCGACACCGTTGTCCTAACCGACATCTTGGAAGGCAAGCCAGAGGGTATTGCCCTAGACATCAACCAGTCTCGCTCTATCGAGGGCTTTGAGACCAAGGTTGTTGGAGCTAGCACCCAGGCCGATGGAACAGGCTATGAGGCAATCGCAGATAGCGACATCGTCATCATCACAGCAGGTCTTCCACGTAAGCCAGGCATGAGCCGTATGGATCTTCTAGAGGTCAACGCAGGCATCGTTGGCGGAGTAGCTAAGAACATCGCCAAGTATGCTCCAAATGCTGTAATTCTTGTAGTTTCAAACCCACTTGACGAGATGACTGCCCTTGCTCAGAAGGCATCTGGATTCCCTAAGGAACGAGTAATCGGTCAGGCTGGAATTCTGGACACCGCTCGTTTCACTAACTTCGTAGCAGAAGCTACCGGAGCAAACATTGCAGATGTGAAGACTCTAACTCTTGGCTCTCACGGTGAGACCATGGTTCCAGTTCCTTCAGTTTCAACAGTCAACGGCAAGTCAATCATCGAAGTTCTCGGTGCTGACAAGGTTGCTGAACTAGTTGATAAGACTCGTAATGGTGGAGCAGAGATTGTTGCTCTTCTGAAGACTGGTTCTGCTTACTACGCACCAAGTGCAGCTGTTGCTCGTATGGCAAAGGCTGTTCACGAAGACAGCGGAATGGTATTCCCTGTTTGTGCATGGGTTGATGGTGAATTTGGTATCTCAGGTGTTTACCTAGGTGTTGAAGCAAAACTAGGCAAGGGTGGAATCAAGCAGATCGTTGAAACACCACTTGATGCTGAAGAGCTTGAAGCGCTGAAGGTTGCTGCTGAAGCTGTTAGAGCTAAGCAGGCAGACGTAGCTAACCTCTAGTGAGAGAAGTGACGCTCACCAGTGAAGAACATGGTGAGCTTAGCTTCCTTTGCTGCAGCAATAATTTCTTCATCACGAACTGATCCGCCAGGTTGAACAACAGCCTTAACTCCTGCATCAATCAGAATCTGTAATCCATCTGCGAATGGGAAGAATGCGTCGCTGGCTGCAACAGAACCTTGAACTCGAAGATCTCCTCTTGAGACTGCTAACTTGCAAGAGTCAACTCTGTTAACTTGGCCCATACCAATACCAATTGATGAACCTTCTTTAGCCAGAAGAATTCCATTTGACTTCACGGCACGAACTGCACGCCATGCAAACACTAGATCTGCCATGGTCTTCTCATCTGGTTTAGCTCCGCTGACAAGCTTCCAGTCGTTAGTGGAGAAGTTTAGGAAAGTGTCTTGTTCTTGAACTAAGAAACCACCGGAGATGTATCTAATCTCATGTGATTCACGGCTGTAGTTCTTAGGTAGTTCTAAGATTCTCAAGTTCTTCTTACGTTCGATCAGAAGTCGTAGCGCTTCTAGCTCATAGCCTGGAGCAATTAGCACCTCTGTGAAGATGTCAATCAAGTTCAAAGCCATCCCCATAGTCACTGTTCTGTTGGCAGCAACTACCCCTCCGTAGGCACTAACAGAGTCACATAGGAACGCTGCTGAGTGAGCTGCAGCAATTGGATCTGTTGCATCTTTAGGTGCTACGGCAATACCGCAAGGGTTAGCGTGCTTGATGATAGCCACCGCTGGTTCATCAAAGTCATAGGCAGTTCTAACGGCAGCATCTGCATCAACGTAGTTGTTGTATGACATTTCTTTGCCGTTGTGAAGCTTCGCCTGGGCAATACCTGACACAGCCATAGGGCTGGTGTTTCTGTAGATAGCTCCAGCCTGGTGAGCGTTCTCGCCATATCTAAGAACACTCAAAAGCTCGGCATCTACTTCAATGTGCTGAGGGAACCCTGGGTTCTTTAGCGCTGTGGCCTTTGGCTGGTTCGATAGCGCTGCAGCCTCAACTTCATCAGCAAACCAGCTGGCAACAGCACTGTCATAGCGAGATGTGTGACCAAAAGCTAAGGCTGCCAATTCTTTTCTTTCAGCGAGCAATGTGCCACCTTCAGCAACAGCCTTGATGATGCTTTCATACTTGCTTGGATCAACTACGATGGCAACGTTTGCGTAGTTCTTAGCCGCTGCTCTAACCATTGCTGGCCCACCAATGTCGATCTGCTCAACAACAGCATCACCCTTAGCTCCAGATGCAACAGTGCTGACAAATGGGTATAGGTTCACAACCACTAATTCAAAAGGTTCGATCTCTAGATTGCGGAGTTGCTCCTCGTGATTCACTAGACGCAAGTCTGCAAGTAGTCCTCCGTGAATCTTTGGGTGAAGAGTCTTCACGCGACCATCGAGTGCTTCAGCAAAACCAGTTACTTCAACAACTTCAGTAACTTCAATACCAGCATTTCTAATCGAATTTGCTGTTGAGCCAGTAGAGACAATAGACACTCCAGCTTCAGATAGAGCTGTCGCTAACTCGATAAGGCCAGTCTTGTCACTGACAGAGATGAGGGCTCTTCTGACTGCAACTCTGTCACGATGACGGTAGTCCGCAGGTGTGTATTCATTTTGTGCTGACAATGAGATCCCTAACTCTAAAGTTTTGCTGTTGATTTTAGATTTTGTGCGAGTTGTTCAATAGTTGATGCAAGTAGTTCATGCTCAACCAACTTGATTCGCTCATGGATAATGGCCTCATTGTCATTCGGTTGAATCAAGACTTCACTTTGAATAATGATCTCCCCTGTGTCAACACCTTCGTCAACATAGTGAATGGTCACACCGGTCTTAGTTGCCCCTGCAGCGAGAGCATCTCTAACTGCGTGTGCTCCTTTGAATTCAGGTAGCAAGCTTGGGTGGATGTTAATTAGCTTGCCTTTGAGTGCAGATACAAAGTTTGCTGGAAGCACCTTCATGAATCCAGCCAAGACAACTAGATCTGGTTGATGGTGCTGAACATTGGCTAGAAGAGTCTCGGCCCATAGCTCTCTCGATGCGAATCTCTCTGGGTTCACAACAAAGGTGTCTACTTCGTACAGCTCAGCATGCTCTAACCCCGGAGCATTCTTGTCAGATCCAACTGCAACAATCTTGGCTGGGTAAAGAGGATTTTCACTCTTTTTTAGCAAGGAGAGGAGGTTTGATCCGCTGCCTGAGATGAGAACAACGACAGATATCATTTTCTAACTTTACCGCCCGATATTCTCTTGATTAGTTCTGTGTCAGCACCATCTGGTCGAGCACTGAAGAACGCAGCCAAGACAGAGGCGATGCTAACTTCAGCAAATGTAATACCAGCGACTAGCCAAGGATTGCTGCCAACCAGGCTCATCCTGCCTGGCCCTAGCGAACCGCTTGCTAGTTCCACCAGAATCCACATCTCCACTGCTGCTACCAAACCGATAGATAGTCCCAGAGAAATAGCTGCTGTGGTAGCTGACGCGTAGTTGAATCTAAGGTCAGCGGTATGTGATTTCACAAGAAGAGTTGCAAAGAATGCAGCCAGTAGTGGAACCAGAACAAACAGAATGCCGAGGCTGCTGCTTGAAACAGGAAGAGCGGCCAACATTGGAATAGCAGGTAGCGGGCCTAGTTCTGTGACCAGTGGGCTTACTTGAGATCCTTGACCAACAGAGAAACCAACTCCAGTTAGCCATGCGTTTCCAAAAGCAATCAGGTTTGGCATGAGAGCCAACTGTCCGGTGCTCACGGTGAATGTTCCAAGGAAACTAAGTTGTAGAGACTGATAGAGCTTGATAATTTCAATCCAGTTGACTGCCAATAAAACCGAAATGATGATCGCGCTAACCGCACTCATTGCAGCAACTACACCTGTGCCAGCGCGTAAAGCTGGACCAATGAGTGGCTTCACAGCCCACGGCAATTTATCGGCAGCACCTATGAAGAAATTTCTAACGCGTTCTCTGAGCTCTGATGGTTCAGAGTCCTCGTAGAGAATCGGTTCAGCAACTAGTGAGCCTGTTATGAGTATGACTACAAATAGAACAGTTGGGATAAACACGCCTTGCCACTGAACTACGAAGATCGCTTTAGTGACTGCAGATGTGACAATCAAAACTGAAACTAGAAGGTAAGAAAGAATTGCTCCGAGCCAACCAAAAGCTAAATGCTTTTCGCCACTTAGCTTCCTGCCTGATCGAAACGCTGCCCTACCAATAAGTAATGAGAACCCTAGAGGGATAAGGTCATAAACAAATGCTGGAACTTTTAGTCCTGCAACTTTGCCTTCGGCAAACAAGATAGGAACACCGTGAGCACTCAACCAAGTTCTTGAAGAGTCCTGCAAAACAGTTTGGAAAGATGCACCTTGGGTTTGCTCAATGAGCCAAGTTGTAATGTTTAGGGCAAAGATGCTGAAGAAGCCAATAGCAACAACAAATGCTGCTCCCAGTGCTCCTCTAGCAAATGCCTTTATACGCATGAGCTACAGGCTTGCGATAACACCGCGCATTAGGGCTGCAGTCTCGCTTGGAGTCTTGCCTACCTTCACACCGACTTTTTCGAATGCTTCTTTCTTAGCCTGAGCAGTTCCAGCAGATCCCGAAACAATAGCTCCCGCGTGACCCATGGTCTTACCTTCTGGAGCAGTGAAACCTGCAACGTAGGCAACTACAGGCTTAGTGACGTTGTCCTTGATGTATGCAGCAGCTTTCTCCTCGCTGTCACCACCAATTTCACCGATAAGCACGATTGCTTTAGTTTCTGGGTCTGCCTCAAAAGCAGCAAGAGCATCAATGTGTGTAGTTCCGATAACTGGGTCTCCACCAATACCAATAGCGGTTGAGATACCAATGTCACGAAGCTCGAACATCATTTGATAGGTCAAGGTACCCGACTTGCTCACAAGACCGATAGGGCCAGGACCTGAGATGTCTGAAGGCGTAATACCAGCATTAGATTTTCCTGGACTGATGATTCCAGGACAGTTAGGGCCAATGATTCTGGTCTTGTTTCCCTTTGAAACGCTGTATGCCCAGAAGCTAGCTGAGTCGTGAACTGGGATACCCTCAGTGATCACTACTGCGAGTTCAATAGCAGCATCAATGGCTTCCATCACTGCTGACTTAGCGAAAGCTGGTGGAACAAAGATGACAGAAACGTTTGCTCCGGTTGCAGCCATTACATCAGCTACTGATCCGAATACTGGAAGGTCAGTGCCATCGACGGTTACTGTTTCACCGGCTTTACGAGGGTTCACACCACCAACAATGTTTGAACCGCCCTTGAGCATTCTCTGAGTGTGCTTCATACCTTCAGAGCCAGTCATACCCTGAACGATGATCTTGCTGTTCTTATCTAGAAAAATAGACATTACTTAAATCTCTCTTTAGCGGTTAGCGAGTTCAGCAGCTTTATCAGCAGCTTCATCCATAGTGTCAACAACAGTTACCAGTGGGTGATTTGCATCAGCCAAAATCTTTCGACCTTCAACTACGTTGTTGCCATCCAGGCGAACAACTAGTGGCTTGGTTGCAGAAGAACCGAGAGTAGCAAGAGCTCCAACAATTCCATTTGCAACAGCGTCACAGGCAGTGATTCCACCGAAGACGTTTACGAACACGCTCTTCACCTGAGGGTCACCGAGGATTACGTCTAGACCTGCAGCCATGACTTCAGCTGAAGCTCCACCACCGATGTCTAGGAAGTTAGCTGGCTTCACACCACCGTGTCTCTCACCTGCGTAAGCAACAACATCAAGTGTTGACATAACAAGTCCTGCACCGTTACCGATGATTCCAACTTCACCGTCAAGCTTGACGTAGTTCAAATCTGCTTCTTTAGCTTTAGCCTCTAGAGGATCAAGCTGATCGCGTTCCATCTCTTCTCTTTGGTGACGGAACTCTGCATTGTCATCCAGAGAAACCTTGCCATCAAGAGCGATGATTTCGCCATCCTTGCTGAGAATTAGTGGGTTTACTTCAACCAATGTGGCATCTTCTTTTACGAAGACGTCGTATAGCTTCACGAATACTGGAGCAACCTTGGCTGCGATGTCATCGCTGAATCCACCGGCCTTAGCAATTTCTAATGCCTTAGCTAAATCAATTCCTTGGGTTGCATCAATTGCAATCTTGGCAAGAGCATCAGGACGCTCTTCAGCCAGCTGCTCAATCTCCATTCCACCTTCAACGCTGCAAAGAGAAAGGAAGGTTCTGTTGCTTCTATCTAGCAACACAGAGAAGTAGTACTCCTTATCAATGGCAGCACCCTGAGCAATCATTACGCGATTGACAGGAAGATCCTTGATAGTCAATTTCAAAATAGCTTCTGCAGCTGCTCTAGCCTCTTCTGGGTTGTGAGCTAGCTTCACACCACCGGCTTTGCCTCGGCCACCAGCTTTAACCTGGGCTTTGACCACAACTGTGCCACCAATCTTGGCAGCTGCTGCAGCGGCTTCCTCTGGGGTGTCTGCGATTAGGCCCTGTAGAACAGGGACTCCGTGAGCCTCGAACATGTCTCGGGCTTGATATTCAAATAAATCCACTTATGATTCCATTCACAAAAAGGGCACTGAAGAGCGTGCACCAAACACCAGTTTAGAGCCTCTCGATAGGTGCTACCCGCACCATCAGGCGCTTAGTGCCTACCTTTTCAAATCTAATCTCAGCAGTCTGTCTAGCGCCTTCGCCAGTGGTCTCCAGAACTGTTCCTGGACCAAAGGCCTCATGAACGACCTTGTCCCCAACCGAAAGAACTAGCCCCTCATTGTTCCTGACAGTAGTGATGGCGTTATCCCAGACCTTCTTTTCTCTGACAGGTCTGTCATAGCCAGTTCCAACAGCCCTTGGCTGATACCTAGGGGTTTCGCGTTCAGCTCCCCTTTGGTCGATTAGCTCAACTGGGATATCTAACAAGAAGTTAGAAGGCATGGTTGAATTCAATTGACCGAACAGTGTTCTCTGCATAGCGATGGTCAGATACAGCAGTCTCATGGCTCTAGTGATTCCCACATAGAACAACCGGCGCTCTTCAGCTAGACCACCAATTTCTTCGAAAGATCTCATGTGTGGAAGGGTGCCCTGCTCCAAACCAGCAATGAAGACTACTGGGTATTCCAAACCTTTAGCGGTGTGGAGGGTCATTAGTGAAACCTGGCCTGAGCCATCATCAATTTCATCAGCTGCAGCAGCCAAAGTAATCTCGGCGAGGTAATCAGCCAGTGTGGCTTCGGGGTTTCGAAGTTGATACTCAACCACCTGACCAACAAGAGCATCTAGGTTTTCAACTCTCGCTTCATCCTGAGGATCTCTGCTCATCTCAAGTCCATAGCGATAGCCAGATCTAACCAATGCTTCAATCAGAACATCGCTGATCTTTGATGTGTGA
>JACCDK010405319.1_pt1 | contig 10500 bp, 10 predicted proteins | sample 7445871 | NCBI WGS metagenome assembly JACCDK01 (sample SAMN15323436, study PRJNA562643) | freshwater metagenome | isolation source: river surface water | place: USA:Blue River Watershed | collected 2017-08-15
GGCTCAACACAGTGCTTTAATAGTAAAAAAAAATATATCCAAAAACCGAATTTAATAACAAATATTTCAAAAAAATTACCCTTTTGTCATCAATCTTCTCTAGTCAAAAGAGATTTATTTAAGTATTATAAATTTGATACCAAATATAAAATTGCATCTGACTATGATTTTTTTTATAGAATATATAAAGAAAATTATTCTTTCCAAGAAATTGATCTTTGTATTTCTAATTATGATATTGAATTTGGTATTTCAGCATTAAATTTCTTACAATTAGAATTAGAAATAAGTAAAATCAACGGAAATTATAATTTTTTGCATCATCGAATTATAATTTTATTAAAAAATTTTAAATTAATAATAAATGATAAGATTAAATTTTATTTAAAATGTTTTCAGTAATTATACCTGTTTATAATAAACAAAGTTTTATCTTAAATACTATAAAGAGTGTTTTAAATCAAACATTTAAAAATTTTGAATTAATTATTATAAATGATGGTTCCACAGATAATAGCTTTAATTTAATTAATGCCATTTTAGACAGCAGAATTAAAATCATAAATATTGATAATTCTGGTGTTTCTAATGCTAGAAATATTGGTATAATTAATTCTAAATATGAATGGGTTGCACTTTTAGATGCAGATGATTTATGGGAAGATATGTATTTACAAGAGGCCTATAATTATATTAATACTTTTATTAATTGTAGAAATATTTTTGTTTACTGTACAAATTTTTATAAATTGTTCGAACAGAAAAAAGTTAAAGCTATTAATGCTAAAAGTGATATCTATACTTCATATTTTGATAATCCATTTATGACATCTTCTTCAATTATAATACATAAAGAAGTATTTGACAAAGTTGGGTATTTTAATTCCAACCTCAATAAAGGAGAAGACATTCATTTATGGTTGAGAATAAATATGAAATATAATTTTTATTTTAACGAATGCCCTTTGGTATATTACAGAATGGGAGAGCATCAATCAAAAATTATGAATTTCGATATAAATTTCAATAAAAATTATTTGTCAATTTTAAATACTTTATCAACAAATGAAGAAATTTGGAATAAAAAATTACATAATTATATTTTAAATAATATAAAGCCTTATTATGTTTTTAATTATTCTGATAAAATAAAATCCATTTTAGAAAATATCCCAATTAGAGATTATAATATAAAAAATTTTATTTTTTATAAAATGCCAAAATTTCTAATTGATTTATTTTATCGTAAATTCTTTATTTTAAAATATCTTTCATAAGTTGTATACCATTAATCTAAGTAATAAATTATATCTTTTTATTACTAGTTTGCTTTTTTGTTTCGCTTCTTTGTTCTATATATTTAATTTTATTAGTATAGTATCAATATTATGTTTAATTGTAAATATAATTTTTCTTATCAAGTTTCGGAAAATTATTCCAATATTTTTATTTTTCATTTACTTTTTTATACATACAAAAGTTTTTGTATATCATTTCTATAATAAAATTCAGATTTCATATTGGACAGATTTGGTGAATAATCAGAATATGTCAGTAGTTCTTTATTCTCATTTTATTTTCATTTTTATTTTAGGAAATGTAATTAGTACAACTTTTATGCCAGTCAAATTTGAAATCGAAAAATATATACTACCAAATATTTATATTTCAATTTTTATAATTTTACTTTTATATTTTTTTTTATATTTCGGCATAAGTGGAGAAAATATATTTATCAGTGGTGCTTATAATTCCGGAGAGACAGCAAAAAGTTCTATGCATGAATATTCTATTTTATTTTACATACTTTCTTATTTTTTTACAACAAGTTCAAGATTTGAGAAGTTTGCAACAAATTCATTTTTTATCTTATTTATATTTAAAACCTTAATATATGGAGGCCGTATTGAAGTACTTGAAATCATATTAGTTTATTTATATTTTAATTATATTTTAAGTAATAAAATAAAAATTAGGATATTTCTTATCATTTTATTATTAGGATTTTATTTTATTTCAATAATTGGTGAATTAAGAAACAATCCAACTATTTTATTTAATGATAATTTTTTTTCCATCTTTAATCCATTAAACTTGTTTAAAATTCCTAATAGTGGAGATATGATTTCGACTACTGAAGGAGATGTTGTCCAGTCAAGTTCTCGAATTATTGGTTTAATTAATACACAATATTTAGATTTGTTCACTAGATTTAATAGTTTTGTTTCTTTTTTAAGTTCAGCTTTTGTGTCAAATGTTTTTTTACCTGAATATTCTAATTTGTCAACATATAAACAGCAAATTTTTACTTCAGGTGGTGGTGGTTTAATAAGTACTTATTTTTTTTGTTGGATGTGGTATTTTGGTCCATTTGTTATTGCCTTTTCTATTGGTTATATAATAAATAAATTCTTCAAATATAATTCTGCTTATTTTTTTATTTATGGTTTTAGTTTACTTATAACATTTCCAAGATGGTTTTCATACAATCCAATTTTTATTATTAAGTTTTGTTTTTTTTCTATCCTTTTATATTTAATTTTTGTTAAGTGTGATAGTTTATTTTTTAAAAGAAAAAAATATCCTTTATGAATTTAGGAATTGTTATTACTAATAATCCCTCTGGAGGTGGCATTAGACATATTTTGGAAATTTTAAACGAATATGACAAATCACAAAATTATATCTTCTCAGATATTTATTTTATATCTAGTAGTAAAGTTTCGAGAAAAATACCTAATTACAAATGGTTAAAAAAAATAAACCCATCATATTTAGATAAATCATTTTTATACAAATTAAATTGGTTATTTTTTCATAGAGATAATTTTTTACATAAAAAGATTGATATTTTGTTTGATCCTTTTGGAACTTATCTAGGTAATTTCAAACCATTTGTTTCAATGTCACAAAATATGTTGTTATTTGATAAAAAAGAAAGAAATCGATTTTTCCTATCTTTTAGATGGTTTAAATTAACATTATTAAGTTCAATACAAAGTTTAAATTTTAAAAATGCAAATAGCATCATTTTTATTTCAAAATATGCTAAATCTATTATTGAAAAGAAATTAAAAATTTATAATATAAATAATACCGTAATAAATCATGGTATTTCTGATAATTTCAGACAATTACCTAAACTACAGAAGCCAATTACTTCTTATCAAAGTGATAATAAGTTCAAAATTTTATATGTTTCAAATATTTGGGTATATAAACATCATTTAAATCTAATAAAAGCATTTTTGTTGCTTATTGATAAAGGATATAATCTAGAATTAAATTTAGTCGGAAATAATGATCAAATAAAAATAGGTAATTATTTATCTAAAATAGTTTCTAAAAATAGTTCAAGTATAATTTGGCATAAAAATATAGAATTAGAAAACGTCAATTACTTTTATAAAAAATGTGACTTATTTGTATTTCCTTCAACATGTGAAAATATGCCCAATATTTTAATTGAAGCAATGTCATCAGGCATTCCAATTTGTTCTTCAAATTATAGTCCTATGCCAGAATTTCTTAAAGATGGCGGTTTATATTTTGATCCATTAGATATTAATGATATTGCTTTTAAAATAGAATCAATAATAATAAACCCAGAATTAAGGTATGAATTATCACAAAAATCGTATAATTATTCTTTAGAATATTCTTGGAAAAAATGTTCACACGAAACTTTTAATTTATTACATCAAATTGCTATTAATTATGTTTAATGAAAAAACTCTACTAATCACAGGTGGTACTGGATCTTTTGGTAATGCGGTTTTAAAAAATTTTTTAAATTCTAATATACAAGAAATAAGAATATTTAGTCGTGATGAAAAAAAACAACACGATATGAGAGTGCAACTTAACTCAGATAAAGTTAAATTCTATTTGGGAGATATAAGAGATATTCATAGTATAGATACTGCCATGAGAGATGTTGATTATGTATTTCATGCCGCTGCTTTAAAGCAAGTTCCATCTTGTGAATTTTTTCCTATAGAAGCAGTTAAGACAAATGTTTTGGGAACTGAGAATTTATTAGATTCGGCGATTAGACATAATGTAAAAAAAGTTATCTGTTTAAGTACGGATAAAGCAGTTTACCCAATTAATTCAATGGGTATGACAAAAGGGGTTATGGAAAAAGTAGCTATTGCTAAATCAAGAACAGTAACAAATACAATTATTACTATCACTAGGTATGGTAATGTACTAGCTTCTCGTGGATCAGTAGTACCTCATTTTATTGATCAAATAAAGTCAAATACAGATATTACAGTTACTGATCCCAATATGACAAGATTTATCATGACATTAGAAGAAGCTGTTGATTTGGTTTTATTTGCCTTTACTCATGGTGAGCCAGGTGATATTTTTGTTCAAAAAGCACCAGCTTCAACAATTGGTTCATTGGCAAAGGTTTTGCTTAATATTTTTAAAAGTAAATTAAATATTAAGATAATTGGAACACGTCATGGAGAAAAACTATATGAGTCATTACTAACTAGAGAAGAGTTTGCAAATGCTGTAGATATGGGTTCTCATTATAGGATAAAAGCAGACAATCGTGATTTAAATTATGGAAAATATTTTGAAGAGGGCGATGGAAAGGTTACTGAAATGGAAGAGTATCATTCACATAATACATATCGGTTAACTGACGAGGAATTAGAAAAAATAATATCAGAATTAGAATACGTAAAAAATGAACTTAACTAAATGAAGATATTAATTTTGGGTGGCAATGGAATGATTGGTCACAAAATGTATCAAATACTATCGAAAGAATTCTCTGATACTTGGGTTTTGTTTAGAAGAAATTTTGATGAAATTGCCTCAAACTATATATACAATAATCAAAAAATCATAGATAATTTAGATTTATTAAATTTTACCAAGTTAATTGAATTGCTAGATAATTTGCAACCTGACGTTATAATTAATGCGGTAGGAATAACAATTAGAAGAGGAGTGAATGATGATGTATTTAGATCAATAATGATTAATTCTGCTTTGCCACACCTAATTGATAATTGGGTATGCACGAATAACAAAAGGTTAATTCATTTTAGTACGGATTGTGTTTTTTCTGGGAAAAGTGGAAATTATTTTGAAAATAGCACACTTGATGCAATAGACTTGTATGGAAAAACAAAGGGGTTAGGAGAGGTTAATAGTGCACATTCCTTAACATTAAGAGGTTCAATGATTGGGAGAGAATTGGAGAATAAAACAGAATTATTAGAATGGTTCTTAAATCAAAGAGAATTAACTATTAGAGGATATAGCAATGTGATTTATTCCGGTGTTACGACAGTTAGAATGGCTAACTATGTTAGGGATATAATTCGTAATTATAAAAATCTGCATGGCATCTATAATGTTTCTTCATTAAGTATATCCAAATTTGAACTTGTTAATTTGTTTAATACTTATTACAAAAAAAATGTTACAATTTTAAATGATGACAATTACAAATCAAATAAAGACTTAGACTCGTCTAGATTCTTCGAAGTGACAAAATTTGAAAAGCCTAATTGGAATGATTTATTGTTAGAATTATTACAGGATAGTAAATTAAATTCGGAAATATACTAATAAACAAGATATGAAAACAAAAGTAATGACAATTGTTGGCACGAGGCCAGAAATAATTAAGTTAAGTAGGGTAATGGCTGAGTTGGATAACTGTGTTGAACACATATTAGTGCACACTGGACAAAATTATGACTATGAATTAAATGAAATATTTTTCAATGATTTAGGAGTAAAAAAACCTGATTATTTTTTAAATGCAGTAGGTAGTACTACGGCAGAAACTATAGGGAATATCTTGATAAAATCAGATGAAATATTAGAAAAAGTTGCTCCCGATGCTGTTTTATTATATGGAGATACTAATTCTTGTTTATCAGTAATTTCTGCTAAGAGACGACAAATTCCAATATTTCACATGGAGGCAGGAAATAGATGTTTTGATCAACGTGTACCAGAGGAATTAAACAGAAAAATCGTGGATCATTTGAGTGATATTAATATGCCGCTAACAGAGCAAGCTCGAGATTATTTAATAAAAGAAGGAGTTAGACCTGAAACGATTATTAAAACAGGCTCATGTATGAAAGAAATTATTAATTTTTATCGTCCACAGATAAACAAGTGTGATGTTCTATCCAAATTGACCTTGGTTAAATCAAAGTTTTTTTTAGTTTCAATTCATAGAGAGGAAAACGTGGATTATCCTGAAAACTTAAAAAAATTAGTTGATTCCTTAAACGCTTTGGCAGAAAAATATAATTATCCAGTTATTGTATCGACTCACCCAAGAACAAAAAAAAGATTGGATGATATTATTAATGAAGTACAACTTAACCCATTGGTTAATTATATGAAGCCAATGGGATTCTTTGATTATATTTCATTACAAGAAAATGCATGTTGTGTTATATCAGATAGTGGCACAATCACAGAAGAGTCGTCTATATTGAATTTCCCTGCAATTATGATTAGGATGGCACATGAAAGACCTGAAGGAATGGATGAGGGCACTGTTATAATGTCAGGCATAGAAAGAGCTAGGGTTATCGAATCAGTTGATGTTGTTGTCTCGCAGTTTAATAAAAACAATCAATCTACTAAAATAATTAACGACTATAATGTAGATAATGTATCAATAAAAGTAGTTAGAATTATTTTAAGTTATATTGATTTTGTAAATAGAACTGTTTGGAAAAAAGATACAGTTAAAAAACATTTCTATAAAGTTTAATTTAATTTAAATGAATAAAACTTGGATTATATCGCAGTTATTTTATCCAGATGAAACTTCAACCGGATATGTTATGACTAAAATAGCGGAGACCTTGTCTGAAATAGACGAAGTTAATGTTATTTGTGGCTCTTCTAATTACCAATCTAAAAAATTAAATTCCAACAAAAAACTAGAGGGGGATATAAAAATTTATAGAATACATACCCCAAGCTTAGACAAGAACAAAATAGTTTTTAGACTTTATGTTTTTTTGTATTTCACCACATCTGTTTTTTTTAAAATTTTGAAAAAAGTAAAAAGCGGGGACACGATAGTATTGGTGACAAATCCTCCAACATTAGTTTTTTTAGTAGGTATTTTGAAGTATTTTTTTCATTTTAATTATATTATAATATTACAAGATATTTTTCCGGAAAATGCTGCTGCTTCTGGGATAATAAAAAGAGAGTCAATAATATTTAAATTTATCTCGAAATTGATGAATTTTAGTTATAAAAAAGCAGATAAGCTAATTGCTTGTGGTTCGGATATGGCACAGCATTTCGTTAGTAAAGGAATTGATTTAAATAAAATAATTGTAATACCTAATTGGGCGGATCATGATACAATTACTCCTAATTCTCTTATTGATAGAAATACTTATTTTAATTTAGATCTGAGTGAAAAAATTGTAATTGAATTTGCTGGAAATATTGGACGAGTGCAAGGGCTAGAAAATTTTATTAAAATCTTCGGGAATTCTATTAATGAAAATGTTGTTGTTCTTATTATTGGGGATGGTGCTCATAAAATAGCACTTGAACAATATGTAAAATCTAATAATATAAAAAACATTTTTTTCTTTAGAAGTAAGCCAAGAAATGAACAAGAAAATTTTTTAAATTGTTGTGATATTGGTTTAGTAACACTTTGTGAGGGAATGTTTGGCCTAGGTGTTCCATCGAAAGTATATAATATAATGTCTGCAGCTAAACCCATATTTTATATCGGGGATAAAAACTCGGAAATTGACAATTATATAATGCATAATAATATTGGCTGGAGTTTCAACTGGTCTGAAGAAAGTGAAATCATAAAATTCATTAATAATTTAAATGATAAAGAAGAACTTGTGAAGCTAGGAAGTAATGCATTAGAATTTGTAATAAATAATTTTACAAAAGAGAAGGTCTTGAGTCTATACAAAAAACATTTGAATTAAGCGGAGAAATGAATATATTAATTACTGGTGCAAATGGCTTCCTTGGAAAGACAATTCTAAATGTATTAAACACGAATAATATTATAACTTTATCAAGAGCCAATTCCACCTTAAATTTCGATTTGTCAAATTCAATACCGCTTATTGATACTCATATTGATTTGGTAATACACGCTGCTGGGAAAGCGCATTTAAATCCAATTACAAATGATGAAATATTAAATTTTTATACAACCAATGTTATCGGGACAAAAAATCTATTAAATGGGATGGTGGCAAATCCACCTAAGAAATTTGTATTCATTAGTTCTGTAAGTGTTTACGGATTAATTTCAGGACAAAATATAAAGGAATCGACAATTTTGAAGGCGCGTGACCCTTATGGAAAAAGTAAAATTGAAGCTGAAGATGTTATAATAAAATGGTGTTTTGACCATAAAGTAAAATGTACAATTCTGCGTTTACCATTAGTTGTTGGTGACAATCCACCAGGAAATTTAGGTGCAATGATACGCGGAATTAAAAAAAGATATTATTTTAATATTGGTTGTGGTAATGCAAAAAAAAGCATGGTTCTAGCTTCAGATGTTGCTAAATTTATTTTAAAAGCATCAGAAATAGGTGGCATATATAACTTATCTGATGGCTACCATCCAACATTTAATGAATTAAGCAAGAACATAGCCAGAAAGATGGGTAAATCTTATGTTCCTAATTTGCCGAAATTATTTGCTTATGTACTTGCAAAGTTTGGCGATCACTTAGGCGATAAGTTCCCTTTAAATTCAGATAAATTCTTAAAAATAACTTCTACTTTAACATTTGATGATAATAAAGCAAGAATGGCTTTTGGTTGGGATCCTTTTCCAGTTTTAGATTATTTTAAAATTCAACAAGATGCTAAGTAGATTTTTCGCTTTTATTCTTTTAATACTTTTCTTACCAATATTCCTTATAATTTCCCTTGCCATTCTAATCGAAGATGGCTTCCCTGTATTTTTTACTCAAAAGCGTGTTGGGATAAATTATTCTTTCTTCAAAATTTATAAGTTTCGAAGTATGAAGAAGAACACCCCCAATGTGGCAACCCATTTATTAGAAGATCCAGATAAATATTTGCTTAAAATCGGAAGGACAATTCGTAAAATGAGTTTAGACGAATTACCCAATTTGATAAATATTATTAAAGGTGAAATGGTTTTTGTTGGCCCCAGACCTGCATTATATAATCAAGAAGATCTAATGGACTTAAGAGTTTCAGTTGGGGTTGATAAATTAAAGCCTGGAATAACAGGGTGGGCCCAAATTAATGGTAGAGATGAAATATCATTAAATGAGAAAGTTAAATTGGAATTAGGCTACTTAAATAATAAATCCTTTTTTTTCGATTTAAAAATAATTATGTTGACAATATTAAAAATATTTTCAAGTAAAAATATAAGTCATTAGACTTTTTTGATAAATGAGTAAGTTAAATAATATTTTAGTAATTACATGGGATGGCATTCAAGTGCCTTATAAATATGTACATTTTGATGTACAAGCAGATTTTGAAATAATTTTATTTAACTATTCAGGAATTGTTACTAATATAATTGAAAATAAATCAAAATATATTTTAACAAAACAAACTGAAAATAAAGGTCAAATTTTATTCGAAGTAAGTAATTTTTTAAGATTAAATAGTATAAATTATAATTATATTGGCGTGATTGATGACGATATTATTTTTAATATTTCCGAATTTAATTATATGCTTCATTTAGCAAGTTGTCATGATTTAGACGTATTTCAGCCATCTATTTCAAAAGATAGTTTTTATAGTCATCGTAAGTTTATAAATAAGCCAAATTGCATTATTTCAAGTACCGATTGGGTTGAAATAATGGCCCCATTCTATAAAAAAGAGTTATTTGAAGCATGTAGTGAATTCTTTAATTTAAGTATATCTAGTCAAGGGCTTGATTGTTTTATGATGCCTGTTTTGCAGAGAATTCATAACATGAATAATACTGCTATTATACATTCGGCAATTATTAAACATATAAGGCCAATTAGAACCCATTTAAGAACTTACTCAAATGGGCTAACAGGATTGCAAGAAATAGAATTAATTAGACAAAAGGCACTCACAATTGTATACGATTCAAAATATCGAGATAAATTTGATAAGAAGTTTATTCGTCTAGTGCTTAATGAAGGAAATCCATATTTGATAGAAATAGATATATTTTACAGAAAAATAATCAATATGTTAAAAAATATATTTTTTCAATTAAAACAATGGGCGCAATAGTTTTAATTTAATGAAAATCAATGATTTATAACAAATAAGACCAATTTTAATTATTTAAAATTGACTATCTAATCAAACTAATTCTATAACTTTGTTGAAGTGTTTTAGCCTTTTATACTATTAAGACTAAAAATTTATTTAACCAATTCAACTCCCCCCAACTTGAATGAATTGAAAACAAATATGTTTAAGATTAAGAATTTCAGTATTGTACCAAAATTCGTGATTCTA